>Ga0114997_10001853_pt1 | contig 17299 bp, 13 predicted proteins | sample ArcticOcean_MG_C_2_FD_87045 | JGI IMG/M metagenome (GOLD analysis project Ga0114997, IMG submission 87045) | Marine microbial communities from western Arctic Ocean - ArcticOcean_MG_CB4_136 | ecosystem: Environmental > Aquatic > Marine > Oceanic | place: Arctic Ocean: Canada Basin | collected...
CAACGAATTGAAGCACCAGCCCAGCAAACTGTAAAACAAGCGATCCAAGATGCAAAATTAGCCCCGCAAGGCCAATTCGATGTATTCGACGCTTTTGGAAAGGTCGTTTCACATCAAAATGTTGGACAATTTCGTGATAAGACGATTTATGTAGGCGTCCAACGTGTAGCGGGGGGAGCATTCCTATTCGATGATGACGATGATGATAGTTTCGACTTAGACGATTTTGATGAACTCCCAGAGAAACCAAAAACCGTCACTCTAATTCGCGGCGTCGACCGTCAAGAAGTTGAGCCACGCGATGGTGAAACGCTTCTACAGATGGCATATCGTATCGGTTTTGCTACAAAGGATGGAACCCCAATCGAAGTTACAGATGCTGAATCAGAAAATGTGGTTTCAACGAGTAGAGCTAGCGACTATATTGGATGTGCTTTCCGAGTTTGCCTTCGAGCAATTAAGGGCGGCGGGTTATTTCGAGAGCAAAGCAAAATTCATCCGTGTATTGTTCCAAAAGAAATCATCGATCAAACTACTGCTTTTACCTCTAACAGAGGCCGCCTAGAAATGGGCGGATTATTGATAGGTCACGTCGATGATAAAGGTCGAAACGTTGTAGTTGCTGGATTTTTCCCGGAGCAAACCGAAGCCACTTCCGGTTATTGTGAATTTGATGGAGGTTTCGCCTCAATCGCTGCTGCAGCTTGCGATTTTGCTAATGAGCGCAAAGGCGGCCCTCACACTCCAAATTTACGAGTAATTGGCTGGATTCATACTCACCCTGACATTGGAATTTTCCTGTCGGGCATTGATGTCAAAACTTTCAAAATACTACGTGAAATGTCCGGTGATGGGCGTTGTGTTGCGGTAGTTGTAGATCCTCTTCGTAGAGAACACGGTGTTTTCAAAAGCCCATCCCATGCTCAAAATAAAGATGCAGGGATTGCAGATGCTGTTATCCAACTTAGTGAAGACTTAGAAGCGAGATATAATAAATTCCTCAACAGATTGCGTGTTGTTCAAATGAAGATCGGTAAGAAAAGCCTCCCATTCATCATGCCTGGCCTGTTGCGTCGTTCTCGTCTCACATCTGACAACGACGATATCGAAGATGCTAGAACCGATGCATTGTATAAGGTTCAACGTGGCCTCGAAACCGTTCAAAGGCAATCCAGAGTAAATCTGTCCCAGGTCAAAAGCGATTTGGAACTTAAATTGGAACGGCAAAGCATAGAATTCAAAGAGTCAATGAATCGTAAACTTGATGGTTTCACAGTAAAGTTATCTGAACTTGATAAGCGCACAAACCAGGATCTACAATTATTAAATAAAATTATTGAGCGAAATGGTACATTAATAGTTCAACTTTCAAATAAAGTTAAAGAACTTGAAATGGACACGGCAAGCCTAAAGGATACCATCGTCAAGCAAGAAAATAAGTTATCACTATATCGGGACGAATTAAATTCACGGTTGGCGCGTCACATAGTATTACAACCGAAAAAAGTATCTGAAAGTGGAAACTCAGATGAAAATTCAAATGCAGATGGTAAGATCATCAAAAATGGTAAAATAATTGCTGATGCCGAAGCTTGATGCAACTCCATCAGCCTTTTTGTATAGATTTAACTGAAATCTATATGTCAATTATTACAAAAGATTGTTGTTCGAGATATATGCATCAATGAAGACAAGAGGTATGCTCCATGAATCAGATTAATCGATATTCCCTTTTTTTAGTTACACTACTGTTGTCCAGTATAGCAGTACCATCTGTAAGTGCTGAATCAATCTATCATGAAAAAGACCGTTCGTCAAAATATGAATTATTCCCTCTTTTGATAAGTGATGGGACAATATCTAGCATAGATCTTGAGGCATATATTTGCGGTGCAGATTCAGCCGGTCAATTAGGTGATAACTGTTTAAATACCAATAAAAGCAGATTACTTTTTAATTATAGCAATCCCCTGAATACAAAAGGAGACGAAGTCGTATTTAAGATTAGAAACACCGGCGCCCCTGCATATGTTCACCTAGACATCAATCTTTGTTGGCTTACAAATAATCAGGACGAGATGATGTGTTATGAAAAGATTTCCAATCTTTATCACGATGAGTCTGCTTACATTAGAGAGTTCTCAATCCGCTCGAATCAATTTTTCATCATGATAGATGCAAAAGAAGGTACTGGGGGAGACGAAACAATAGTGAAAGTGTCTTATTCAGATATTACAAGCTCTAATGATGACCGAATAGAACCTGAAGTTATTTCTCCCGGCAATACCTATAACCGAAAAGTTTGTGATAGTCAATGCGATGACGACTCGCCTGATCCAGTAGATATATTTGTATTTGAAGCATTTGCAGGAGACGAGGTCGAACTGAACATCTGGGCAAGATCATGCGAATGGTTCAACGATGAGAAAGTGAAACTTTATTGGCGCAGCGAGTACGATATTGCAAATTACACAACTTCCAGATGGTTTACTTTAGATGAATCAGGATGTGATTCAGATTTCTCTATGATTACAATTAAAGGGGAAGTATTTCATAGTGGTCTTATTTATTTTTATTTCATAGCCCCGGGCGTTGAAGTCGATCATTCTGCAACTAGTTATAGTATTAAATTTAGTTCGCATGACATAACAAATCGAGACCCCAATGCAGATTTAGATGGCGATGGGCATCCAGATATTAGCGAAAAAGAGTGTAATACGGATTACCAGGATAAATCAAAATCACCTTCAGATTACGATTCCGATGGAGATTGTGATTATTTAGATTCCGATGATGATGATGATGGTTTTACGGATATTACCGATAAATGTCACTATAGCCCAATTGGAGAGGTAGACACCGATTTTGATGGTTGCACAAATTCAGAAGATGATGATGATGATGGAGACGGGGTTATGGATGAAGATGATGCCTTTCCACTTGATTCGAGTGAATCAATGGATTCGGATTTGGATGGCGTGGGGGATAACTCAGATGCCTTTCCTTTCGATCCAAATGAAACTACAGATTCTGATTATGATGGAGTAGGGGATAACTCAGATGCCTTTCCTTTCGATCCAAATGAAACTACAGATTCTGATTATGATGGAGTAGGTGATCACACGGACGCTTTCCCCTATGATTACACCCAATATTTAGACTCAGATAATGACGGTTTTGGGGATAATGGGTATTCTTCAACCGGCGATGATTGCCCTTATATTTTCGGATCATCATATCTCTATCTCAATGGCTGCCTAGACGCTGATAATGATGGGTATCCTGATTCATATGAAATAGAATGTTATAGCAATTACACAGATGCCTCAATTATCCCTTTAGACAGTAATTATGATGGCATATGCAATGTTTTGGACAGTGATGAAAATATTGAATGGGCCTCACAGATTTCAAGTGAAATAAATGAGGATGAAGATTTCTTTACTGAATTATTATCTGGGTTTTTAGGTGTTATTGTTTTTTTGGGAATAGTAGTCGTTGCATTTTGTGTATTGGCAGGTGTGATATATGCTCCAGTCGCAGTATTACGAAATCTAAGTAATAAAAGACAACAACCAGTCAAATATGGGGAAGATCACCTAATGCAGGATGTAGTACGCCCTATTAGAAACCAAGCATTAAGACCAGATTTTGAGCAACCAGCCAGAAACCACATTAGACCGGCCGCTAATATTGCTAAATATGCTGAAGAAGAGAGAGAGATAACTTTCATTGACATCTCCGGGAATAGCAATAAATTTAAGCCACGCAGAGGAGAAACTCTTCACGATATGGCATTGAGGGTTGGATATGGACCCAAAGATGGTACGTCCATTAAAATAAAAAAGGTCGGAGATCGTAAAAACCACTCAAAAAGTATTGCAAGCAAGATGGATGGCGGCACATTCGAAGTAATTCCCGAACTTCCAAATTACGCTGGATTTAATCTCTAAATTTGTCAATAAGGAGGCATTAATGTTAATTCTAGTCACAATTTACAACTTATTTCCTTCTTCATAATTTCATTAATTGATGTTGCATCAGTCGAAGAGCCCGAGAGCGAATAATATCAGCCAAACAAACCCGAAACATCTATTTCTGACTTCTTGGTGCCGATGGCAATATCAATATAATATTAGGGAGAGTGATTGATATGGTCAGGCTTGTAGCCCCGATTGGACATTCGAGATTGAACCTTTTAGCAGCTCTTCAAAGGGTAAAGCCCGATAATTTGCTGCTAATTAGTTCTTCTCAAACCCGGAGTATTGATGAGGATTCGGTCCGTTCAATTTCAGGAAATAAGAATTTAAAGATGGAGACATTGATCCTCGGAGATGCCTTTGATCTAGTTGGTTTAGCCGCAAAAATGAGAACGTTTCATTCGAATGAAAAAGAAGAATATGATGATGTGGTTTTAATTTCAGGTTCAACAAATTCGATTGCCATGATGACATATTTACTATGGGGGCCGAGGACAATATCTTTACCCCCGCCTGGTTTACAAACCGAGCACGATGGAGTAATCCAAGAACATGAGGTCACATTAGACGATGTACATACGCTTCTTGGACTGAGGGTTGAAGAAGACAAGGTTCTTCTTGATGAAATTGAATGTTTCCCCGATTCTGATAAATGTATAGTTTCAACCGACGAAGGTCGAATCAATATTTATTGGACTACACCGGATATAGAAACAGGATATAATGCTCGAGATGTCAAACAATTCTTGTACAAAGTAATCGGTTTGGGAACGAGTATGTCTGCACAATTTGGCTACAAAACCTTTCACCATTTTGTAACCGGGCCAGAAGAATACAAAGAGAGAATACCTCCTAGAGGGCCGTTTACATATATTTCAGAAGGAGATGATTTACAATGACATTAAATCTAATTCTTAGTGTAAATTATCCGATAAATTGGGGCCCTGTCATCAGAGCTACCCATTCCCATCAGCCGGAATCGCTCTATTTGATCCATATTCCTAAGATAAGTGTCGATTCTTATCATTTTGAAATCCCAGAAAACCTTTCTGATTGGTTTAATCAACATGAGATTAAGGTTTCATTCGATATTTTAAAAGATGGTGAAAAATTGGAATATCCGACTGAACATTGTATAAGATTGGATGCCCTTTCGGGAGCAACATTTTCTCAGGTGAAATTAATAGATTCACTTCCAGATAATTTAGAGGTTTGGGCAACATCATCAGCAGGAACCGAAAGTGTGAGATTAGACGATGAGGGGACAATCAATTTTCCTCCTTTAGATCCAATAGAAGGTTTGAGGCTGATGGGCCAGGATTCTTCTTTCAAGGAGGTTGAACCAATTGGATTTGATTTAACAATACTTGAGCCATATATCCAACATTCAGATAATTGTGCAAGATTAAATCATTATTCTCTGGAGAAAGATCACGATTTGGATGTTTTCAAAGAGAATCTTATCTTAAAAGACCGCGCTGATATACAACTGAAAATCGATAGTAGAAGCCGAGATGGCTTCTGGTTAGAGGATGTTATCATGGAGCATCTAGCTATAAAATATAGCGAGAGAAGTGGGCGGCTTTTTAGAAATTTCACAATAAATAGAGGTGATGTAGAAGAACAATTTATTTCAGGCATTCATCGAATGCTTGGCAACCAACCAAAACAAATCTTGCCTCGACAAAGATTGGACATAGCCGAAAGTTTAGGTATAGATCCATGGAGATATCGAACGAAGTCGATTGAATATAATTCAATTATCGATGAGATTACTATGGATATGTTTGAAGAAATACCTATCACCACTTATCAAGATATATTGGACGCCGGTTCTATCAACGAATTCGATGCAGTATTGATAGATAATAATAAAATCATTACAATTGAAGTAAAATCTTCCCGACCTAGAATGTACATGGTAGCCAAACTTACCGCTTTAATTTCAAAACACTTGACACCATTGAAGAAAAAAGGTTTATTGATTCATGGATACGACCCCGAAGGGGACGATGTCGAAGAATTTGAACATGAATTAGAGTTATGGTCTAAATTATTCCCAGATATTGAGGTGGTGTCCTGGTTTGAACTTATTGGACTTTCAACTCCTGATTCTAGAAATCCAGATATTAATAGCAATAGAAAACCATTTATTCCATCGAATAGGAAAATCCGAAGCCGAATAGCCAATGACATTACTGGGGATGTAAAAGATTTGTCTTTATTAAAAATTGAAGTTCAAATTCACAATAAAGTATTACGGTTTTTGACATATCTCTGCCCGGGCAGGTTGGAATATTTTAAAGGCATTAAAAGAGTACAAGAAAGTTGGCACTTAGTTGCAAATAGCGATAAAGTCATTGGACGATTGATTGGAAAAGGCAAACGATCAATTCTTGGCCAACTAAACGCATTAATTCCAGAACTTAATATGTCAAAAATATATGGCAATGACTCAGAAAACAAGTAGAATCTTAATTTAATGGGTTAGTAGAGCAATTTGAATTTATCTTACATAAATCTGGTGATGAGTTTTCACAATTACAGTTTAATTTTTCGTGATATTCCAATATCATTGAAAGCCCACCATTGAGCTCGATTTCACCTTGATTTGTATTAGCGGAACAGAACCTTTTAATTTCTTTAGATTTACCATTTGGAGAAAATATTTTTAGTAAATCTGGATTATCTTCCTTCATTCTAGTTTTCCAAATCCTTTTAATTAACTTTTCAGAAATCGTAGATTCTTTCATAATTGCAAGCAGATCTTTACCATTTTCTTTTACTGAATATCCAGCGCAAAAGGACAAAGAATGACCCAATTCATCATCAAAGTATTCTTTTATTAAATTGTCAAGTTGGCGGAGGCATCGGACAAGACCAAGCGATTTGTCAATAGGGCAATCTACATTGGCGTATTCTGCAATCGTAAGGTCATCACCAGCAGCAATCCAAGCCGCAATAGAATCTATTTCCAACTCTTCATCATCGATGGACTTTTGAACAATTTGCCACCATAATGCATTGAATCTAAAACATCGCCTTCGCCTAATATCAACTGGATTTCTTTCATCAGTACCGTTGAAAGATGAGCTAAAAACAATCCCCAATGAATTCAAATCTAGCCTTGAAATTGCAATAACTTTGCGGTCAAACGTAACTTTTTTTACTTTAGATTCAATAGAGGGAACCTGCCACATTCGACCCTTTGTGCGAATGCTTGTATCCTTCTTTCTTGTCGCATGGCCGATTGAATATAATAACCGGTGGAAAATACAGATATCCGAATTGATATCCTTCATTCTAGGGTCCCAATTTGTCAATCTCTCAGTATTAGATTTATCACAAATAATACAATCATCATTGATAGGATAGTCTTCAACGATCGTATTTATTTGTTCACCATTTGAATGAATTTTGAACGAAGGCAAGTGAACCTTGGTGAATTCCATCCCAATCTTTCTTTCGAAAGTCTGGCGTAAAGTTTCATCCCCTTGCTTTGGTAACTTTTTAATAATTTCTTGAATTTGCATATTGTAAATTGGCCGTACTCGTTCTTGAATTAGCAATGATGTGAGAATAATTTCGTTCCAATCAATTTCGTCTCCAGGCAGAGTTAGAAATTCAATTCTACCTCCACCATCAATCATGATAGATCCCACTCCGTATCGTTCGATTATCATATGTCTTAATCTGGCTAGAACCGATTCTAATATCGAAGAAGCACCTCTCCAAAGCCGTTGGGTCGTAGAGCCCATATTTTGAACATCACACCAATGGTTTATCCAAGATTGGATCTTAACAAACTCAACTTTAATTGTAGATTCAATATCGCCTTTGTAATGAAACATCTCCCATTTTTTTTGTTCCTTCTTATATGAATTCCATCCATCTCTCACAGCTCTTAATTCAGATTGTCGGCCTCCTGATGCAGACGCCATTTCATCAATCGTCGGATAATTTAGTTGAGGTTTCGGTACAAATAAATCTGGGTGTTTGAACATCTCATTCCAAGGCCACCATGGCATGCTGGTGACATTGTCGGTGCCATGAAGACTACAAAGAAAATGAAATTCTTCAGTGGTAAAATTACCCCCTTCGTCATTTTGATTTGAGATTATCCTCAATTGGCGAAACATCATCACAAGGCATTGTTTGTGGCTATCTTCCAAGTTCTCTTCTTTTTGCCAAATATTGAGATCAATATTCAAAATAGCACTACGGAGGGAAACCGAATCATCAGGTGAGGCTATGGTATCCAATAGCATTGAAAGTTTCAAAGCCTTGATCGATTTTGGATGCATCGGCCAATCAAATGGTACTCGGCCTACATCGATTTGAGGGTAACCAGCAATCGTTCTGACGAATCGTTGATGCCTATCTTTATCAGAAAGGTTGACTGTTTCTTCACCTGGCCATTGCAGTAGAATTTCCTTCATTGCAACCAAAGGATGGCCATCTAAATCCAAATTCCATCTTGGCTGTTTGAGGTCGCCCAAATCAGATTTCCAAGGGTTTAGTGACGTTTTCACTTCGGTTAAAGGCATTAAATCACCCGATGTAAAAACCGATAGCATCATCTTGACCTTGTGCTTCCATGGTTTTTTGGTTCACCATTTGGATTGTCTGCTTAATCGGCGCAATTGAATCTTCAGTCCTAATCCCAATCAGTAGAATTAACCTCGGTCCGACCTCCATTTGATTCTCTCCAAGCGCACCTACTGTTATGAATTGTATGAATGTTTTCATTATAATAAGTTCTCAAATATTTACTCTTGAGGAGAATAAGCATTAGTTGGGAATATACATCTTGTGAACCGACATATCATGGCCCAAGTGAAAACACCTGGCTCTTCAAATATGAAAGATGAAACTGATAATTAATAGATGATTTTGTGTCAACATTGAAGAGTGGATGGCCTGAGTACCGCTTGATTCAAAATGACAGACACCCTTCACGAGAGTTCTGAAATTATCATTAAAAAACGCACGATTGCGATTTTGGGGCTATTCTTAGTCGGTATTGCACCAAGTGTCTCAGTCATAACCGGATTTGTCTTCAAAGCAGGGGCTTTGGCGGTGATCGTTTTTATTGTCACGAAGATTTGGATGTTCGGGTTACCCGCATTTTGGCACATCTATATTGAAAAACAGAAGTTTTCATGGTCACCTGTAAAAAAAGGTGGATGGGGCATGGCCTTAATTCTAGGACTCGGGATGATGCTAATCGTCTGGCTTGCTTATTTCATCCTCGGAGAACTGATGCTCCAACCTGATGCTTTGAAGGCAATTCTTGCCCCTGTTGGATTGACGGTCCCCTGGAAATTAGCCGCAGCCATCGTGTTTTGGGTGTTCATAAATTCGGTACTAGAGGAATACGTATTTCGGTGGTTCATCACTTCAAAAATAGAACAGTTCGTTGGAGGTAAATGGCTGCCATCACTCCTTTCTTCGGCAGTATTTACACTTCACCACAGTATTGCACTCGTCTTCTTTCTAGATCCTCTTGGCGCAGTTATTGCCTCATTGGGCGTGTTCATTGGTGGAACGGTCTTTTCATGGCTGTATTTGGAATACCGAAGCATTTGGATTGTTTGGATTACTCATGCCTGTGCAGACGTTGCAATTTTCGCGGTAGCTTGGCATATCTTAATTGGTTTTTGAGAGCGATAAAGGCCGGGAGGAATCCTAAAGGCGTGTAATATAGCGCCGACGAAATCTCCATTCTATTAACTCTAAGCGCATTTGCCGTTATGAATTGTATGATGGTTTTCATTAAAATAAGTTCTCAAATATTTACTCTTGAGGAGAATAAGTATCAGTTGGGAATATACATCTTGTGAACCGACATATCATGGCCCCAAGTGAAAACACCTGGCTTTTCAAACATGAAATATTTCGTCACCCATAGTCCACCTTCTGCTGAAAACGACGGATGGCTCTCTATCATTCTAATTCCTATCTTGCTAGTTTGTCCAAACGAACCTGATCTCCCCACCGAGGCGTGAGCTTTCTTGCCATCGATTAAGACGGCTAACCAATCCTGATTAGAAACCCACTCATCAGGAGTTATATCGTTTTGGCAATCAGGAAGCATTTCTTCTGTAACCCCTACCATCTCTTGCTCAAGCCACTGAACATAACCATCCTTTACTATCAGACGCGGATGAAGTGCGACCACGGTATACTCGTGCATTTTGACCGGGATGAATTGACCGACCGGAACTTTGCCACCACCGGCAATCAATCGATCGATTGCCAAATCAACGGTCTTTTGAGAGAAGTTGGAGGTAGTACGCTTGGTTCGAAGGTTTAGAATTCTGATTTTGCCATCATCTATGCCGTGGATACTGTATCTAGATTTACCCGAATAAGAATGATATACAAACTTATACTGCAGGTATAATTGTGCTTGGGTGTCCAATATATCCCAGCATTGGTCTTTATCGATTTTTACATTGCTAAGCTTGGAAGAGAGCCGAGAGATCTCTTCACTAAGCATCGATTCCCGATGAGATAAGTCCTGTTTTTGTGCAGTTATCATCATCAATTCATGTTGAAGTTTCATCAGCATTTCTTGAACTGGATCCACATCCATCTTGGCCGCGTTGGACCTAATTGCATCCTTAACCAACGTACTGCGTTGGCCACTTGGTATATTCTCCCATAATTTGAGAGTCGCGTCGTCGAGATAGAGGTTTACCTTTTTGCCCATATAACCCTCGTGCGCAGGGGTTACATATAAACCTGAGTTCAAAATCCCCCTCAATTAGAGTAATGACCATTCGCACCATAATCCCCGACCAGCTGATTAAATTGCCTTTTGCCATATGCTTTGATGTGGCAATTGCCAATTTTTGTGCACCTTCTGCAGGCCAACTTTTTGCATTTTTTACAGCGAACAACGTCGTCGGTTTTGTTCTTACATATTTTACAAATGTTCATTTCCATCACCTAGTACCCAATGTTGGTACTAAGGCCAATCAATGATGTAAATTATTACATTAAATATTCGATGACGGAACTCCAATCTGGAAACTCATCACTGCCAAACTTAATCCATTCCTGTCCTTCGTAGGACCCAAACTTATCAGCACCGTTATTTGGCCGATCATCGACCAAATACGCCCCTCTGTTCAAGTCTTTTCGATGGGATAAAATAAGTTTCTTCCTACCCAGATGAGGCAGGTATTTCTCAACCCAACGCCGCTTATCTGAACCAGAGTTGGTATTGTCATATGGTGCGGTAGACAACAAATATACCTCATACTTATTCATTAATAACTCAACTGCTTCAGCTGCACCGTCCATCGGTTTTAGGGTGGCGAAGAGACCTTCAAAATCGGAATGATGCTCGCCTGTGAGTTCACACCAGGCTCTACAAGATTCTCGAATAGATTCATCGATCTCATCTATGGTTTGAGGGAGCTCAACCAAGACCCCATCCATGTCTAAATACACCAGTTTCTCAGTCATAAGTTTCACCTTGTCTAATATGATTCACCGTTTTCGTCTTTGCCACTCGAATGATAATCTTGGTATCTAGAATCGGTAGTTTTGTTAGAACTGGTCGAACATTCATCGCAAATATATTTATTCTGAGGAATCCTTTTTTTACACTCTCTACATTGTGGAGGTGCCATAAATTGTTCATTTAGCGTACACCTATAAACCATTGGGAATCACCCACTTCACCTACTCAATCCACCCATCCAAATAAGGCCACTCATAATTGTCGAACCCTCCATCTCCAAACGCCCTCTGGCCGGCAATCGCGATTCTTTGCGATCTTTTCGATTCGGCTAGCCCAACCTTTCCTTTTGATTTTAGCCGCATCAAGGCGGTTCTAGCGGGTGAATAATTGGTCTTGAAAATTATTGCTGCAACCAAAGCTCGTTTGGTCCATTCCTCGAAATTGCCAGATAATATATTGTCAAGTATTGGGCTGAGGACTTCATCTACATCAATATTTGCTCGGTCCAAATGGTGGATTAAAAACTCGCAACAATGTGGATTATTAGCCACTTTTGCATCGAGGTATATCTCTTTTACCAAATACTTCAACCTCTCCTTCGCCCGTCCTTCAGCCCTTTCTTTGGTCGAACAAGCAAAGACTGATGCTATCATTTGACGCATGCGAGGATCGCCATCGACCGCGTTTCGACGATACGGCGAAGATGGTTTATACTCGAGATTGTAATCGAGCCAAAAATCACTATATACCGTGCTGAGATAAATCTCTAAATCTAATTTGCTAAATGGCATTACTGAATTGATTGGGGTATACCACTCTGGGAATTCGTGATGTATTTTTCGCCTTGGTCTTGCGGTATATGGGATGCTATAATTCAAACTCATACTTCGGCTGACCGATTCCAGCGGTAGAATTGGTGCTTCGCGATTTAAATTGCTCAATAGCAATCGAGTTGTCAGAATTTTATGCTCATTATAGCCCGCCATCGCCAAAGCGACCAATATCCGCATCGCAATGTATTCATCAAATCTCGAAACACAATGGCCTGCCCAAGATTCGAATTCCAAAATATCATTTTGTACGATGGCTTGAACCAACTTATCGATAGCAAGCCCGGGGGCTAATTCATCAATCGTTACCCCACCCATATCTGCGCAAGTAGCAAGGTCTGACCAATCCGTACTGGCATCAAAGTGATTGATTCTCATCGAAACAAGTCTATCACAATACCATCTTGGAACTTGGATCCAAAATCCTCCAATTTGTAATTTACTTGTTCTCGGACGCTCATCCAATCGCAATTCATCACCCAAGCCCCTGATTGTTTTTAACATAAAACAGCCTTCAACCGATGCAGTAATTACTCGTTGGCGAATATCGATACTTTGCAAATTCGGACTATCTTGAACATCGAGACGGTCGATGATCCCATCGCCAGATATTGTGATTTTTTCCAAATTGACCGAACCCATAATCAAAAGATGTTTACAAGAACCGAATAATCTAATTTCTTTTAGAGAGGGATTAGGAAAATGGATTACATGACCTTCTTTTGATACCGGGAGATAATGCTCATGGCTGCTGAGATATGTGATTGTAGAATGGCTTTGAATTCTAATATATTGTTGGTTTGCCAGGTCAGGTATTACGAGTTCACCGATTAAGAGATCTAGTTTTATTTCTGGATTAGTTAATTCTTCAAATCTAATACTTACGCCAATATCTTGAGTATCAGACATCCCAGTAATCGATTCGAGTTTTGGCGCATGGCGGATGATTAAATCTCCGTTGGTCCCCAGTGATTTTGCATCGATAGTACGGATATTTTGGCCACTGATAGAGAGGTATTTTCCCACATTTGGCAACACCGCATCAGTATCGGTTGGTTTAGCATTATAGAGCCATGGTACAGTCATTTTCACACCTCGATAGGTTCAACTATAATCCTTTGTTAGGGCGTGTTATAAACCTGTGGTTTTTGTTAAACCACCATCTCAGAGATTCTACGAATTGGTCCCTGTTTTGAACAGAGGTTGTGATATTTACATTAGGTTAATATCCGGCCTTTGAGAGCGTTTCAAACGGTTGAGGGCTAGCTCATTCATCATCCGGGTTAGGAATCACAAGTAATTCCTTCCAACGATAGCCGTTTAACAATTTGATAATTCCTTTTGGAAGTGCCAATTTGCGCATTCCTACCTCGATGAATACCCACTGTTTATCCTCCATCATCTCCTCAAGTGAATTTGGTCCGGTCAATAATAGGCCATTACCATATCTGCCGTGGACATTTCTCATCTCACATGTCATCGTCACATCTTGTTCAGAGGCACAATCTGGGCATGGAGGTAAAGGGCTATGGTTGCTATATGCAGCATCCAATCGAATGGCATCCATGCCCATAGCAGAATATGGCACCCCGTGGATGCCGATCTCATAGCTCGACTTTTCGATGATGAATTCCAATATCAAATGCCGCCCCTCTCTACGGGTTATTAGATGAAAATTTTCCATCTTTTCAGGCTTATATCGATGAGAGCTCGATACTTTAAATTGGCCCTCAAGGATCAACATCAATTTATCGATATCGGTTTTCATCACGATTGGGTCATGAATCATCTGCTCGCCCACACCATTATCCATCAAAGGGCTAAAATTCAATTCTTCGTGGTCAAATGAGCGCGGCATACCGGGTCGATGGTAGCAAATAGATCGAAGAAATGAGCTCGCCCCTTTACCGCGGTAACCAGCGAATTCAACCCATTGCCCGGGAGAGGAGGGCCATTTGGTGAACGAAACTCGGCATGGAGCCCATAGACCATCCCGTTCTATGAAAGCAACATTTCCATTGTTCAACCAATTATCTACAAGATATTGAAATGGTTGTCCGAACGCCATAATTAACCTAAGAGCGAAGGGGGGTTCTTGAACCCGAGCAAAAAAGCAGATTCATTTATTGGTTTAATATTATTATTAAGAATTATTTTGTATCTGCCAAGTACTTTTATAGGGCCTATCCAGACCAGCGAGATGAGCAACATGGGTGATGAATCAAAGAAAGTTTTCGAGGTCGAACTCGATGATATCGAAGATATTGAATTGATTGAAGATATCGAACGAGCCCAAGCCGATGGCCGCCTTAATGACCATCTGCGTAACCTATTGCGATTAGGCCATAGCGTCCACCTCGCTGCAACCTTCCAAACCAGCCAAGAATCGATGCAAACCCTATTATCGCCACTCGATTCAAGAATTCAATCACTCAATAATTTAGTTGAAAATCTGACCGGATCTTTCATCGGCTCCTCGACCAAAGGTGGAATTGGTGAACAAATTGTGATAGGACATCTCTCAACCGCGTTTACCGGCTCGAAAGGAGATCAATTCACCCCAATTGCTGATGAAGGACATACAGGAGATATCGCGGCTAGCATGGCGATAGAAACCTCGGCTGGAGTTTCAGAATATATTCCAGCGATGATCGAAGTAAAATTATATGATAAAGCGGTAGGTTCTGACGAAGTAGACAAATTCTGGGATGACTTGAAAGAAAATAATTACAAATATGGATTATTTGTTTCTCTGACCTCGGGCATTGCCAACCAAGACCAATGTATTGCTATCGAATCTAGAGGTGGAAAATATGGAATCTTAGTATATAGTGATAATTTGGAGCAACTACGCCATATCGTGGCATATGCGATGATGCGCGAATTAGCATGTTTAGTAGAATCGGGTAAGGACATCAAGTCGAGCAGTCAAGATGTTCTAGCAACATTGGTGAGCGATCTTTCTAATGACCTTGGCATTTTTGAGAGCGGGGTTTCACTTATTGGCAGCATCGAAAGAGCAGCTGTAAAGATTCTCTCCGAGACCGGAAAACAAGTTACGGCAATCATGAGTTCATCCGGCCAATTGCGCGAGTCGATCGAGCAAGGGGTTGCTAGAATGGAACACGATATTCGTAAAGCATCGCTTGAATTAGATGATGAGAAAACCAAGTTATTGGATTGGAATAAGGATAATTGGACGCCTCTGCTGAAGAAATTCCCAGACAAAATGGCTCATCTACTAACCGCAATGCGCCAATCGATAATCGAACTCGATGAGTTAACAACTATGACGCTTGTTGAAGATTCAGATAAACCAACGGTGAAATTCAGCGATGGGGAGGTCGACATTATCGAAATCGAGGCCCAATCAACCAAAATACAAATTAGAATTATTCACCAATATGATGAGATCCCCGCCAAGATTCCAGGTGTGATGAAAAAAGGGGTTTTGGTTATCGATATTCCTCAAACAGCCGCAGCGATCGGCGATGTCGATTGGCCGAAACTCGGTGAGATCTTACTGGCGCCAGTTTCTGATTAATGAGAACTATTGTTAACAATAGTCGGCTTTGTCGAGGTGGAATATCGTAAAGCACTCCAATCCAGCATTTGGATTATCTTTTAGCCATTGCTTGCATTGTGATAATAGATTTTCCAGTTCGCCTTGCTCGTGAGCTATTGTTGCAACGTTCTTTTGACCTTTAGATAAATCCAATAATTTCTTGGTTAAATCAGGCGTGGCATTCTCACCGGACCATTTCATTTCTTGAATTAATGGGTCTTCCCATTTTGGCTGCAGTTTAATCGCTCTTTCGGCTAACATCGGACAGGCTTCCAAACATTGTACCATTTGCTTTGCTCTCAAGATAACACTTGTATTTTGGAGAAATAGCCACTCAGCATGATTTTTTATATCGCCATGAATCAATTGAATTTTAAAACCAATATTCAGCGTTCTTATATCCCTACTAATCGGCTTCAATCTTTCTGGATTTTTTATTAAATCATCGATCCAAAGTTTGTATCTGCCAAAATCCCACGGACTTGCTTGAGGCATTGGCCATTCGGGCGCAATGAATCCTTGATGAAATGTCGAATCGAACTTTCTTTCCCACCATTCATCCTTATCTGGCAAACTATCATTTCTTCTTGGCATCCTTTTTCTCATCAATTTCAATTCCTTTGCCGACATCCTTCTCTCCATGGTTAAGGTCGATAGAAAATCATCGACACCTTGTTGTTTCTTGGTATTATGTACTCTGAATACTTCAGCACTGATTCCGACCCTTTGGGTCATTTCGAGCGAAAGGATGGGCCATTCGGCTCTTCCAAGATGCTCGAGGCCAAACTCTCCATCTTCAAATTCAAACCAATGGGGAAAATGCTCCCTGGCTTTTTCATCTAGCAGGATTATTCCGCCATCTCTACAGGCATCTGCCATTGCGGCTGCGACTTTTTTGAAAGTTAAATCAGGCGTATTTTCACTAAACGGCGGTAACCAATCAACAAATAAAACATCGACTAGAGGCATCGATTGAAAGCCTTCGAGCGCGGTCATTTGTCTATGAACCAGCAGATTATCAAATTTCAAATCTGGATTCCTATATACTCTATCACCTTGAGTTGAATTCTGCATTCTCACAAAATACTCAGCACCTACCTCGTCACAATGATAGGGCCATTCATCAGGATAATGCGGGCCGACATCATCACAGACCAAGACGAAGTCTTCGCCATGTTCTATCATTACGTTCCAGGCTGCGCTATAATTTGAGCCTGCAGCAGGATGGGCAACTATTAGCGGTCTATCCTTTACTCTTGGAAGAGGGATTTCTATTATCAATTCATTATCTTTCCACATCATAATACCACCTCAGTGCTCTGAATGGGAGCAACCATGGTCACAACAATCAACTCTGATCGAATCTTCAACCTCATCGGGAGCGCCGTGACAATGGATGCAATACCATTTTCCTTCTCCAATCATTCTTTCTCTTCTTTCATTTTCTGTC
>Ga0114997_10001854_pt1 | contig 17282 bp, 15 predicted proteins | sample ArcticOcean_MG_C_2_FD_87045 | JGI IMG/M metagenome (GOLD analysis project Ga0114997, IMG submission 87045) | Marine microbial communities from western Arctic Ocean - ArcticOcean_MG_CB4_136 | ecosystem: Environmental > Aquatic > Marine > Oceanic | place: Arctic Ocean: Canada Basin | collected...
GAAAAAAATGATAAAATTTATATTTCCAATTAATCTATTCACAAATAAATGGAAAATATGTGAAATAAAAAGTTTAAATTTAAATAATTTTAATAATAGTAAAAAAATTAAAGCTTTTATTTCACCATTCTATGAATATTGGGCAGACCCTTTTTATTTTAAACATAAAAAAAAACATTACTTATTTTTTGAAAATTACAATATTTTTAAACACAGAGGAAAAATTAGTTGTGCTGAATTAGGAGGTAAAAATTTAATCAATATCAAAGACGCTATTAGTAAAAATTATCATCTTTCATATCCCAATATATTTACTCTAGAAAAAAAAATATTTATGATTCCAGAAACAGCTGAAAAAAAAAGAGTTGAGTTGTGGGTATGTGATAAATTTCCAGAAACATGGAGATTATATAAAACAATTTTTCACAATGAAAGTTGGGTAGACTTAAATTTTTTTATGGATCGAAAAGGAAATAAGTGGCTATTTGGGAATAAATCAACAGATAAATATTACGATCATAATTCTGAATTGTATATTTATAAAGTTCTGGATAATAATTTTGATAAATTAATTCCGCATGAAAAAAATCCAGTAATAATAGATTCAAGAACAGCAAGAAATGCTGGGAAGATATTTTATAATGACAAAGGTGAATTAATCAGACCTTCGCAAATAAATGTATACGAAAATTATGGATATGGCTTGAATTTGAACAAAATAACAAAACTTACTCTAAAAGATTATCAAGAAATTACCGTTAAAAAAGTTACAACTGGTAATAATTTGAGATTATCAGGGATGCATCATTTTTCTTTAGGAGATAATAATATTTATCTAGACAAACTATTTAAGTTTTAAAAATGAAAAAAGATATTTTTTTCCTACTCCCAGTTTTTACATATGGTGCTGGGCAATCTATCAAAAGAATTATTATAGAATTAGATAATAAAAGATATAACAAAAATATTATTTGTTTGGGAAAATGTCAGTTTAAAAAAGAATTAAAAAAAAATAAAATTAGAGTTTTTGAATTAAATTATAATAAATTGATATTTGCGATGAAGGATATTAAGAACATTTTAAAAAGAAGTGTAAATACTCAAAAGATTCTTATTTCAAATATTCATTATACCAATGTTTTGAGTTTAGTATTTTTGTCAAGAATTAAAGGTTTAAAAATAATTGTTTCTGAAAGGACAGCAATAAAAGAATTAGATATTTATTTTGGTGCTTTTGATTTTATAAAAAAAAAAATTATAAAATTATTAATTATTATTTTTTATAGAAAGGCTAATGCTATTGTAACAAATTCAACTAAATCATCAAAGGATTTAAATAAAATTACAGGACTTAAGGTTAGCACTGTATTTTCTCCATCATACATCCCCACTTATTTTTCAAAAAAAAAAAAGAATACCAAAATTAAAAATTTAATAGCAGTGTCAAGACTTTCTAAAGAAAAAAACATTATATACCTATTAAAAGCGATTAATTTAATTAAAGATAAAAAATTTATTTTGAAAATAATTGGAGAAGGCCCGCAAAAAAAAAATTTAATTTCTTTTGTTAATACAAATGGATTAAATAAAAAAGTTAAATTTCTAAGTTATAAAAAAGATGTAAGAAAGTACCTAATTGAATCAGACCTTTTTATAAATTGTTCATTTTTTGAAGGGTTTCCAAACTCCGTTGTTGAGTCTTTAAGCTACAATGTTCCTGTAATTTCTTCAAAAAGTCACGGGGGTATATTTGATATATTAAAAAATAATAAATATGGACATTTATTCGACATAAATAAGGTTGAAAACCTAACATCATTAATTTCAAATTTTCTTGATGATAATAAACCATTTCTAAATAAAACTAAAAAAGCAAAAAAAAATTTTAAAAAATTTACGGTTAAGAGTTGTGTCCATGGTTATCAAAGTTTGATTAATGATTTATAGTTTATTATCTTATATAGCTTTTAACGTGTAAGTATTTGCTTTTTCAGTATGATCATTAAAAGTGTAAAATTTCACATAATTTAAAATATAACTATTTATTTATTTAAAGTTGAAATTTTTTCAAAAGCTCAAAAGTTAGATTTGAACCAATGATGTGAGCACTACTTGTCATTTATTTACTTATAAAATAATTAATATATTGTTAAAAATTATTTTTAATATAAAGGTTAATTTTTGTAATTTAAAACAGCAAAATATGACAAAAATATATCCATGCATCATTGGACTTGGTTACGTTGGGCTACCTCTTTTTGTGAGACTAAAAAAAAAATTTCAGACTATCGGTTTTGATACAGACCTTAATAGAGTTAAATACCTTAATAAAAAAGTAGATAAGAACGGTGAATATGAGAAAAAAGAACTCATTTTAAATAATAAATCCAAAATAACTAATAAATCTTTTTTACTAAAAAAATCCAATTTCTTTATTATTACTGTGCCGACACCAGTAAAGAAGAACTTTAGGCCAGATCTTACCCACTTAAAATTAGCATCAAAAATAGTGGGAAAAAATTTAAATAAAAACGATATAGTATTTGTTGAATCTACTATTTACCCATCTGTTACACAAAAAATTTGTCTAAAGATTATAGAAAAATTTAGTGGTTTAAAAAATAAGAAAGATTTTAATATCGGGTATAGTTCCGAGAGAATTAATCCTGGAGACAAAGCACACTCAGTTGAAAACATTAAAAAGGTGGTCGCAATTGAGACTAACAAAAAAGAAATCTTAAATAGAGTTTTGTTAGTTTATAAAGCAATTGCAAAAAAACTAGTTATGTCGAAATATATAAAAGAAGCAGAAACATCAAAAGTTATTGAAAATATACAAAGAGATTTAAATATTGCGTTGATGAATGAGATTTATTTAATTTGTGAAAAATTAAAAATTAATTTTAAAGAAGTGAAAAGATTAGCATTAAGTAAATGGAATTTTCATAACTATTCCCCAGGATTAGTTGGAGGACATTGTTTGCCAGTAGACCCATATTATTTAGCGCATATCGCTAAACAAAAAAAATATCCATCTAAAGTTATTTTGTCTGGCAGAGAAATTAACAATGGAATGGAAAAATATATAATTAATAAGATAATAAAAATAACAAAGATCAAAACACAAAATAAAAAAGTTTTGTTATTTGGGGTAACATATAAACCTGATGTGGCGGATACTAGGAATTCCATTCCACTCAATATATGGAAAAATTTAAAAGTAAAATATAAGCAAAAAATAGATTGTGTTGATAGTTGTGTAGATAAAGAAGTTGCAAAGAAAAACAATATCAGAATTCACGTTGAAAAAGAAAAATATGATTATTTTATACCTCTTGTAAAACATAAAGATTTTGAGTCTCAATTTCAAAAAGCAAAAGCAAATAATAAAAAATTAAAACTAATAGATCTTTGGGGATAGTGAATAAGTCAGCATATCAAAACATTAGAACAAGTAATTATTTAAAAATAAAAAAGGGTGGACTAAGAACTTCTGGTCATTACAAAAAACCATTAATTTCAATAATTGTTGCAACTTACAACTCAAGTAAATATTTAGAACAATGTTTAAAAAGTATTTTTAAACAAAATTATAAAAATTATGAAATAATAATAATCGATAATCAGTCAAAGGATAAAACACTTAAAATAATAAAAAAATATGAAAAAAAAATAGATTTATGGATAAGTGAAAAAGATAAAGGTATTTTTGATGCAATGAACAAAGGCATCAAGCATTCAAGAGGAAGAATTATTTCCATATTAAATTCAGATGATATTTTTTACCCCAATGCCCTGAAGATAGTTAGTAAATACTTTACCTCAAATAATAAGATTGACTATTTATTTGGAACAGTATTAAAAAAAAAATTATACTCAGGATTTAGACCTAAATCGATAAGATGGAAATTTAATATTTATCCATCACATTCAGTTGGTTTTTTTGTAAAAAAAAAAGTTCATAATAAAATTGGTCTTTATAATACAAAATATAGACACTCAAATGACTATGATTTTTTTTATAGATTAATAAAACTAAATTTTTTTAATGGAACAAGAACGTTGAGAACTGAGGTGATAGGTAAATTTAGAGATGGAGGTTTTTCAAGTAAACTAGGATTTTTTGATAGATTGATGATGGAATTAAAAATTAGATTTAATAATAACCAAAATATTTTTGATTTAGTAATAATTTTTTTTGGTAGATGTATTTTTAAATTCATAAATATTTTTAAATAAGATTAATAAGTTAAAAACATCAATTTATAAGTTAAAAGTTAATCAATTAGATAATAGAAGCAATTAGAATAAAAATTATTGTATAATCAATAAAATAAGATATTTATAACAAATTAGTAATCCACTTTAATATTTTATAATGGAAAATACCTTAAATAAATTTGACCCTAAATTAATTGAAAAACTTTTTCTAGATTCTGCTGTAGAGATAAGTTTATCGAGCTTTATAGTCTCACTAGTTACGGCAGCAATTCTTTCATATTTGATAAAAAGATCTTATATTTCTAACTCCCAGAGTCTTAGTAATAAAGATTATTTTTCAGATGTTTTTATTCCATTATCAGTAATTACATGTTTAGTTATAAGCGTTGTAAAGTTTTCTTTAGCATTGTCTCTCGGTTTAGTTGGAGCCTTATCCATAGTTAGGTTCAGAGCAGCCATTAAAGAACCGGAAGAATTGGTATACTTATTTTTTTGTGTCGGCGTTGGTATAGCTACTGGTGCTAATCAAATTATTATAGCCACAGCTAGTACACTAGTTATAATTTTTATTTTGTATATTCAGTCAAAGTTTAAGAGAAGCAAAGAAAAAGAAAATATTAATTTTGGTAGCAACAATATATTAAAAGTAAACATTATTAATAAAAAGACATCAGTTGAAGATATAATAAAAAAATATGAAAAGTTTACAAATTACTTAAATTTAAAATCTTCATTTTTTGAAAAAAATCTTTACCAACATGTTTTTTGGGTAGAATTTAAAAATAAAAAATCTTACATAGAATGCCTTAAAATGTCTGAAACTTTACCTGATAAAGGTGTGGAAATTTCATTTTATTCAAATTCTAAAATTATAGAATAGTTCTAATGTTATATGATAAAAATTCATATCAATGTTGATAAAAAGAAGAAAAAAAAACATCGCTAGTAATGAAAAAATAAACTTTTTAAAGAAGATTTTTTTATACATTAAGAACATTTCTTTTATTGTTTTATTATTTCAACTATTTATTCTTTCGCTCATTATTATATTTTATCAATCTAGCCAATTAAGTAAAAGCTACCCACCAAAAACAATACTAAATAGAATTAACATTGAACAAAAAAAAGCTACAGGATTCGACTTCAAAAATGTTAAAAATTATATAGCTGTTGGATTAAAGGGGCTTAAAACAAAAATTGTTGGAAATAAACTAGATTTATTAAACATGTCAATTGATCAAAAAAATATTCTATTAATAGAAAATCAAAGATTAATCAGAAATAAATCGTATGTAGGAAGTGATTCATATAATGAAAAAATAATCAATAAAATGGGCAAAGCTGAAATTAAGATTTTAAATGAAAGTTACCGAATTAAAATTAGAGCGAAAGGTGTAAGAAAACTACATCATTTTGATAGAACAGCACTTTCGTATAAAGTAGACGTGATTGGAGAAAAGAGAATTTATGGGATGGAAGAATTTAACCTTCAAAAACCTTTGCTTAGAAATTACAGCTATGAGTTTTTATTTCATAAACTTCAAGAGGAAGTGGGCAATATATCACTTAAATATTTATTTAAAAATTTATCAATCAATGGGTCTACGCCTACTCTTTATGTAATTGAAGAGGGTATGAGTAAGGAACTAATAGAAAGACACGGTAAAAGAAATGGCCCAATTTTAAATGCCGATGAAATATTTTCTGAAATTTTCCCGGAACATAGTTTTGAGGCTCATTCAGAAGAGTACTGGAAGAAAGAAAATAGCGAACTCTTAGCCAGCGCTTATTCAGTGATTAATAGTTTTAGAGAAAAAGATTTCATATACGAAGACTCATTTGCTTGGAAACAATGGGCAAGATATTTTGCTGTAACAGACCTGATGGAAAGTTATCATGGTTCGTTGTCTAAAAGTGTTAATTTTTATTTTAACCCATCTACTGCACAATTTGAACCAATTGGTTATGATGCGCATGTTGGAGCTGGAAAGTTCGACAATTTTATAATTTTTGACTTTTTAAGCCCAGATCCTAATTGTTCATTTATATGTGATAATAAAGAATGGTATTTAAAGTTTTTTTATAAAAAGAACAAAAAATTTAGAGAGGAGTTTATAAAGACATACTTTTTGACATTAAATGAATTAACAAATCAAGATTTTCTAGATAATTTTTTCAAAAAGCATGAAACAGAACTCAATATAATAAATAATAGTATTTATGGAGAATTTTCAAAAGTAGATAAAATAAGCTGGGTTGGAGTAGCCCCTTTTGTTTTTGATAAAAAAAAGATATATAGCAGAGCAAAATATATTAAATCAAAAATAAAATATTTTGAAAATTTTAATCTTTCAAAAAATAAAAGACATAAATATAAATTATCTATAGTTAAGAATAAGCTTTATTACGATTCAACAATAACTAATGTTCCTATTAAAATTAAACTATTTTGTGAAAATAATTTGGAAGAGAGTGTATGGATAAAAGGGAGAAGCTTTTATAGCTTAGATAAATGTAATGTAATAAAAAAAAACATTATACTCTATGATTTAAATAATAACTCTGTATCAATGGATTTAAATGGGAGTTATAGCACTCAAAGAGGATATAAACCAATAATTTTTGAAAAATTAAAAAGGTTAGACGAAATAGTGGAATTAAAAAAAATAGGCAACACTCTCACCCCCATAGAAGATGAAATTCATATTACAGAAAATACATATATACAAAAAGATCTGAACATTACTTTTGGTGAAAATAAAGTTATTTATTTTCATAATAATGCAATTTTATTTTCTGAGGGAAATCTTAATTTTAAAGGAACAAAAAAAAACCCAGTAAAAATTTTAGGTTACAAAAATCAGAATGGATCATTAATTCATTTAAATGGAAGTTTTAATTCTGAAAATCTAGTTATAGAAAATTTATCATTTCCTAATTTAGCCGAATACGTACTGTACGGTGGTATTAATTTAATCAATTCAAAAAATACAATTAAAAACACGTTAATTTCAAATTCATCATCAGAAGATGCGATTAATATTATAAATTCAGAAAGTTACATAGATGATTTGTTCATTAAAAATTCATTATCTGATGGACTAGATGTAGATAGTGGATCATTAACTTTTGGAAAAATATTTTGTGAAAATATAACAAATGATTGTTTGGATATTTCTGGTGTTGAATTAAGTGGAAATTTATTAGTAGTAAAAAATGCTGGAGATAAAGGATTTAGTGCAGGGGAAAAATCTTTTGGAAGCATAAAAACAATTAAAGTATCGAATAGTGAAATTGGCGTTGCGGTAAAAGATTCTTCAATAATTGAATTAGATGAATTAAAGTTAAATAAAGTAAAGCTAGACATTGCAGTATTTAATAAAAAATTAGAGTTTGGAGCATCTAAATTAAAAATAGGTAAAACTGAAAATATTTATAATTATTTAGTTGGTGAAAATAATGAATTAGAAGTCTCAAATTATCAAATAATTAATAAATTGAAAAATGAAATAATAGAAAAAAAATTGTATGGAAATGAATATGGGTCAAAAACAATTAGATAACTCCCTGAGATTTGAAAGAAAATATGTGATAGAAAAGGGTTATTCGTATATTTTTTCTGACTTCTTAAAAAAAAATTTTTTCAAAAAGGCATATAAATCAAGATACGTTAATTCAATTTACTTTGACAATTTTATGCATGATGCTTTTTCTGAAAATTTAAGTGGAATCTCTATTAGAAAGAAGACGCGATTAAGATGGTATGATGGTGAAAAAATGAGTTTAAATTTAGAGATAAAATATAAAAACAACATGATGAATAAAAAAAAAATACTCAATAAAGGAGTGTTTAATAATTTTTCTAAACTAAAAGATTTCTTAAAAACTAATTTTTTACTTTTAAGTGGAGAGGCTTCACAACCAATGGAACCAGTTTTAAAAATTAGATATCTTAGAAATTATTTTATTAGTAAATGCGAAAATTATAGAGCTACAGTCGATACAGCAATAACAGTAAGTGATATTTATGGAAATTTTAATTTTGGTAAAAATATATACCTCAAGGAAGATGTCATGGAGTATAAATATCCTTCAAATAAAGACTCTAAATTTAGAAAAGAGAATTTTTTAAAAAAAAACCCTTTTAGACTTCAAAAAAATTCTAAGTATGTATCTGGATATTTATTTCTAAAAGAAGCAGGTATTAAATAAACAATAATTATTTAGATATTTTGTTATGAAAAATTTAATCTCAGTTATTATCCCTTTTTATAAAAAGCGTAAATACTTTATCAAAACAATAAATTCTTTAAAAAATCAAACTTATAAAAATTTTGAAGTTATAGTTATTTATGATGATGACGATAAAATAGACTTAAAATTTGTTACAAAAACATTAAATAACATTAAAAAAAAAAAAATTTTAGTAAATAATAGAAATTTAGGCGTAGCCCTTGCAAGAAACAAAGGTATAGAAAAGTCAAAAGGATCTTTTGTTGCCTTTCTAGATGCAGATGATGTTTGGCATAGAAATAAACTTGAACTTCAAATAAAATTTATGAAACAAAAAAAGATTAATTTTAGTTATACGTCCTATCAAATAATCGATAATAGAGAAAAAATAATAAAAAAAATTTATGCCCCAAAGTCAATTGATTATGATAAATTAATATATTCATGTGATATTGGACTTTCTTCAGTTATGATTAGGCATAAACTGCTAAATCGAAATAAATTTAAAAATTTAAGGACCAAAGAAGATTATTTATTGTGGTTAATGTTATCAAAAAAAAAAGTTAAAATGTTAGGTTTAAAGCCAGTCTTATTTTCGTGGAGAAAAACACAAAATTCACTATCAAGTTCAGTCGTTCAAAAATTAAAGGATGCATTTTTAATTTATAATGGCTACTTAAAATTTAATTTAATAAAATCAATATTTTTAACAATGATGCTAAGTATAAATTTTATTAGAAAAAGATACCTATGATACAGACAGATAATTTATTTTTAATTTCATCAATGAGTTTCATAATTGCATATTTTTTTTCATTTTATTTCTCTAAAAAAAAATTATTAATTGACGATAAAAATTATTCAGGTCATAAACAATTAACTCAGAGTATTAGTAAATCAATACCTTTGTGTGGAGGGATTATCATTTTCACATGCTCACTAATTTTTTTTCAGGATTTGTTTTATTTAAATATTTTTGGATTTCTATTATTAATGATAGGTGTATTTTCAGATAGTAATAAAATCTCCTCTCCATCTTTAAGGATTTTATTTCAATTAATAATTTTTATAATTTTTATAATTTTTACTAATTTTAATTTGATAGATTTGAGAGTAGATTTTTTAAATGAACTATTAACTATTAAACCTATATCGATAATTTTCACAACTTTTTGCATCTTGGTACTGGTTAATGGAAGTAACTTCTTAGATGGACTTAACACACTTGTTGTGGGTTATTACATTTTAATTTGTAGTTTTTTACTTGTTCTGTCTAGTAATTATAACTTAGTTATAAATGATAATATTATTTTATTATTAATTTTTTTAATCATTGTTTATCTATTCAATCTATTTGGAAAATTTTACTTAGGTGACTCGGGCTCTTATTTAGTATCATTTTACATTTCATATTTTGTCATAGAGTTTGCATTAAATAATCAATCAGTCTCTCCATATTTGATTTGTTTTTTCTTATGGTACCCAGCTTTTGAAAATTTATTTTCTATAATCAGACGGTCTAGCTTAAAAAAAGGAATACATTTACCTGATCAAAAACACTTGCATCAAATGATATATAATTTTTTTATAAAGTCTAAAATAATAAATTATAAAATTGTAAATTCATTTTCAGCAAATTTAATCAATATGTTTAATTTTATAATGTTTGTAATTTTTTATAAGTATTACAGCGAAACAAAAATTCTTTTTTGTGCAATAACTATAAATATTTTTTTATATCTAATTTTATATTATTTATTAAAAAAAAAACTTAAAAAATATTAACTTGATGAAAAATATTAAAGTTTCTGTCTTAATTTCAAATTTTAACAAAGAGAAATATATAGAGCAATGTATTAATTCTTGTCTGTCTCAAGAATATCAAAATATAGAAATCATAGTTTTTGATAATATTTCGACTGATAATTCTCTTAATATTCTCAAAAAATTTGATAATAAAATTCAAATTAAAGTTAAGAATAGAATTAGTCATATAGCAGCAGAAAATCAAACCGATATTCTCTTGGAGGCTTTTAAAATTTCATCTGGAGATTTAATTTGTTTTTTAGATAGTGACGATTACTTTTTTCCTAAAAAAATTAATACAGTTATTAGTCGATTCTTACAAAATCAAAAATTAAAAATTTTATTTGATATACCAAGAATAAATAGAAAAGACAGAATAGAGCCTTTAAGAATTAAAAAAAAGACTAATGAGTATATATGGCCATCAATAATACCTACGAGTGGAATTACTTTAAGACGAGATTTTTTTTATGAATGTCTAAACATTGATTTATTTTCAAATTATCCGAGAGTTGAGATTGATCTTAAATTAAATTTTTTTTCTCGAAAAATAACAAAAAACTATGAAATAATTGACGATTATCTAACATTTTACAGAGATGTTGTTGGAGGTGTAATGGCAAATAGTAAAAAATTTTCTAACAGTTGGTGGTTAAGACGAATACAAGCGCATTATTTTATTCAAAATATTTATCATAAAATGAATATCAAATTTAATAAAAACTATGATTTTTATATTACTAAATTAATCACTAATTTTTTAAAGAAAGACTAATTAAATGTATTCATTTTTGATCTTACTTTCATATTACTGGCTAATTATGTTTTCTATTATTGGATATGGACTTCTCTTCAGCAGAATTCTTATAAAAGATGATAGTGTTGACATTGGATATATAGGTATCTTTGGAATTTTCTTACTTATACTAATTTCATATATTTCTCATTTTTTTATTCCTCATAATCAAATTTTTAATTCAATCATTTTAATTTTAGGATTAATAAATCTTTATTTAAACAAAAATAGTTATTTTTTAAAAAAAGATATAAAATTAGTTATTATTATCTTTTCAGTATTAATTATTTTTATTCTTACCGCAAAAAATCATGATGACTTTCCATATTATCACTTTCCCTATACTCACTTAATTACCGAATTTTCTAACGTTCTTGGATTGGGTAATTTTAATCATGGCTTTAGGACACATTCATCAATTTTTTATCTATCATCATTTTTTAATCTTCCACAATCTAATCTATTTTTATTAAATTTATCACCTGTTTTTTTTATGGGTTTTTGTAATTTAATTTTACTTAATAGAATTAAAAAATATTTAACATTAAATAAAACTGATTCTATTTTTTATTTAACTTTATTATCTTTTATTTTTATTAATGTTTTTTTCTATAGATTGGCTGAACATGGCACTGATAGATCGGCGATGATTTTGATATTTATTTTAGTTATTGAATTACAGTACCTTAATAATATCAAAAAAAATTTTAATGAAAATTATTTATCAAAGTTGTTTATTGTTATTACTTTAATAATTTCTTTAAAGCCGTTTTATATACTTTATATTTTATTGTTTGCTCCAATATTACTACTATTAATTAAAAATAGAGTATCAATATTTTTTTTCATAAAAAATAAAGTTTTATATCTGTGTTTATTGATGATGTGTTTGCTGATCACTACTAATTTTTTTAATACAGGCTGCTTAATATACCCAGTTCAAATTTTGTGTTTTGATAATTTTTCTTGGTCAATTCCTTTAAGTGAAGTTGAATACATGAACAATTGGTACCAACAATGGTCAAAAGCAGGCGCCGGCCCAACATTTCGCATAGATAATCCTGAAATATATATTCAAAATTTTAACTGGGTTTCAAATTGGATAAACATGTATTTTTTTAATAAAGTTTCAGATTTTTTATTGGGATTATTATTTTTGGTTTTAGTTGTTTACCTAATATTTTATACAAAATATAAAAAAACAAATACAAAAAATAAATTTTATTTTTTGTATTTAATTTTAATTCTTTTAGCTCTTGAGTGGTTTTACTTTCATCCAGCACTAAGGTATGGAGGATATCACTTGATAGCTCTTATATTATTTATTCCGGCTTCAATTTTGATGAGCAAGTTTTTAATTAATAAATCAAAACTTAATATAAAAGTTTATTTTTTAATAATTTTGACTTTAGTTATTTTTTCATCAAGAAATATTTTAAGAATTCACAAAGAATATCAAATATACAATTATAATATATTTACCAAGCCATATTATCGAGCAGAAGAACAAAATTTTAGTATATTTAATAGAATTGTTAACATAAATAACTGCACAACAGAGGAAAAAAACGATCAATGTAAAGGCAATAATATTATATTAAAAAAAATGAATAATTTTAAAATTTATTATAGAAAGAAATAGTGAAGTTTGCATTTAATTTAATTCTAAGACTTGTTGATTTTTTTTATAAAAAAAAGATTATTTTTTTCTTCAAAAGTAATTTGAAAAATAATTTCAATACATTAATTGATGTAGGTGCTCATAAAGGTGAAACAATTCAAGAATTTTTAAGTAATTTTAAGATTGAAAATATCTACTCATTTGAAGCTAGCCCAAAAACTTTTAAGAATCTTCAAATTAAATTAAATTTAATCAAAAAAAAATTTAGCGAAACAAATATTGAAATATTTAATTTTGGAATAGGAAATACTAACAGTAAAAATATTTTTTATGAATTACCAGATAGTAATTCGTCAACATTTAATATTATAGATAGAAATTCATCCTATTATAAAAGGAAAAATAAAATATTATCTTTTTTTTTATCAAAAAGTGAATCAATTATTCAAGAAACTACAGTATCCCAAATAAAACTTGGTGAATTTATAAGCAACAATAATATTGCATATATAGATATTTTAAAGATAGATACAGAAGGTTATGAGCTTGAAGTTTTAAAAGGATTGGGTCAAGAAATTTCCAGGATAGAATTTATCTATTTTGAGCATCATTATGACAACATGCTAAAAAAAAATTACAAATATTCAGATATTCATGATTATTTGAAAATTAATGGATTTCATAAAGTATTTAAAATTAAAATGCCTTTAAGAAAATCTTTTGACTATATATATAAAAAAACTATATAACATTAAGCTATGGCAAATAAAAAAATTGCGCTTATTTTTGGTGTCACAGGTCAAGATGGATCATATTTATCTGAGTTTTTAATAAACAAAGGATACGTAGTTCATGGCATTAAAAGAAGATCTTCATCATTTAACACTGGAAGAGTGGACCACATTTATCAAGATCCATTTCAAAAAAATAGAAACTTTACCTTACACTATGGTGATATTACTGATTCGATCTCAGTTTCTTCATTAATTAAAAAGATTAAGCCTACAGAAATTTATAATTTAGCAGCTCAATCTCACGTAGCTGTCTCATTTGAAGTTCCTGAGTATACTGCTAATGCCGATGCAGTTGGGGCGCTAAGAATATTAGAAGCTATTAAATTTCATGGTTATGAAAAAAAAATCAAATTTTATCAGGCAGGAACATCAGAAATGTTTGGAAAGGTGTTAGAGACTCCTCAAAATGAAAACACACCATTCTACCCAAGAAGTCCTTATGGAGTGGCAAAAGTATACGCACATTGGATTACCATTAATTATAGAGAAGCGTATAATATTTTTGCATCCAATGGCATTTTATTTAATCATGAAAGCCCCAGAAGAGGAGAAACATTTGTAACTAGAAAAATTGTAATTGGATTATGCAAAATTAAAAAAAATTTACAAAAAAAATTATACCTTGGAAATATAGAGTCGAAACGAGATTGGGGTCACGCCAAAGACTATGTAGAAGCTATGTGGAAAATTCTTCAACAAAAAAAACCTGATGACTACGTGATAGCAACAGGAAAACAATACACAGTTAAAAAATTTGTTGAACTGGTATTAAATGAATTAAATATAGAATTTAAATGGAGTGGCAAAGGCATAAATTCTAAATGCTTTACCAAAAGTGGAAAATGTATAGTTGCTTGCAGCAAAGAATATTATAGACCTTTAGAAGTTGACACACTTCTTGGAGACTCAAAAAAAGCACAAAAAAAATTAAACTGGAAAGCTAAAACAGGTATTAAAGACTTAGTAAAAGAAATGGTAAAATCAGAATTACTAAATCTTGAATAATGATTAGTAAAAAGTCAAAAATTTTTATAGCTGGACATAAAGGCTTAGTTGGAAGTGCCATATTAAAAAAATTAAAAAAAAAAGGATATGTCAACCTAATAATTGCATCTAAAAAAGAACTTAACCTTATAGACCAGAAAAAAGTTTTAGAATTTCTAAAAAAAAAAAAACCAGACTTTATTTTTATTGCTGCCGCTAAAGTAGGTGGAATTTATTCTAACAACAAATATAAAGCTGACTTTATTTATGAAAATTTAATGATCCAAACAAACCTAATACACTCAGCTTTTAAAAATGATATTAAAAATTTAATTTTTCTTGGGTCAAGTTGTATTTATCCAAAACTATCCAAGCAACCAATTAAAGAAACTTATTTATTAGATGGAAAATTGGAAGCAACTAATGATTCTTATGCAGTGGCTAAAATAGCCGGAATCAAAATGTGTGAAAGTTATAATGATCAATATAAAACTAATTACAAATGTTTGATGCCAACAAATACATTTGGTCCAAATGACAACTATCACCCTTTAAATTCACATTTTATTCCATCACTAATAAGAAAAATACATCAAATAAAAGTACAAAATAAAAATTTTTTATTGCTATGGGGAAATGGAAAAGCAAAGAGAGAAATATTGTACGTTGATGAAATTGCTAATGCGTGTATTCATTTTATGAATATTAAAACAAAGCATTCTTTGATTAATATAGGCAGTGGAATAGATTATTCCATAAAACAATACGCAGAAATGTTCTTGAAGGTCTTAATTCCTGGAAAAAAAATAAAAATTAAATATGACCTTTCAAAACCCAATGGTACGCCTAGAAAAGTGCTTGATATATCTTTAGCTAAACAATATGGATGGAAACCAAATATTAATTTTAATAAAGAAATTTTAGAAACATATAAATCTTATTTAAGTCAATTAAAAAAATAAAAATGAAAAATTATATAATTGTAACTGGTGGTGCTGGGTTTGTTGGGTCTAATCTTATTGATTATTTTTTAAAAAAAACCAAGTACAAGATTATTAGTATTGATGACTATTCCTCAGGGACTAAAATAAACCACCTTAAAAACACTAGAATTACTTATATAAAAGGTAATACAAAGAATATTTCACAAATATTAGAATCAAAAAAAAAAAAAATTAATGCAATTTTTCATTTTGGAGAGTTTGCAAGAATATATCAGAGTTTTTTAAAGATGAATCAGTGTTTAGAATCAAATTCTGTTGGATCACATGCTGTTTTTAATTTTTGTCTAACAAACAATATTAAACTTATCTATTCAGCGACATCTGCATCTTTGGGAAACAGGGGCAAGGATGAAAACTTATCTCCTTATGCATTTACCAAATCTAAAAACTTAGAGTTATTAGAAAATTTAAAAAAATGGTTTAAAATGCAATATGAAGTTATCTATTTTTACAATGTATATGGCCCCAATCAAATATGTAAAGGTGATATGGCTACGGTAATTGGAATCTTTGAGGAACACTACAAAAAGAAAAAAGCACTACCAATTGTCAAACCTGGAACACAGTCAAGAAAATTTACACATATATCAGATACTGTTAAAATTTGTTTTGATTCTTGGAAAAAAAATAAATGTAGGCATTATAGCATTTCTAGTAAAAAAAATTTTACAATTTTAGAGGTTGCAAAGATGTTTGAATCTAAAATCAAGTATTTACCCTCAAGAAAGGGGGAGAGATATGCTTCAGCTTTAGCAAGTTTAAATTTATCTAACAAAGTTTTTAAGAAATTTGGAAACACCTCTCTAAAAAAATACATCAAAGATTTTGTTAAAAAAAATTAATTTTAAAGTTATTTTATTTATTAAAAAAGCATCTTATAATTTCCATTGAAATTAAAAAACCATCTTTAAATTCATTAACTTTTTTATTGCCAGCTAACCTTCTTCTCTCAAACATGGGTATTTCTGTGTACCTAAATAATTTTTTACTTACATTGTGGGGTAGCTCTATACAGAGTCTGAAGTCATGGCTTTTAAATTTTATGGAATTAAATTTTTTTGTATTGCAAAGTACATAAGTATACAAAACATCACTCAATTTTATATTCAGAAAATTTTTACAAATAAAAGAAAAAATTTTGTTACCTGTATATGTTAATAAACTATCGTCATCGCTACCAGAGCGCCCTTTGTACCGTGTTCCAAAAATGAAATCATTTTTTTTGGATAGAATTTGCATTTTGTATAAATATTCAGGTTTAAATGAATGATCTGCATTAAATATACACCCATAATCATTTTTTGCTTTTTTAAAGCCCTCAATTATTGCAGAGCCATAACCTTTATTTTTTTGAATAATGTATTTACACTTATGTTTTTTGATAATTTCTAAAGATCTATCTTTTTTATTATCTAAAACAATTATTATTTCATTGACTAACTTAATCTTTTTTAATTCAGTCAAAACTGCATTTAGACTTAGCCTTTCATCTTTGCACGGTATAATGATTGATATTTTATTTTTCATAGGTTTAATAAATTTTAATGCTTCTAACGATAAAAATTTAATTATAAAATATAAAATTGTAATTTATCTCTAATTTATTAGATTTTAGTGAATTATTCCTAAATATGAGTAAATATGCGCATTATTTGCGAATATATATTATTTACAACGATCTTTTTTTATATATAAGTTCCCTGCCGGTGATTATTGCGAAGGGGTTATACCCGATCCCATTCCGAACTCGGAAGTCAAGCCCTTCAGCGCCAATGGTACTTTGTCTTAAGGCACGGAAGAGTAGGACATTGCCGGCTATAAAA
>Ga0114997_10001856_pt1 | contig 17272 bp, 16 predicted proteins | sample ArcticOcean_MG_C_2_FD_87045 | JGI IMG/M metagenome (GOLD analysis project Ga0114997, IMG submission 87045) | Marine microbial communities from western Arctic Ocean - ArcticOcean_MG_CB4_136 | ecosystem: Environmental > Aquatic > Marine > Oceanic | place: Arctic Ocean: Canada Basin | collected...
AAAACCCCAGTGTTACTTCCTATATCAACTGATAGGTCATTTTTATTTAGATTGTAATCCTTAACGGTTGATTTAGAGAATTCTTCATAATGTTTTTTTCCTAAACTAGTTAAAGAAGATTCGTATGGATAATTCTGTTGGTATAATATTTTTGGATCCACCACATAACTCAATTGTTTAAAACCGCAGCTAATACAACTATATACTTGTAACGGGTAGTATACTGTTGGTATTTCTAGTTCTATCTTTTTTTTAAATTGGTCTGAAGGTGGGTGTGAACCCAAATCTAAAAATTTGAATAATTTTTTGCTCTTGCACAATCTACATCTTTTTAAAATCATAAAAATATATGTTTTTATAATGTTTTTGTAACAATGTAACGAATATTTTTAATTAATTCCTATTTTTTTCTTCAATTTTTTTGATTTCTTGCACAATAAGCTCAGCAACTATTTTATTACCCTTTAGGGATAGATGGTTGTTATCACTGTAAAAAATACTTTTATTATCATGAGTAATACAACGATTTTTTATTTGTTTGTCACAAAATATTTTATGTGGAAAAACTCTGTAGAGATTAGGATGGTCTATACTATCTAGTGTTTCAAAGCTTTTTTTAGAGTAATTAATAAAATTAAGATATGAAGTAGTGATAGGATTATTATTTAAAAAACTATCAAAATTATCTTTATTCCACATATAATTATCTATTATTTTTTTTGGAATATTCCAGCCAACTGGCGGTACAGGGTAAATTAAAATTATTTTTAAATTATTATTTAGCAGGTCAATAATTGATTTTTTTACACCTTCACTAATAGATAAGTTGTTATCATTTTTGAATGTCCACCACTCTTTTCCTTCCTTTCCTCCTTCTAAATTATTATATCTATTCCCAGAAAGATGCATTGGAAGCCTTCCACCCATAATTAGTATTGAATTTTCCTTAGACAAAAACTCTTTTCTTCTTTTTGTTTGTATTTTTTTATTACAATACTCCTGTACCTCTTGTGTATATTTTTGAACTTTATCAAAATCATAAATATAATAGCATCCGCTACTGATAAATTTTAAGAAGTTATGTTCTTCAATTTTAGGATGAATTTTAATTGCCTCAACAAGAACACCCATATGACTATCACCTGAAATATAAATATTATTTTTTTCAGCATCTATACTTTTAGAGTGAACAACCGTCTTTTTATTATTTTTAAATAAATCTTGAGATACAATATTATTAACCATTTGAGGATAGCGATTACTATTATAAAATCCATTATTATAAATTACAAAAATATTTAGGAATAGAATTAAGCCAAAAAGTAAAGCTAGAGTTTTTAAATTATAAAATTTTGATTGAATTTTTTTTCTAAAGGGTTTTTCAATAAAAAAATAGGATAATATAGATAAAACGAAAGTTATCATTATTAAGTAAAAAATATTTATTTTTGTAAATAAAATAAAAATAGGATAATGCCACAAGTAAAGTGAGTAAGAAATTAATCCCACACCAACACATAATTTGTTAGAAAATATTTTTGTTATTAGTTCATCTTTATGAGCAAACCATATAATCAAACAAACTCCTAAAATTGGGGACAATGTTAAAAACGAAGGAAGGAACATGTTATCGTTATAAAATAAAAAAGAATAAAAAATAAGAATGGTGCCTACAAGAGGAAGGGTGTGACTTAAAACTTTATTATTATTTCTGCCGTAACTAATTTCAAGCTTTGCAAGCAAAGCTCCAGCTAAAAGTTCCCAACCTCTTGCAGGTAGCACATAAAAATTTATTGAAGCATGGGTATGGCTTGCCCAATTTGAGAAACCTAAACTTATTAATATACCCACCACAATCAAAGAAATTAGATAATTGTTAAAATATTTAAAACATGCAATTAGAATTATTGGGTATATAAAGTAAAACTGTTCTTCAACTGACAAGGACCATGTGTGTAAAAATGGTTGGAAGGCTACATTTTGCAATTGGTCATATCCAGCGCCTAAGCTCCAAAAATAGAAGTTAGAAATAAAGCCCAAAGAAGATATTATTGATTCTGAGTAATTAATAAAAAAATTAGGTAGTAAATAATAATAAGCAAAAGGAAATGATATTAGCATTACAAAAAATAAGGCGGGAAGTATTCTTCTAGCTCTTCTTTTGTAAAAATTTAGAAAAGAAAATTTGCCTTTATCTTTTAATTCTCTTAAAATAATAGAAGTAATTAAATAGCCAGATATTACAAAAAATATATCTACACCAATAAAACCACCGGCAAATAACTGTTTTTCAAAAAATACTATTTGTGCGTGGTAAAAAATTACTGCCAATACAGATATAGCTCTTATTCCATCAATTTCTGGTCTATAATAATTGAATTTCACAGGCCTGTTATAACTTAACTTGCTATCGATTTAAAACCTTCTTATTCCAATTACTTTTAAATTTGCTGTTTTTTCAATTCTATCAATAGTTTTACTTATTGGCATGATAACTATTTTTTTAAAGGGCCCGTAGGCATGGATAAGTTTTTTGCTTGATATTGTTAAGGCTACATGCCCTTTCCAGAAAATTAAGTTATTTTTATTAATATTTTTTAATTTAACCTTTTTTTTAAAATATTTTACTTGATCTGAAGCGTCTCTAGGACAAAATCTATTATTAAAATTAAAAAACAATTGTATAAGACCTGAACAATCAACACCATTGAAATGTTTTCCACCCCATTTGTATTTTATACCCATAAATTTATTAATATTTTTAAAGATATCATTTGCTTTATAATTGACTTCTTTTAATTCATTTTTTTTGATCCAAAAATTATCAAATTTGTAAAAATGGCCACTTTTTTTTATAATTTTTATCCTTGATCCAAAGCTAAGTTTTTTATTAGTTTTATATTTACTATTTGGTTTTAAATAAAGGCTAGCAAATAAATTAGAAACTTTATGAGTATTGTTACAATTAGTTGGAAATTTATTATTTTTTACAAAACCACTGTAACCATCAATATCATTTTTTATTTTAATCCAGGAACCTATTCTTTTAGTTTTTTTAAAAGTTTCACCATATAAAAGTTGTGTTGAAATCTTTGATTTTAAGTTTTTTTTTTCATAAACATTTATAAAAGGCAAATGATTTTTCATTGTAGTTTAAGTTTATTTTTTATGAACCACAGAAATATTAATGAAGGTATTACCATAATGGTAGTAATTATAAAAAATATTGCCCAATGATTATGTAGATTTTCAGAATTGCTCAAAAATTCAAGTTTATCTACCACAAATCCTGAGAAAGATGAAAAAACATTTTTTCCAAATGTTGCTACTGATGCCATCAAAGCATAATGGGTAGCTGTATATGTTCTGTCTACTAAAAGAGAAATAAACACTACGAAAACTACTGTCGATATAGCGGATGTAATTTCATCAAGAATTACAGCTGTTGCAAAAAGTAATTCAGATTTTCCATGCCAAGCTAAAACAGCGAAGAGTAGATTTGTAGATGCCATTAATATACCAGCTATAAACATGCCCTTTATTACTCCTGAACGTATCGAAAACAAACTTCCCACCAGAGTAAAAACTACTGTAATAATCCAACCAAATCCTTTTGAATAAATACCAATTTGTCTTTTTGAAAACCCCATATCATCGTAGAAAACCACAGACATTTTTCCAAGAAAGGCTTCTCCAATTTTAAAAAGAAACAGAAAAATTATTATATATAATGCTATTTTAATTCCTTTGCTTTTGAAAAAACTTACAAAAGGTCCAACAGCTGTGCCTATTGTCCAGGCAATTATACGAGTAATTAAATTAGATGAACCCAATTTATTAATAATAAGCTGGTCAGTATTTTTTTGTTCAACCTGTCTTTCTGTAGACTGTTGTTCGGGAATAAACATTAATCCAATATTGCAAGCTATAATTATTGTAGTAAGTATTACAAAAGTTATTTGCCAGTAATTTTGAAAACCTAAACTTTGAAAATAATCAGCGGTAAATAAAGCAATAATTCCGCCAATTTTATAGCCAGTGAACCATCCTATTACAGCTACGCCAGCACCGGCTGACATAGACTGTCCTTCTGTTTTATTGACTTGCTCAATACGTAATGCATCTACCACAATATCTTGAGTAGCTGATGCAGAAGCAATAATTAGTCCAATGAATGCCACAAGCCATATATTTATTTTTGGGTCAGTGATACTCCATGATAGCAAACTTAATAAAATAATTAACTGCATTGTGACAATCCAGCCCCGTCGGTGACCAATTTTATTGGTCAGCCATGGAATACGAACTCGATCAACTAGTGGAGCCCATAAAAAGTTAAATCCATACACAACAAAGATTAAAGAAAACAACCCAACATCAGTTCTGCTAAAATCATTTTCTCTAAGCCAAAGTGTAAGAGAAGTGCCAATTAAAATCCAAGGGAAACCACTGATTGTTCCTAGTAAAAAAATTCGTGCCATTCTTTTTTCAAAATAAAGAGCAAGTATTTTAGATAAGGATTGTTTTTTAACTATCTCCATAAAATATCAAAAAAATTTTAATTTTTCCAAAATGAAGGAAAAAATAAAATTAGCACAGCAAACAATTCAAGTCTACCCAGCAACATTCCTAGACTTAAACATAATTTAGAAAAATCAGGCAAATCACTAAAATTACCATTAGGTCCAATTATGTTTCCTAATCCAGGGCCTACATTTGATATTGCTGAAGCGGATCCAGATATTGCTGTAATAAAATCTAATCCGTCCAAGGATAAAAGAGCAGCTAAAATAAAAAAAATAAAAAAATAAAGAAAAATAAATGCAATTATTGAGTATATAAATGTATTATTAATTTTTTCATTATTATATTTAATTGAAAAAATACCACGTGGGTACACCATTTTTTTTATTTGGTTTAAAATAAAATACCCTAGTATTTGAAATCTAAAAATTTTGATACCACAAGTGGTAGACCCAGCGCATCCACCAAGAAACATTAAAAAAAGAAAGAAAATTAATGGAAATTTCCCCCACGAGCCAAAATCAGAAGTTACATACCCAGTTCCTGACAAAACAGAAACAACATTAAATGTTGATATTCTCAAATTTTCTAAAAAATCATATTCCTTGTTACTTATGACTAAATATAAAAACATCAATAATACTGAAAAGATTAAAATATAGATTAAACCTTTAATTTGAACATCTTTTAAAAATATTTTTTTATCTCCTTTTAAAAATTTTAAATAAGCAATAAAAGGCACGCTACCTAAAATTATAAAAACAATTGCAATAATTTCAATTTTAGAGTTATTAAAATATCCAATAGAATCGCTATATGTAGAAAAACCACCGGTAGCTATAGTAGTCATAGCGTGGGCAATACCGTCAAACAAATTCATTCCAGCAAACCAATAAGCTCCTCCACATAAAAAGGTTAGACAAAGATAAATAAAAGAAATAATAAAAGTTACCTCACGTGTTTTAGGTAAAATTTTTTCCGCAGTATTAGAACTATCCATTCTAAATAATTGCATTCCACCAATATTCAGCAATGGAAGTATTGTGATTGCCATGACAATTACACCTATGCCTCCTAACCACTGTAATAGAGCTCTCCATATCAGTATACTTTTTGGAATTATATCCAGGTTAGTTATAATAGTTGATCCAGTTGTTGTTATCCCGGACATGCTTTCAAAAAAAGAATCAACTAAAGAAATATTAAGATTTGAAAAATAGAAAGGTAAACTTCCAAACAAAGCAATACTTAACCACGATAACGCAGTTAAAAGGAAAGCTTGCTGTAAATTCAGTTTTCTATTTTCTTCTAGATTAGTTAATATTAGAAGTGTTCCTATAAAAACAGTTATTGATGCAGAGGGTAGAAAAGAGCCTGTTTTCTCTTCGTATATAAGCTGAATTAAGAAAGGTATAATCATGAATGCTCCTAATATTAATAGAAGCACACCAATGGAAAAAAAAACTGTCTTATAATTATTCATTATTGAGGACGGAGGGTATTTAAAAATACATTTAATTCAACATAAATAGACCTTAATTTATATATATTTTACTTGTAAAATTTAATAAATCTTTAATACTGTGATTGATAAATCAATAATTCAAGCTACTAGCTCCTGGCCCTTTGTCGAGGCTAGAAAACTAATTAAAGAAAGACAAAAAATTTTTGAAAAAAAGGGTAAAATAACATTGCAAACCGGCTATGGTCCTAGTGGTCTTCCACACATTGGAACCTTTGCAGAAGTTGCTAGGACTACAATGATGGTAAATGCAATAAAACAAAATATTGATATACCAACTGAAATTATTACTTTCTCTGATGACATGGATGGTCTAAGAAAAGTTCCAGAAAATATTCCAAATAAAGAGCTGCTTGAAAAAAATTTGCACAAACCGCTAACAAGTGTACCGGACCCATTTAAAAAATTTAGTAGTTTTGGTGAACACAATAACGAAATGTTAAAAAATTTTTTAAATGAATTTAAATTTAAATATATTTTTAAAAGTTCAACACAAACTTATAAAAAGGGAATTTTTAATGAAGCACTCCTTCAAGTTTTAGAAAAATACGATCAAATCATGGAAATAATTCTTCCAACCCTCGGTAAAGAAAGAAAGAAAACATATAGTCCTTTCTTGCCTATATGTCCAGAAACAGGAAAAGTTTTAGAAGTTCCTATAATTGAAATTAATAAAAAGGATGGGAAAATTATTTATGAAAACGATGGTAAGAAAATAGAGACGGATGTAATAAATGGAAAGTGTAAATTACAATGGAAAGTGGATTGGGCTATGAGGTGGTATGCATTTGATGTAGATTACGAAATGTATGGAAAAGATTTAATTGAAAGCGCAATGCTTTCTAGCAAAATTTGTAAAGTACTTGGTAAGAAAAGTCCAAATGGTTTTGCTTATGAATTATTTTTAGATGAAAAGGGAGAAAAAATATCAAAATCTAGAGGAAATGGCATAACTATTGATCAGTGGTTAAAATACGCATCACCTGAAAGCTTGTCCTTGTATATGTATCAAAATCCTAAAAGAGCAAAAAAACTATATGCAGATGTAGTACCCAAAGCTGTTGATGAATATTTGATTTGTATTGATAAATTTAAAGAACAAGATGCAGCGCACCAACTGCTTAATCCAGTTTGGCATATTCATGATGGAAATCCCCCAAAGGAAAAATCTATTATGCCATTTTCAGTTTTGTTAAATTTAGTTGGAACAAGCAACGCAACAGATAAGGAAGTTTTGTGGAAATTTATAAAAAAAAATAAAAAAGATATTAAAATTTCAGAACATCCAATTTTAGACCGTCTTGTAGAATATGCTTTAAAATACTTTAAAGATGTTGTTAAAACTAAAAAAAAATATAGAAAGCCTAATGAAAAAGAAAAAAAAGCACTCGAAGATTTAGTTAAAAGATTAAAAGACTGCAAAGACGAAACAGAACCTGAGGTTTTGCAAACAATTGTTTATTCAGTAGGAAAAGATAATGGTTACAAAGAAAATTTAAGAGATTGGTTTAAAGCTATTTATGAAATAATCTTTGGGGATGAAGATGGTCCAAGACTGGGTTTTTTTATAAGTTTTTTTGGTATAAAGGAAAGTATAGAGTTAATTAACAAATATATTAAATAATGTTTTCTATTATAAGACCTTTTTTATTTAATCTAGATCCAGAAACTGCTCATGATTTAGCTATTAAATCACTTAAATTTAATCTTATCCCTAAAAAAATATTTGAAGTGGAGAATGAAGAGATGTTGAAAATAAAAGTAATAGGAAAATTTTTTCCTAACCCTATTGGTTTAGCTGCAGGTTTTGATAAGAGTGCTGAAGTCTATAATTCACTCTTAAAACTTGGATTTGGCTTTGTTGAAGTGGGAACAGTTACACCCTTAAAACAATTTGGAAATCCAAAACCTAGAATATTTAGATTGGAAGATGATTTAGCAATGATAAATAGATTAGGTTTTAATAATGATGGCATTGATATAATAAAAAAACGAATTAAAGTAGAAAAAAATGAAGGTATATTAGGAGTTAATATTGGCCCAAACAAAAATACTCAAGATCAAAAAAAGGATTTCTGTTTAGGTTTAGAAAGTTTTTTAGATATTTGTGATTATATTACAATTAATATTTCCTCACCAAACACAGAAGGATTAAGAGATTTTCATAATCAAGAAAAGCTTAAAGATCTTCTTGTTGATCTTAATGAAATAAAGAAAAATAAAAAAATAGACATTCCTCTTTTGTTAAAAGTTTCACCTGACATCAAAGATATATATATTTCTGAAATTGTAAGCATTGCAGTAGAAAATAATATTGCCGCAATAGTTCTTACTAATACCACCAAAGGCAATAGAGAAAATTTAATAAACTCATCTAAAAAAGAAGAGGGTGGCCTTTCAGGAGTTCCACTTCAACAAGCATCAACTGATATGATAAAGAAGTTTTACCAAGAGCTCAGGGGAAAAATTCCAATTATAGGAGTTGGTGGAATTAATTCAGGAAAATCAGCGTATCAAAAAATAATTGCAGGTGCTTCATTACTGCAGCTATATACTGGGTTTGTTTATAAAGGTCCCTCTCTAGTAAAAGATATAAAAAAAGAATTAATTGAGATTTTAAAAGCAGAAGGAATAAAAAATATAAATGATGCCGTTGGTAAAGGTGCGTAGATTGATAAATAAATTAAATCTAATTTAACTTAGTAGCCTAACCAATACCGCTCATAGAAGGAAAATATTCTAGTATAAAAAAACCTAAAATTTGTAATTGTCCACTCAAAATAGCTACCCCAGTCATTAACAAAATAATCCCTCCTGTTTTTGTGACAACCAATATATATTTTTTAAAATTGCTTGAAAAAAATAAAAATTTATCAATTAAAATACCCGAAACAATAAAAGGGATAGCTAGCCCAAGTGAGTAAAATAAAAGTAGGAGCATACTTTTGCTGAGACTTGTTTCAATTGCTGCTAACGCTAGAATTGATCCCAAGATTGGTCCTATGCATGGCGTCCAACCAAATCCAAAAGCAGCCCCAACTAGAAATGGAAAACCTAAGTTATGACTATATTTATAATTAAAAAATCTTGTATCTTTGTTCATGAATTTAAAATTAATTACCCCTATCATCTGTAAGGAAAATATTATTATAACAGCGCCAGCAACAATTCTAAAAAAATTTGAGTAGATTAAAAAAAACTTACCAATAAACGAAGCGGTAGAACCAAAAGCGATAAAAACGAGAGAAAAACCTAAAGTAAAAAAAATTGTTTTAACAACAGTCAAGTTATCTCCCTTTTTTATTAGTTTATTGTGAGAGGAGCCAGAAATGTATGAAATATAACCAGGTATTAATGGAAGAACACAAGGAGATAAAAAACTAATTAAACCGGCAAAAAAAGCTATTGAAAATGTAGTGTTCATTAAAAATCTTTAAATATAACTATTACTAGACAATAAAATTGTCAATATTTTAATATATTAACTTGATTCCGTTTACAGCTAGATCTATATACTGTTTAGGAAATTTAATATGTCAAAAAAATGTGAACTTACAGGAAAATCACCTCTAAAAGGGCATAAAGTGAGTCACGCAAACAACAAAGTAAAAAGAAAATTTTTCCCCAATTTAAGAAATGTTACTTTTAAAAGTGATATACTTAAGCGCAACATTAGGCTTAGCGTTACCAATGCAGCTTTAAGAACTGTTGATTATAAAGGTGGCCTAGATTTATACTTGAAAAGTGCAAAAGGTTTTAAATTATCTTTAAAAGCCAAAAAACTTAAAAATAAAATTATATCAAAATTATAATTAATAATGACTAAAATAAAAAATAATTTTTATTTTATTTTAATATTATTAATGGCTCTAGTAGTTTCTTTGTCAAACTATCTAGTTCAGTTTCCTGTCAAATATGGTGAACTTCAAAATATACTTACTTATGGAGCTTTTACTTATCCAATTGCATTTTTGATAACCGATTTAGCAAATAGAAGATATGGGAAAACAACAGCTAGAAAAATAGTTTACATAGGTTTTGTTCTAGGAGTAAGTTTAACTTTATTTTTTTCTACTGATTTCTCAAATTTAATATCAAAAAGAATTGCTATCGGCTCGGGCACCGCTTTTTTAATTGCACAATTATTTGATGTTCATATATTTGATAAGTTAAGAAAAAAAGTTTGGTTTATAGCACCCTTAGCATCTTCGTTAATTGCGTCTAGTATTGATACTTTTTTATTTTTTTCGATTTCATTTTATGGAACAGGAATAAACTGGATAACATTATCTTTTGGTGACTTAGTTGTTAAAATTTTTGTTTCTTTAGTTATGTTGATACCTTTTAGGATTTTTATTTCCAGTATTAAGGAAGTTTCCTCACAAAAAAAAAAGCTTAATGCATAGCTTTGATATTTTTTTCTGAGAAAAGCTTAGTTAATTGATTGACCATAACATCACCAAGTTCTTGGGCATCAGTAATTTTAATAGCTTTTTTATAATATCTCGTTACATCGTGTCCTATACCTACGGCTAAAACTTCGATATCAGAATTTTCCTCTATCCATTTCACAGTTTGCTTTAAATGTTTTTCTAAATAATCTCCTGAATTTACTGATAGTGTAGAATCATCTACTGGAGCGCCATCTGAAATAACCATTAAAATTTTCCTTTCTTCTTTTCTTTTTACAATTCTTTTATAAGCCCATAAAAGAGCTTCACCATCAATATTTTCCTTAAGCAATCCTTCTTTAAGCATTAGACCAAGATTTTTTTTAGATTGTCTCCATGGTTTGTCTGCAGATTTATAAATTATATGCCTTAAATCATTTAATCTACCTGGGTTTTCCGGTTTGTTTTTTAAGTTCCATTTTTCTCTACTTTTTCCACCTTTCCAATTCTTTGTTGTAAAACCTAAAACTTCTACTTTCACGGAACATCTTTCCAAAGTTCTTGATAAAATATCAGCGCAAATTGCTGCAACTGATATTGGTCTTCCCCTCATAGAACCAGAGTTATCTATCAGAAGTGTAACTATTGTATCTTTGAATTCAGTCTCCTTTTCCATCTTGAAAGATAAGGAATGGAGTGGATCAATCACAACTCTTGATAATTTTGCAGCATCAAGAATACCTTCCTCTAAATCAAAGTTCCAAGATCTATTTTGTTTAGCTAATAACTGTCGCTGCAACTTATTAGCTAATTTAGTTACTATACTTTGTAAATTAGTAAGCTGCTGGTCAAGGTTTTTTCTTAGTCTTGTGATTTCTTTTTCGTTTTCAAGATCTTCAGCATTATTAGTTTCATCAAACTCATTAGTAAATACTCTATAATTTTCTTTTAATAATCTATTTTTATTTTGATTTAATATGCTTACTTCTCCATCCAATTCTTCTTTATCATTTTGATCAATTGAATTATTTTCGTCTAAAGTTTCAAAAGCACTTTCAAGAGCACTGTCGTTAGAGCTACCGTTCTCTTCTTGCTTTTGTGTGTTACCTTCCTTTTCCTTTTTGTCAGATTCACTATTTTCATTTTTAGTTTCTGTTGGTTCATCTTTTTCTTGTTCTTTTGTTTCTGATTCGTCAAACTCAAGGTTGCTAATTAAATCAGCACTTATTTGGTTAAATTTATTTTGGTTTTCAAGACAATCATTTAATTGATTCATTTTATTTTTTAAATTTTTGTCAAATAAAGCCTTCCAATAGCTTAACACTTGTTTAGTTGTGTTATTTTGTTTTATTTTGAAGAAATGGTTTCTCAGATAGAGCTCAAAAGCTTCAGCGATAGAAACGTCAGCTTTAGTTTTGATTTCCTCAATTTTTTTATTTTCCAACTTATTTTCATAAGATTGAACAATGTTGTTTTTAACCCCCTGCAGTAAGTCAGATCCAATTTTTTCATATCTAATTTTTTCAGCAATCTCATATAAAATTTTAGCCGTAGATCCTTGAGGTTCATTTTTTAGATAAACCTTTTTATCTGTATATCTTATTTTTAAAGCTTCTGAATCCGCATAAGCTCTTAAATTTGTAAAATCCTGCAACTTTTTTAAGCTATCTATTTCTGGCAAATTTAAGGAATTTTTTTTAGAACTTTTATTATTGCTAAAGTTGACTTCAAGATCAAAATTTTCAGAGATAGCTTTTACTGCAGAAGAAATAGCTGACTTAAATTTTTCTTTTAAAAGATCTTCTTCATTCATTTTAGCTTTTTACATTTTCACATTTATTGATGATTCTGGAAGATCTTCCCCAAAACATCTTTGATAGTATTCTGCTATTATATTTTTTTCTAAATCATCACATTTGTTAAGAAAAGTTACTCTAAAAGCATAACCTATGTCTTTAAATATTTCTGCGTTCTCGGCCCAATGTAAAACTGATCTGGGACTCATTACAGTAGAAATATCGCCACTAACAAAACCTTTCCTTGAAAGGTCGGCTACTTTAATCATATTTGATATTGTTTCTTTACCATCTTTCGTATTAAAACTTTTAGACTTAGCTAAGATAATTTCTAATTCTTTTTCAAATTTTAAGTAATTTAAAGTTGTAATGATACTCCATCTGTCAAGTTGTCCTTGATTTATTTGTTGTGTACCCTGATAAAGGCCAGTTGTGTCTCCTAATCCTATAGTGTTTGTAGTCGCAAACAGTCTAAAAAAAGGATTTTGTTTTAAAACTTTATTTTGGTCCAATAACGTAAAACTACCTTCTTTTTCGAGAACTCTTTGAATCACAAACATTACATCTGGGCGGCCTGCATCATATTCGTCAAAAACTAATGCTACAGGATTTTGTATTGACCATGGAAGTATCCCTTCTTTGAATTCAGTAATTTGTTTATCATCTTTAACTACTATTGAATCTTTTCCTATTAAATCAATTCGACTTATATGACTATCCAAATTTACTCTAATGCATGGCCAGTTTAATCTCGCTGCCACTTGTTCTATGTGAGTTGATTTTCCGGTTCCATGATAACCTTGTATTAGAACACGTTTGTTAAAAGAAAAACCAGCTAGAATAGCTAACGTTGTATCTTTATCAAATTTGTACTTACTGTCAATTTCTGGAACATATTCATTTTTTTTTGAAAATCCATCGACCTTCATTTCAGTATCTAAACCGAAAATTTGATTTACTGAAACTTTAATATCAGGAACTAGTTCGTTTAAACTTTTCATAATTTTATTTTTTTATTATTACTGTTTTTAAGTGACTGTAGGCCAAAGTTATTTTTTTCAATTTATTCTCAAATTCTTTATTACCTGCGTTTGTATCAGGGTGAAATTTTTTTACAAGAGTTTTGAATTTTTTTTGTATAATTGACCAGTCGTCACTTAAATTCAAACCCATGATCTTAAATGCATCTTTATCTTTTTCTGTTAATTTTTTATTATTAAAATTATTCGCAACATTTTCTTTATTAAAAAAATTGTACTTATCACTTAATGCATGATTCCACAAAATACTAAAAAAGTTATCAGAGGAGCCAAATTCCTGTGTAGGTCTATGCCATGTGGTATCAGATTTTATAAATGTTTCAATTTCATTTTGTGACATTCCTTCAAAATAATTCCAACTTTTATTAAACAATTTAATGTGTTCTTCGCATAACCATTTGTAGTTTTTGCTATTGTCTTTTTCCAAAGGGGCTTTAAATCTTCCATTTTCTGCACAATTATCCCATTCACAAATATTTTCCATTGTTTGAAACTAATATATGTTTTATTATTTTAGAAGCAAAATAATGAATTTACTGGATAATATTAAAAATAAAATTAATGAAAAAATTAGTCCAGAAAATTTGGTATTAATAGATAATTCCCATTTACACGTTAAACATAAATCATTTGATGCAAATAAGTCGCATCTCAAGTTAATAATAAAATCAAAAAAATTGAAAAAAATGAATAAAATTTTGGCGCATAAAAGAATTTTTTCAATATTAAAAGATGAAATGAATTCAAGTATTCATGCTCTAGAAATAGAAATAAATTAATTATTAATAATATGAATATAAAAATTTTTTAACTTCATCAGCTTTTATAATCACCTTGGTTGGGTCAGTTGTTTTACCTATTTGTTTTAATAATATTAAATTGATTTTTTCATTTATATTTTTTTTATCTTTTTTCATGAATTCAATAATCTTATAAATTTTTTCTCTTTTAAAAAATTTGCTAATTTTCATTGGCAGTTGCAATTTATAGTAATGATTTTTTATTATAAGCAAATCTCTAAAAGATAATAATTTTTTTTTGTGGGAGAACTCAATAGCAACCATCATACCTAGCAGCACTGCCTCGCCATGATTTAACTTTCTAGTAAAATTATGTGTAGCTTCAAATCCATGAGCAAATGTGTGCCCAAAGTTTAAAATCATTCTTAAATTTTTTTCTTTTTCATCTTTTCTTACAATTGAACTTTTAATCTTGCAGCTTTCAATAATTGCCTTTTTTAAAATTTTTGAATCCTTATTTCTTACTACTTTTTCTCCATTTTTTAAAAGCCACAAAAAAAACTTTTTATTTATTATTAGAGAATGTTTTAAAATTTCACCATAACCAGCAACCATTTCTCTTTTAGGTAATTTTTTAAGAACAGAAACATCGCTTAGTATAAAATCAGGTTGGTAGTAAGTGCCTATTAAATTTTTACCTTGAGATGTATTAACACCTGTTTTCCCACCTACCGAGGCATCTACTTGTGCTAGTAAAGTAGTTGGAATATTTACAAATTTTAATCCTCTTTTAGTAAGATTGGCAACAAAAGCAGATAGATCTCCGATTATGCCACCACCGCAAGCAACAACACAGTCGGTTCTATTAAAATTATTTTTTAAAAGCTCCTCGATGATTGAATTAGCTGTTTTAAGTTTTTTGTTTTTTTCATTACTTCTCACTTTTATTATTTTGACTTGAAACTTATTAAGAGAGTTTACTACTTTAGTTAATATTGCTTTAGGCAAGTTGAGATCAATAATTAAACATATTTTTTTTACATCTGGTAGGTCTCTCTTAATATACAAACCTAATAAATTAATAACATTATTTCCAAAATAAATTGGGTAGGATTTGCTTTTAGTCTTAACTATTAATTTAATGCTTTTCATATAAATTTATAATTTCTTTAACAATGTTTTCTTTGCTCAAATTGTTGCAATCAATTTTATAGTTTGCAAGTTTGTAAATATTAGCTCTTTCTGTATTTAGTTTATTAATTGTTTTTAACTTACTTTCTTTGTTTAGTAAGGGTCTTTTTTTGTGCCATTTTAATCTTTTTTTTAAACTCTTTGTGTCCAGGCTCAACCAAACGGACATGCAATTTTTTAAAATATTATTCCTAATAGATTTTGTTAAGAAAGCTCCACCACCTAACGCTATAACTGATTTACTTTTTTTTATTGCTTTTATTGCTTCTTTCTCTTCCTCTAATCTAAAAAATTTTTCTCCTTTTTTTTTAAAAATTTCTGTTATTTTCATCAAACAGATTTTTTCAACACAAGAATCAGTATCAATAAAATTTAAATTTAGTTTTTTAGCTAGTATTTTGCCTAAAGTTGATTTTCCAACTTCCATCATTTCTAATAATACAAGGTTTTTTTGCAAGATAGCCTAAATTTTAAATTTGATTTTTCACAATTATGTCTTATTTTTCGAGTTTAAATACATTTTAACAATTATGCAACTTAGATTAAAACCAAGAAACACCAGAAGCTTTTTAAGTAGATATTTAATAGTCAAAACTATTTTAATACTATCAGTTTTATTTTTGGGAGTATTTTTAATTGATAAAATAAATCTTCCAGCGCCCAATGAACTTATTAAGCAAGAAATTAGTAATGATAAGCTTACCACACTTAAATAAATATATTACATCTGTAGTTTTTTTAACCCTTCTAATGTTTAGTCACGCTTTAGCAGAAGATGAGCCTACAAATATATGGGAAACAAATGAAAATAAAAATGAAGAAAATGATGAAGTAAATAATGATAATGAAACGGAAATTAAAAATTTAAATTTATCAGAAAATAAAATCACAAAACAAATTGATGAAAATTCAATTGACAAAGAAGACCGCTCAGTAATAGGTATATTCGACCCCGGAAAAAATAATTTTAACTTAAATATGTGGGCAAACACTGACGGTGAGGAAATAAAAAAAGTTTTGAGTAGAATTAATAAGCTTAAACTTGCACCTCTATCAGAAAATTTACTTTATCAAGTTTTGTTCACTAATGCGTATGCGCCACAAAAAAATTTAAGTTCAAAAGACTTTTTAGAAATAAAAATAGATTGGTTAATTAAGAATAAGAAGATTGATAATTTAGAAACTTTTGTAAAAAGAAATCCAGAAGTTGGACAAAGTAAGAAAGTGGCAAAATTTCTAATTAACGAGTATCTTTCTAACGCTGATATAAAATCTGCATGTGATAAAATGAGTTTAATGAAAACGAGAGTTCAAAATAATTATTTGGAAAAATTTAAAATTTACTGCCTAATCGATAATGATAGAAAAGAAGAAGCTCAATTAATTTTTGATTTACTGAAAGAGAGAGGTTTTAAAGATAATTTTTTTGAAGATAAAATAAATTTTTTACTCGGTATAACAAGTAAGACTGATCCTAAAATATCTGATAGCGACTTATTAAATTTTTATTTATCTTATATTACCAGTGACAATTTTGAATACGAGCCAAACGAAAAAACTGATAAGTATATATGGAAGTATCTTTCAGCTGCTAATTTAATCCAAGTTAATAATTTTGAAGACGAAGATGTTATCTTGACTTACGAAAAAGCAGCAGATCAAAATTCTTTTGATAAGGATGAAATTTTTAAAATTTATCTTCAAATAGATTACAGTTTTAATCAACTAATGAATGCTGAAAGAATTTATAAAAATTTACCTGGCTATAAAGCTCGAGCTTTAATTTATCAGAGCATGCTTTTAAGTGACAAAGATGAAAGAAAGATAGATTTGGCATTTTTGCTTAAAGACTTATTTAATAAAGAAAAAATTTACAATATTTATAATGAAGAATTTTCTAGAGTATTAAAGTCTATTAATATTAAAAATATATCAGATGATTATGCTGACTTAATTAATCAAAATTTAAATAGAAATTTGAATGTTAAAATAAAATTTGATAATGAAGTAATACATAGATCAAAAATAATAAAACATTTTTTAGAAAACAATGAAAAATTATTGCGAA
>Ga0114997_10001857_pt1 | contig 17271 bp, 16 predicted proteins | sample ArcticOcean_MG_C_2_FD_87045 | JGI IMG/M metagenome (GOLD analysis project Ga0114997, IMG submission 87045) | Marine microbial communities from western Arctic Ocean - ArcticOcean_MG_CB4_136 | ecosystem: Environmental > Aquatic > Marine > Oceanic | place: Arctic Ocean: Canada Basin | collected...
AGAGCTGGAATAAAACAAGTTATAATTCCTAAGGAAAATGAAAAAGATCTTGTTGATATGCCTAAGAAAATTATTGATGATATAAAAATTACTCCTGTTGAGCATGCTGATGAAGTATTAAAAATAGCTTTAACTAAAGAATTAAAAAGGGTTGATTGGGTCGAGGTTGAGAAAATTTCTCAATCTAATGATAAATCTCAAGCCAGTATTCAATAATTACCAATTTACATTATCCAATTGTTCATGAATTAATCTTGTTTTAAGGCCTAAATTTAAAAAAGGTTGAGGTGTTAACTGGGTTGGTTTATTTTAAAGTTAAATAATAGAATAATGAAAATATTATATGACACAAAACATTAAAATTCATTTTACTTTTGTTATTAAACCTTTTTTTAAAAATTATTTTTTTTTCATAAATTCTTAATTTTTTTTTTGTTGAATAAATCAAACTTAACAAAATTTTAAATCCTTTCTTATAAATATTATGTTTATTAATATTAAAAAAATTTTTTTTGAAGATAAAAAAACCACTCATAGGATCTGATACTTTTTTACCAAGTATAGTGTTTATAACCATAATTAAAAATTTAGATGAATAATATCTTACAAATGATAATCCATATCTTTTCTTGAAGTTTCTAGTACAAACAAGAAAATCCAATCTTTTTTTTGAAAAAATTTCACAAATTTTTGGTAGATATTTAGGATTATGTTGTAAATCACCATCCATTACAATTATGTTTTCATAATTTGTTTTTTCTATCCCAAAAATAATTGATTTGGATAAATCCCTATCATTATTTTGTCTTACAAAGTATTTAAATTTCATATTTTTTTTTTTTAAATCTTTTAAAATTACCTTTGTTCCATCATTAGAATTGTCATCAACAACAATAATTTCAAAGATATATTTTCTTAAAAAATAGGAAATTTTTTTTACCAATATTCCTATATTTTCTTTTTCATTATATGTGGGTATTAAAATTGAATATTTGTTCATAATAAAATGATAAAAAAACTATTTAATCTAATCAGTATAAATTTGATCGGCTTCTTAAATTTTTAATGTTTATAATATTCTCTAATTGTAAAATTTAATACAAAAATTTTTTTATTCATTTTTTATAAATTTCCTTATTAAAAAATCATCAAAATTAATCTTTTCAATTTCGTTATAACCATTAAAATTAATTAAACATCGTTTATTATCTTCCTCAGGTTTAGTCTCAAATTCATATTTTGGATTATTTAAGCAAACTAAAATAAAACTATCTAATTTGAAATTCGTAATGTCTGTTTGTTTAATAATTTTAAAATTTTCTATATTTTTCACTGTAGATATATAGGTTGTAAAAAGATTATCTTGAGGAATGAGATAAATTTTTTTTTCATTCATGTTTTTTACAATTTCAAATACTTCATCTGTTTTTGGTTTTTTTATTGGTCTCTCATTATAATTAAAAAAAATATTAGAAATTGTAACAATAAAAAAAATTAGAAAAAGATATTCTTTTTTTTCAAACATAAAAATATTTGTCAAAATAAAAATTAAAATTAAGGGAATAACAAAAATAATATATCTTGGGGCAGCTATAGGGGTTACAAATAATGAAGAAAAGATTACCATAAAATATGTAATAAATATTGATATAAAAATAAAAATTAACAAATCATTTTTATAAATTTTCTTAAAATTCTTAATTAAAAAAAATACAAATGAAAAGAGATACAAAGCTCCAAAAAAAGTAGAACCAAAAAATATATTGAAGAAATATCCAATAAAAAAATTTAGATGTAGTCTTGCAAAATGGTGATCTTTATTTAAGGTTTTTTCAACTAGGTATTCATAATTTAAAAAAAAATAAATTATAATTGAAAATATTATAATAAAAAATAAATAAAAATTTTTTTTAAAAATTAGAAATAAACTTTGTGAGATAACCAAAGAAATAGTTAAGGGATAAATACTTAGGGTTAAAATATTAGATAAAAAAATTAATGAAATATTTCCTAAATTTTTTTTTTTTAATCCATTAAAAAAAATTAATAAATTTACTAATGAAAAAAAAATCAGATACATATCTACTCTTGTTTCATTAGCCATCCAGACTACTAGTGGTGTCGATAAAAAAGAAATTGCTACAAAAACACTTTGCGATGAATTCAAATTTTTTTTTGCTAAAAAATAAACAGATATAGATGATATTAAATAAAATATAAGTGAAAATATTCTTCCATTTTGGCTTGTGAAACCAAAAATATCAAAAAAATATCTTAATGTTAAATAATATAGTATTGGTACATTTTCATTTGGTTTTTCAAAATTACCTTTGTGTCTTTCATAAATAACTTCCAATTCAACATTTGGATCAGATGATAATAGGGTACACCATTCATCATACCAATAACCTGATTCATTATAAAAATTTAAATAAATAAAATATGCTGAAAGAAAAAATATTATTAATGAGTATAAAATTAAAATTCTTTTATTTTCATTAAATTTAAACATTTATAGAAAAGATAATTAGAAATACTAAAATCATTAAAACTAAAAAAACTGCAGCACTTGATATATCTTTTATAATCTTAATATCATAGAAATTAAAAAGTGGCTAGGTATGCACCAGGTATGGAGAACAAAATTCCAACTGACAAAAGTCAGGTATGTTATAGGTATGGAGTTTGTTCACTTATTTCTCTCATTTGCCTTTCTAAAGTGTTTGCTTTCTTAAATAAGTTGTTATAAATAGTGCGTAATTTGATTTTGGGTGGTTAGCTCAGCTGGTAGAGCATCTCGTTTACACCGAGGGGGTCAAAGGTTCGAGTCCTTTACTACCCACCAAAATAAATAAAAGTGGGGGTGTAGCTCAGTTGGTTAGAGCGATCGCCTGTCACGCGATAGGTCGAGGGTTCGAGTCCCTTCACTCCCGCCACTTTTAGCTGCAATTTTTTGATAATTATTCTCACTAACTATGAAAAATGTGACCTTTCTACTCTTCAACATGTTATAAAAGTTGCTATATAGACTCAAATGATATCAGAATTTTTAAAAGATTATCTGCCAATTATTATATTCCTAGTTATTGCTTTAGGCCTAAGCTGTGCATTTGTAGTGATCAACTTTATACTTTCACCAAAAAAACCTGACCCAGAAAAACTTTCTGCATATGAATGTGGTTTTGAGCCTTTTGAAGATTCAAGAATGGAATTTGATGTAAGGTTTTATTTAGTAGCGATATTGTTTATAATTTTTGATTTAGAAATTGCTTTTTTATTTCCGTGGGCAATATCACTTGGAAATATAGGTTTACTAGGTTTTTCTTCAATGATGATTTTTTTATTCATACTTACTATTGGTTTTATTTATGAATGGAAAAAAGGTGCTTTAGACTGGGAATAAAAATAATTTAATCATAGGGTAATGAATAATAATATAGATCAAGTTCCAGAAGAATTTAAAAAATTATCAGAAGATTTTAGTAAAAATGGTTTTATTACTACTTCGTTAGATAATCTAATCAACTGGTCAAGAGCAGGCTCTTTACATTGGATGACCTTTGGTCTTGCGTGTTGTGCAGTAGAGATGATGCAGACAGCTATGCCTAGATATGATTTAGAAAGATTTGGTGCGGCACCACGAGGATCACCCAGGCAATCTGATGTCATGATTGTTGCTGGAACATTAACTAATAAAATGGCTCCAGCTTTAAGAAAAGTTTATGACCAAATGCCTGAACCTAGATATGTAATATCAATGGGTAGTTGTGCAAATGGTGGTGGTTATTATCATTATTCATATTCTGTTGTCAGAGGTTGTGATCGTATTGTGCCTGTAGATATTTATGTACCTGGATGCCCTCCTTCAGCTGAATCTTTATTATATGGAATACTCCAACTTCAAAAAAAAATTAGAAATAAAGGTTCATTTATTAGATAATTATGATCACATTAGAAGAATTAGAAAAAAAGATTAATTCAGAACTAACTACAAAAATTAATAAAACTGAAATTAGACACAATCAGTTGTATATAGAGACTGATAAGGATGATTTGATTGATGTTACTTTGTTTATCAAAACAAACAAAGATACTAAATTTAAGCAGTTAATTGATATTACGATTGTTGATTATCCAGAAAACCCACAAAGATTTGAGGTAATTTATTTATTTTTAAGTCATGAATATAATCAGCGAATTATTCTAAAATATCTTATTAATGAAAATGAAGTTATTCCATCTTTAACAAATATTTTTCCAGCTGCTAATTGGATGGAAAGAGAAGTATTTGATATGTATGGAGTTTCATTTAAAGATCACCCAGATTTAAGAAGAATACTAACAGACTATGGTTTTGAGGGACATCCCCTTAGAAAAGACTTTCCAATGACCGGGCATACAGAAGTTAGATATAGCGAAGAACAAAAAAAAGTTATCAAAGAACCTGTTAAATTAGAACAAAACTATAGAAATTTTGATTACGAAAGTCCTTGGGAAGGAACAAAATATATTGATAAAGAAATTAAAGATAATGACAAAAAAAATTAAAAATCTAAGTTTAAATTTTGGACCACAACACCCCGCGGCACATGGTGTTCTCAGATTAATTTTAGAACTTGACGGTGAAGTAGTTGAAAAAGCTGATCCACATATAGGTTTATTACATCGTGGGACTGAAAAATTAATTGAAAATAAAACATATATGCAAGCTGTTCCATATTTTGATAGATTGGATTATGTAGCCCCAATGAACCAGGAGCATGCCTTTGCTCTTGCAATAGAAAAAATTTTAAAAATCGATGTTCCAATAAGAGCACAATATATAAGAGTCATGTTTTGTGAAATTGGTAGAATTTTAAGTCATATTTTAAACGTAACTACTCAAGCTCTTGATGTTGGTGCCTTAACACCTTCTTTATGGGGATTTGAAGAAAGAGAAACTCTTATGACTTTTTATGAAAGAGCTTCAGGATCAAGATTGCATGCTAATTATTTTAGAGCTGGCGGTGTTCATCAAGACTTACCACGTGGTTTAGAAGAAGATATAGCAAGTTTCTGTGAAACATTTCCAAAAATTATAGACGACCTTGAAAGTCTTTTAACTGATAATAGAATTTTTAAACAACGAAATGTTGATATAGGAATTGTTACCAAACAAGATGCGTTAGATTATTCTTTTTCTGGTGTTATGATTAGAGGCTCTGGAGTTCCTTGGGATTTGAGAAAATCACAGCCTTATGATTGTTATGAAAAATTAGAATTTAAAATTCCAGTTGGTAAAAATGGTGATTGCTATGACCGTTACTTGTGTAGAATTGAAGAGATGAAAGAAAGTGTTTCAATTATTAAACAATGTCTTGCAAAAATGGAAAAAGGTTTAATTAAATCTTCAGATGGTAAGATAAGTCCTCCAGCAAAAAAAGATCTTAAACAATCTATGGAAGCATTAATTCATCATTTTAAACTTTTTACAGAAGGGTACAGAGTTCCAAGAGATGAAATTTATACACCAGTTGAAGCTCCAAAAGGAGAATTTGGTGTTTATTTAATTTCAGATGGCTCTAACAAACCATATAAATGTAAAATAAGAGCTCCAGGATTTTCCCATCTACAATCAATTGATTATTTAATCAAAGGACATATGTTAGCTGATGTTCCTGCAGTATTAGGTTCTTTAGATATAGTTTTTGGTGAGGTTGATAGATGAGTTTAAGACGACCCGCAAAAGAACAACCTGAAAGTTTTGAATTTAATTCTTTTTCATTAAATGCAGCAAAAAATATTATTTCTAGATACCCAAAAGGTAAGCAACAAAGCGCCGTAATGGCTTTACTTTATATTGCTCAAACGCAAAATAATAACTGGATACCTTTATCTGCAATGAAATTTATAGCAAAATTTTTAGATATGCCTTACATAAAAGTTTATGAGGTAGCCACTTTTTATACAATGTATAATTTATCCCCAGTGGGAGACTACTTTGTTCAAGTGTGCACCACAACTCCATGTATGATTAGAGGTGCAAGTAAACTTGTTGAAGCCTGCAAAGAAAAAATCTCTGAAAATGAATCTGAGTTATCAAGTAATAAAAGCTGTTCTTGGATGGAGGTGGAGTGCTTAGGTGCCTGTGTTAATGCACCAATGATGCAGATTAACAATGATTATTATGAAGACCTTGATAAAGAAAAAACATTAGAAATTTTAGAAAAAATTTTAAAAGGCGAGACTCCAAAGCCAGGATCGTACAGAGGCCGAACAAATAATGAGCCAGAAAATAATAGAAAAACACTTATGGATTTAAAAAATGCTTAAAGATCAAGATAGAATATTCAAAAATTTATATAATGATAGAGGCTCTGATGTGGCTTCCTCTCAGGAAAGGGGCGACTGGATTAATACTAAAGAATTAATTGGCAAAGGAAGAGATTGGATAATTAATGAAGTTAAAACATCTGAACTTAGAGGTAGAGGGGGAGCTGGATTTCCAACAGGCTTAAAATGGTCATTTGCACCAAAAGAAGTTGGGTCAAGACCTCATTATTTAGTTATTAATGGTGATGAGTCAGAGCCAGGAACCTGCAAAGACAGAGATATTTTAAGATTTGAACCACACAAATTAATTGAAGGTTGTTTGATAGCTTCTTATGCTGTTCAAGCACATGTTTGCTATATTTATATAAGAGGAGAATATTTTATTGATGGTGAGAAACTTCAAACTGCAATTGATGAAGCCTATAAAAAAAAATTAATTGGTAAAAATGCAGCTGACACAGGCTGGGATTTAGATATTTATATTCATTATGGTGCTGGTGCATACATTTGTGGTGAAGAGACTGCTTTACTTGAAAGTATTGAAGGTAAAAAGGGTCAACCAAGATTAAAACCTCCTTTTCCTGCATTGATAGGTTTGTACGGTTGCCCAACAATAATAAACAATGTTGAAACAATTGCTGTAGTACCAACAATACTTAGAAGAGGGGGAAAATGGTTTTCATCTTTAGGTAGAGAGAGAAATACTGGAACTAAAATTTTCTGTATTTCAGGAAATGTTAACAATCCCTGTAATGTTGAGGAAGAAATGAACATTCCTTTAAAAGAACTGATAGAGACACACGCTGGTGGAGTAATAGGAGGTTGGAATAATTTGCAAGCAGTTATTCCAGGAGGCTCATCAATGCCATTGATACCAAAAAAAACTTGCGAAACTTTAACTATGGATTTTGATTCATTGGTAGCGGAAAAAAGTGGTCTAGGTACAGCAGGAATTGTTGTGATTAATAAAGATCAAGATATTATAAAATGCATGGCTAGAATTGCTAAATTTTATAAACATGAAAGTTGTGGACAGTGTACTCCTTGTAGAGAGGGTTCGGGATGGATGTGGAGGATGCTTGAGCGTATGGCAAAAGGTGAGGCCACAAAAGATGAAGTTGACATGTTGGGTGATGTTACAAATCAAATAGCTGGACATACAATTTGTGCGTTTGGTGAGGGATCTTCATGGCCAGTTCAGGGATTGTTAAGACACTTTAAAAAAGAAATTGAAGATAGAAATAATTTGGACCCTATTGTACAGAAAAAAAATGATATTCCATACTTGGTTGATCAACACTTATTAGATAAAAAAAATGCTTAAACTTAAGATTAATGAAATTGATATCGAAGTAGAAGAGGGTTTAACAGTACTTCAGGCCTGTGAAAAAGCTGGAGTAGAAATTCCAAGATTTTGCTATCACGAAAAATTATCAATAGCAGGAAATTGTAGAATGTGTTTAGTTGAAATAGAAAAATCTCCAAAACCTGTGGCATCTTGTGCTTTACCAGCTGCAGAGGGTATGGATATTAAAACTAATACTGCTTTTGTTGAAAAAGCAAGAAAAGGTGTGATGGAATTTTTACTTGCTAATCATCCCTTAGATTGTCCAGTTTGTGATCAAGGAGGAGAATGCGACCTTCAAGATCAATCTATGTTTTATGGAGTTGATAAATCAAGATTTAAAGAAAACAAAAGATTTGTACCAGAAAAAAATATGGGCCCTTTGATTAAAACTCAGATGACAAGATGTATTCACTGTACACGATGTGTTAGATTTGCAACAGAGATAGCGGGTGTAACTGAGATTGGCGCAATTGGTAGAGGTGAAGATATGGAGATCACAACATATTTAGAGCAATCAATGCAATCAGAACTTTCGGCAAATGTAGTTGATTTATGTCCAGTTGGCGCATTGACATCAAAACCATATGTTTTTGAAGCAAGACCTTGGGAGCTTAAAAAAACAGAAACTATTGACGTGATGGATGCAATTGGATCAAATATTAGAGTTGATACTTATGATTGGGAAGTAAAAAGAGTTCTTCCAATTATAAATGAGGATATTAATGAAGAATGGATATCTGATAAAACGAGATATGCTTGTGATGGTTTGTTAAACCAAAGATTGGACACACCTTTTATTAAATATAATGGAAAATTCGAAAAAGCTTCTTGGAATGAGGTATTTAAAATTATTAAGTCAAAAATTGAAAATACTTCTCATGATAAAATATGTGGATTTGTTGGTGATTTAACTAACATGGAGACAAGTTACATTTTCAAAGAATTTTTTGATAGAACCCTAGGTATAGATAATTATGAGTCTAGATCAGAGGAAAGATTTTTAGATATTAAAAAAAGAGAAAATTATTTATTCAATTCGACAATTAATGGAATTGAAGAGTCAGATTTGATTTTGTTGATAGGTACAAACCCTAGATATGAAGCAACTATACTTAATGCCAGAATTAGAAAAGCTTATTTAAATAATAACACAAAAATTATTTCTTTAAATGATTTAGGAGATTTGACTTATCCTTACAAAAGTTTAGATGGTAAAACACAATCAATTAAAGATATTTTTGATGGAAATAATGAAATTTCAAATAAAATCATAGACTCAAAAAAACCTTTAATAATTATTGGTGAATCACTATTAAAAACTAGTTCTTCTAAATATTTATTTAATAAGATTAAAGAATTTCTTATCAAAAATAATAAAGTTACTAAACAGTGGCACTCGTTCAATATTTTATCATGTGATGCTGCTGCAGTTGGAAATTATGATCTTGGCCTAATTAAAGAAGAAAATAATTTATTGAATGATTTAAAAGATCATAAATTTGAAGTTGTTTATTTGGTTGGACAGGACAATTTAGATTTTGATAAAAAAGATGAATTTATTATTTATCAAGGAAGTCACGGTGATAAAGGTGCTGAAATTGCAGATATTATTTTGCCAGGTTGTGCTTACACAGAACAAGATGGTTACTTTACAAATTTAGAGGGTAAAACTCAAAAAGCTCAAAAAGCCTCATATCCTCCAGGTGATGCCAAAGAAGATTGGCAAATAATAAATGAATTAGCTGAATTTATGAATAATAGAAAACTATTTAACGATAAGGACGAATTAGAAAGTAGTTTGTTTAATTATCTAAATTTACAAAAGTTAAAACAAGATAATTCAAAAGAACAAAATAAAGACTCTATGAATAGAGAATTTCAAAATGAAAATTTAAAAATTTTTGTTAAAGATTATTATTTTTCTAATGTCATAGCTAGATCGTCAAAAACAATGATAGAATGTAATAATTCAAAAATAAACTTAAAATCTACAGGAACAGAAGGTTAAGATGGAATATTTAAATGTAATTTTCCAAGAAGCTTATAAAATATTATTTTTACTTGTACCTGTCCTAGTTTCTGTAGCTATGATAGTTTGGCTTGATCGAAGAATTTGGGCTTTTGTCCAAAAAAGACAAGGACCTAACGTGGTCGGACCATTTGGTTTACTTCAATCAGTTGCTGATGCATTAAAATATATTTTTAAAGAAATTATTATTCCCTCAAGTTCAAATAAAGTAATTTTTATTTTAGCTCCAATTGTAACAATGACTTTAGCTTTGATTTCTTGGGCAGTGATACCGTTCAGTGCAACTCAAGTTTTGGCTGATATTAATGTTGGAATACTTTATCTTTTTGCCGTTTCTTCTCTTGGAGTATATGGAATTATAATGGGTGGTTGGGCCTCTAATTCAAAATATCCTTTCTTAGGAGCAATCCGATCTGCAGCACAGATGGTGTCTTATGAAGTTTCTATAGGAGTAATAATAATAAATGTTTTGTTATGTGTTGGTTCACTTAATTTAAATGATATTGTTGTAGCTCAGCAAGATTTATGGTTTGTTATTCCATTGTTTCCAATGTTTGTTATTTTTTTTATTTCATCACTTGCTGAAACAAATAGACCCCCTTTTGATTTGCCTGAGGCTGAAGCTGAATTGGTAGCTGGTTATCAGACTGAATATTCGGGCATGATGTATGCAATGTTTTGGTTAGGTGAATATGCTAATATTTTATTAATGTGTGCAATGGGTTCTATATTATTTTTAGGAGGTTGGTTATCACCAATAGATATTTATCCTTTTACTTTAGTTCCAGGAGCTTTATGGTTAATATTAAAGATACTATTATTGTTTATTTTATTTGCATTAGTCAAAGCTACAGTTCCAAGATATAGATATGATCAACTAATGAGACTTGGTTGGAAGGTTTTTCTTCCGTTTTCATTATTCTGGGTTGTGTTAACAGCAAGCTATTTATTTTATTTTAACCTTTTACCTGTGAATTAATTATGAAAATTTCTAGATTTTTTAAAACTATATTCATGACAGATTTTTTGGGTGGTTTAATAATTGCAATAAAAGAGATTTTTAAGTCAAAAAAAACAATTAATTATCCTTTTGAAAAAGGAAAAATTAGCCCAAGATTTAGAGGTGAACATGCTCTAAGAAGGTATCCTGACGGGGAAGAGAGATGTATAGCTTGCAAGTTATGTGAAGCTGTGTGTCCCGCCCAAGCTATAACAATTGAGTCAGCTGAAAGAGAAGACGGTAGTAGAAAAACTACTCGATATGATATTGATATGATGAAATGTATTTACTGTGGTTTATGTGAAGAATCATGCCCAGTTGATGCAATTGTACAAGGGCCAAACTTTGAATTTTCAACAGAAACAAGAGAAGAGCTTTATTATACAAAAGATAAACTTTTAGATAATGGGGATAGATGGGAAAATGTTTTGGCAGCTAATATTAAGGCCGACAATCCTTATAGATAATTAAATGATTGCCCATTCAATATTCTTTTATTCATTCTCAATTATAGCAATTATTTCTGCAATAATGGTTACGGTATCCAAAAATACAGTCCATTCAGTTTTTTTTCTAATCTTAGATTTTATTAGTATTTCCTGTTTATTTATAATGATAGGAGCTGAGTTTTTAGGAATGATAATGTTAATTGTCTACGTTGGTGCTGTGGCAGTATTATTTTTATTTGTTGTAATGATGTTAAATGTAGCTCAACAAAAAAATCAATGGTTTGCCTCTGAAGCAAGTTCAAAACATATACCGGTAGGTTTAATTATAAGTACACTTATTTTTGTTGAATTAATCATTGTTGTTGGCGGATGGAAATATAAGCCTGATTTATTTGATATAAATAATACAATGAACAATTTTAGTGCAACTAACACTCACGCACTTGGGCAAGTTTTATATACTGACTATATTCATGTATTTCAAATAAGTGGAATGATTTTACTAGTTGCTATGATAGGTGCAATAGTACTAACATTTAGAAAAAGAGAAGGTGTAAAAACACAAAGTTATATAAAACAAATTTCAAGAGAAAGATCAGAAGGTGTTCAGGTTTTAGAGGTCGAAAGCAATAAGGGAGTTAAAATTGATGACTGAAATTGGTTTGGGACATTATTTGACTTTAAGCGCTATTATTTTTTCAATAGGTATTATTGGAATATTTTTAAATAGAAAAAATATTATTGTGATTTTAATGAGTATAGAATTAATTTTACTTGCAGTTAACATAAACTTAGTTGCTTTTTCAGTCTTTCTTGGTGATTTAACTGGTCAAGTTTTTACATTATTCATTTTAACTGTTGCTGCCGCAGAAGCTGCAATAGGCCTTGCAATTATAGTGGTTTACTATCGAAATTCAGGAACCATTCGAGTTGAAGAAATAGATAAATTGAAAGGATAAATATGGAAATTTCAATTTTATTTCTCCCACTTATTGCATCAATTATTTCTGGTTTTTTTGGAAAATATATTGGAGATAGAAATTCTGAAATCTTAACAAGCTTATTTGTCTCTATTTCTGCTCTTTTATCTATTTTTGTACTTTATCAAGTAATTGTTAATCAATATGAAGAAAATATTATTATAGCGACATGGATTAATTCTGGCTCACTTGACGTTAATTGGTCAATGTTAATTGACCCTTTATCTGCTGTAATGTTAGTGGTTGTTACATCTGTTTCATCTTTAGTTCATATTTATTCCATTGGTTACATGTCTCATGATCCTCATAAACCAAGATTTATGGCTTATCTCTCATTATTTACTTTTGCAATGTTGATGCTTGTAACGGCAGATAACTTCATTCAACTATTTTTTGGATGGGAGGGTGTAGGACTATGCTCTTATTTCTTAATTGGTTTTTGGTTTAGAAAAGAAAGTGCCAATGCTGCTGCAATAAAAGCTTTTGTTGTAAATAGAGTGGGAGACTTTGGTTTTGCATTAGGAATATTTTTAATTTTTTATTTGTTTGGAACGGTCAATTATTCAGAGGTATTTCAGCAAATTCCAACTGTAGTTGATAAAAATTTATTATTTTTAGGTTTTGAAATTAAAGCTATAGATTTGATCTGTTTACTTTTATTTATTGGTGCAATGGGTAAATCTGCACAGATTTTACTTCATACCTGGTTGCCAGATGCAATGGAAGGCCCAACACCTGTTTCTGCATTAATTCATGCCGCAACAATGGTAACTGCTGGAGTTTTTTTGGTGGTTAGATGTTCACCTATTTATGAATACTCACCATTGATATTAAATTTAATTACTATAGTTGGTATGACTACGGCATTTTTTGCAGCTACAGTTGCTTTGGTGCAGACTGATATTAAAAAAATTATTGCTTATTCAACTTGTAGTCAACTTGGTTATATGTTTTTTGCAGCAGGTGTTGGTGCTTATAATGTTGCAATGTTTCATTTATTTACACATGCTTTCTTTAAAGCTTTATTATTTTTAGGATCAGGTTCTGTCATTCATGCTTTTAAAGATGAACAAAATATTAATAACATGGGAGGTGTTTGGAAAAAATTACCCTACACATATGCGTTAATGATTATTGGAACACTTGCTTTAACAGGTTTTCCTTTTTTATCAGGTTTTTATTCCAAAGATGCAATTATTGAATTTGCTTATTTAAGAGGTAATACTACAGGCTACTATGCTGCTGGTATTGGAATTTTTACAGCACTTTTGACTTCTATATATTCATGGCGATTAATTTTTAAAACATTTCATGGTCAATATAATAATAAAGAAATTGATATAAAGGAAACGCACGAGTCACCATTAATCATGCTGCTCCCTTTAGTGATTTTAGCCGTAGGTGCAATTTTTGCTGGATTTTTATTTAAAGATTTATTTCTTAGCCATGGAGGTGAAAATTATTTTTGGGGTCAGTCGATTAAATTTCTAACACCCCTAAGTACAGAACATCCTCCAACTTGGTTTTTACTTTTAACACCAAGTCTTGTGCTAATATCTATTCCAATTGCTTATTATTTATTTGTTAAAAATAAAGAAATACCTAAGCAAATAGCTAATATTAATAAGCCTTTGTATAATTTTTTAATTAACAAATGGTATTTTGATGAACTTTACGAAATTATTTTTATTAAACCCTCTAAAAAATTAGGTCTATTTTTATGGAAATTTTGTGATGGTAAAATAATTGATGGTTTTGGCCCCGATGGAATTTCATCTTTTATAAAAAAATGTTCAATTAAAGCTAATAAATTTCAAAGTGGTTTTATATATCAATATGCTTTTATTATGTTGTTGGGTTTTTCTGCTTTATTAACGTTCTTAATTGTCAAATAATGAATTTTCCAATTCTTTCATCTTTAATTTTATTACCTATTGTTGGTGCTTTATTTTTACTTTTTACCAAAGATAAAAACGGAAATAATTTAACAGCTAAATATGTTTCTTTATTTACTACAACTGTTAATTTTTTAATCTCAATTTATTTATGGATTTCTTTTGATCAATCTATTTCAAGTTTTCAATTTGTTGAAGATAGAGAATGGATTTCTGGATTTATAAATTATAAAGTTGGTATTGATGGAATATCAATTTTATTTATAGTCTTAACTACATTCATAACTCCACTCTGTATTATTTCTGTAAATAATACTATTAAAGTAAGATTAAGAGATTTTTTAATAGCAATACTAGTTATGCAAAGTTTCATGATTGGTGTTTTTTGTGCACTTGATCTAGTTGTATTTTATTTATTTTTTGAAGCAGGTTTAATACCCATGTTTTTAATTATTGGTATTTGGGGTGGACCCAAGAGAGTTTATTCTGCATTTAAATTTTTCTTGTATACGTTATTAGGTTCGGTATTGATGTTGGTTGCTATTATTTCTATATATTGGATTTCAGGTACAACTGATGTCATAAAACTATATGAAATTGGTATAGATACAAAATATCAAAACCTTTTATGGCTAGCTTTTTTTAGTTCATTTGCTGTTAAAACACCTATGTGGCCTGTTCATACTTGGTTACCTGATGCTCATGTTGAGGCACCTACGGCTGGTTCCGTGCTGTTAGCAGCAATATTGCTTAAGATGGCTGGTTATGGGTTTATTAGATTTTCATTAGGACTTTTCCCAATAGCATCTGAAATATTTACACCTCTTATTTATGCTTTAAGTGTAATTGCAATCGTATTTACATCTTTTATTGCTTTAATGCAGGAAGATATGAAAAAACTAATTGCTTATTCATCTGTTGCTCATATGGGTTTTGTAACTTTAGGAATATTTACAATCCAGAAACAAGGCATTGAGGGAAGTATAATTCAAATGATAAGTCATGGCTTGGTTTCTGCAGCATTATTTTTTTGTGTAGGTGTTGTTTATGACCGCATGCATTCCAGACTGATTAGCTCATATGGTGGTATAGTAACAATTATTCCAAAATACTCCATTTTGTTTATGTTATTTACATTGGGAGCCCTTGGACTGCCTGGCACAAGTGGATTTGTAGGTGAGTTTTTAATTTTGATGGGTGTTTTTAAAGATAATTTTTTAGTGGCTGTAATTGCAAGCTTAGGAGTAATTTTAGGGGCAGCATACATGCTTTGGTTATATAAAAGAGTTGTTTTTGGAAAATTAATTAATAAAGACTTAACAAAAATGACTGATTTAAATAAATCTGAATATTTTATTTTAACTTGTTTGGCAATACCAATATTATTTTTTGGATTTTATCCAGAGCCATTAATTAATACAATTGAAGTTTCAGTGAATGATTTAATAAACATGTATAACGTAAACCTTATGAATAAATAAAATGGAAAACCTTAATTTTGTATTACCTGAAATTTTTATTTCTTTATCGATTATGTTTTTGTTGGTTTTGGGTGTTTTTAAAAAAAATAGCTCAAAATTAATATTTAACGCTTCTTCACTGGTGCTATTAATTACAGCAATCCTTACAATAAATGAAACTTTTACTGTTGGTCGTATAACTTTATTTAATAATAGTGTTGTTATTGACTACATGGCATCACTAATGAAAATTATAACTCTTATAGGTGCTTTTTTAGTTTTAGCTATCTCATCTAGTTATCTTAAAATATTTAAAATTTATAAAATTGAATATCCTATTTTAATTCTAAGCTCTGTTTTGGGTATGATGGTAATGATTAGCTCAAATGATTTAATGGTATTTTATATGGGCCTAGAACTTCAGTCATTAGCGTTATATGTTTTGGCAACTTTTAATAGGGATCAGCTAAAATCATCTGAAGCTGGCTTAAAATATTTTGTTCTTAGTGCCCTATCTTCTGGATTGCTTTTATATGGATGTTCTTTGATTTATGGTTTTTCTGGTTCAACTAATTTTAATATAATTTCAAATCAACTTAATTCAGAAAATTACGTATTAACTTTCGGGATTGTATTTGTTTTAGTTGGGTTGGCGTTTAAAATTTCAGCTGTTCCTTTTCATATGTGGGCACCAGATGTATACGAAGGTTCCCCAACAACTGTTACATTATTTTTTACAATGGTTCCTAAAATTGCTGCTCTAACAGTATTTATAAGATTTTTATATGTACCCTTTTTAAACCTAATTGATCAATGGCAAATGATTATAGTTTTCTTATCTATAGCCTCTATGCTTTTTGGTGCCGTAGCAGCAATCGGACAAACTAATATTAAAAGACTTATTGCTTATAGTTCGATTGGACATATTGGCTATACTTTAGCTGGATTAGCCACAGGTTCTAATGAGGGCATTCAAAGTTCTATAGTTTATATAACTATTTATGTGATTATGAATTTGGCTTTTTTTTCATGTTTATTAATGTTGAAAAGAAATGATCAATATTATGAAGATATTGATGATTTATCAGGTTTGTCAAAAAACCATCCTTTATTATCATTATCAATGCTAGTTATATTGTTTTCATTAGCTGGAATACCTCCTTTAGCCGGTTTCTTTGCAAAGTTTTATATTTTTACAGCAGTAATTGAGCAATCAATGTATTTCTTGGCAATAGTTGGATTGTTATCAACTGTTGTTGCTGCTTTCTATTATTTGAGAATCATAAAAATAATTTATTTTGATAAGGAAAAAGATAAATATGATAGCGACCATAGTTTATGGCTAAAATTTTCACTTACATTTTCTACAATATTGATTCTTTTATACTTCATTTTTCCAAGTCAATTAATTGAAGTTGTATCAAGAATTAATATTATTTAATGAAATTTAAACAATTTAGATTCAAAAAAGTCAAAAGTACGAACGATACAGCAATAAGAATTATTAAAAAATTAAATTGTAAATATGGAATGGTGATATCAGATACTCAAACTACGGGAAGAGGCCAATATGGAAGAAAATGGATTTCTCACAAAGGTAATTTGTTTGTAAGTTTTTTTTATGAATTAAAGAATATTAATTTATCTATAACAAGACTAACAATAATTAATTGTTTATTAACTAAAAAATTATTATCAAATTATTATAAAAAGAATATTACATTTAAAAAACCAAATGATTTATTGATACAAAAAAAAAAGATAAGTGGTATTTTGCAAGAAATAGTTTCTATTTTAG
>Ga0114997_10001858_pt1 | contig 17267 bp, 22 predicted proteins | sample ArcticOcean_MG_C_2_FD_87045 | JGI IMG/M metagenome (GOLD analysis project Ga0114997, IMG submission 87045) | Marine microbial communities from western Arctic Ocean - ArcticOcean_MG_CB4_136 | ecosystem: Environmental > Aquatic > Marine > Oceanic | place: Arctic Ocean: Canada Basin | collected...
CATACGCCACGACGGGGTAAGGGGAGTTCTCGAATATTTAAACATGAAGCAAGGTGTAGAGATAAATTATGCCGGAGATCTACCAGCACAAACCGGAACAGGATCTTCTTCTTCTTTTATAGTCGGCCTACTTAATGCAATCTACTGTTTAAAGAATAAAAAAATCTCAAAACAAGAGTTGGCCAAGCAAGCTATTGAAATAGAAAGAGTCCTGCTTGCCGAACCCGGAGGGATACAAGACCAAATCTGGGCTGCCTATGGTGGTATTAATTCTATCGAAATAGACACTGCGGGTATTTTTGAGGTCAAACCTCTACCAGTAAGTGACAAATTTATTCAGGGTTTTATAGAAAGATCAGCCCTAATATATACAGGAAAGACAAGAAAGTCATTTAAGCTAGCGACTCAGGTCGGGTCATCAAGTAATACTGACGCTAAGAAAAAAATATTAGAGCTATCACGCAGGGCTTACGAGACCTTTTTAGACTCTAACATAGATGGAGTAGCCAAACTACTAGATAAGAGCTGGCATCAAAAGAAAAAACTTTCACCTATGGTTTCCCCCAAACCTATAAATGAGTTATATCAAACACTTATAGAGATGGGCATGCAAGGAGGAAAGCTTCTTGGAGCAGGAGGCGCAGGTTTTATATTTGGAATTTTTAAAACAAAAGAACACAAAGATCTTGCTAAAAAAAGATACAGAAGTAAAAATATAAACTTTGCCATTGATAAAGGTGGGTCTCAAATAATTAATAAATAGTGTATATTTATATGGGGGTAATACTGGATTCGACTGAATATGGAAATATTGGTTGCATTGACTGGTTGATCGGATGGCCAGTATAAAAGCCGATTACAATTTTAATTGCTGAACCTAGTTTCGCAATCGCAGCCTAGCTGCTGAGGCTTACCGCGCCTTATCACCCAAGCGGTAACGGGCTAAGTCGAGCTTAGATAGAGGGTTCACTCCTTGAGCTAAAAGTGAAATGATGGTACGCCCATCTGACTCCGATAAGTCGGATAACTTTGTTCATTGTGTGAATACAATGTACTAACAATGTAGACGCTGATATGAAAGTACCTCAGGACGCGGGTTCGATTCCCGCTACCTCCACTTAATAGATCATGAGAAAGCATAGAATATCCTATACTGTTGATGGAAAAGAATACTCTAAAGTCATCTCATATGCCTCAACAAGCAGAGAGGCGGAAAAAATGATTTTATTATCGTCTAAATGGAAATGTCCATCCTGCGATGTGGAGATTTTGTCAGTAGAACATGTACCAACTGACCTGAGCAATGCAATTAAAAAAGAAAACGACAGTTCACAATATGACTAATTGCAAAACATGGGTCGGTGTATATGTTTTTGTAGAAAAACACTTGGAGATCTGTCATGCCACTTAAAAAATGTTCTGAAAACGAAAACTCTGGTTGGAAATGGGGCGACTCTGGTAAGTGTTATACCGGAAAAAATGCCAAGAAGAAAGCTATAAGGCAAGGCGTTGCCATAGAAGGGCCCAAAAAGTTCCAGCAGATGGCCTCCTCATTCGAGGACCCTTTCACAGAAGAAGATATCAACACAGCTATTGAATCTATGTGTGATCTAGAATATAGGCCTGCCCTAATTGCTGCAACATCAATAGCATTAAGGAATATAGTAAAAAAATATGGAGACTAGAATACTAGCAGAGGATATTGTAAATTCTATAATGCAAAAACATCCCATAATAGGAAAGTTGGTGGAGAATGAAGTCCCATATGAAGACATTGTTGATTTGATAAAAGACTTATTAGATCAAGACTTACAGCTAAAAGACTTAAAATAGGGAACTCTTAATGTCCGAATAAATCTCTGGTCGCCTTTTGGGTGACCTTTTTTTTATATAATTTCCATTTTTTTCGGCACTCTCGCCACTTTGCACATATAATTACTAAGGAGACAAAACAATGACATATGCCTTAATGGTTTGTGACTATGCTCCACTGAGGAATAACACTTCTTATAGGGTAACTGAAGAAGGAGGAGACTGGGTAAAGATAAGATATGATGGAGGTCCTGTGCTAGTAAGTCGGAACCTGATTCATCCCGATCCCGTCTCTACACTATATATTCCGTTGCCACTAGAAGAAGTTTATGACGAAGAGAAGGACGTGTTTAATACTATTTTTATGTAGGAGAATCTTTAGGATATGAAAACTAAGGAAACCACAGATTGGGATATGTTACTTTCCAATCGAAGTAATCGGACCGTTATGAAGAGGTTTGCAACTGGAGTATACTCAACATCTGCTGTTACTAAGGCTTTTGCCCACACAGTCTATGCTGGAGAGTTCCGGAAACTGATTCGTAATAACGGAACAACTTATGCGAGACGTTTAGCGCGTAAAGCCTTACGTTATCGTGGACTTTTATCACCTGTTTCTTAAGGAGAAATTATATGAGCGATATCAATAAAGTAATCGTTACAGGTAGAGTGACTCGCGATAGTGAGTTACGACAAACGCCAAATGGCACCTCTGTCACCGACGTTAGCGTGGCATCTAACCGAATTTGGTCTAAAAACGGAGAACGTCAAGAGGAAGCAACTTTTGTTGACGTGACTCTATGGGGTAAACAGGCAGAGTCTCTGTCTCAGTACCTGACTAAAGGTCGTCATGTTATGATCGAAGGACGCTTAAAGCTGAATTCGTGGGAGACCGACGAAGGGGTTAAGCGTAACAAGCTTACCGTCGTTGCAGAGAACGTTAATCTGACTCCAAACGGAGGAAGTAAAAACAGTTCTCAGCAAACAGTATCCGCAGGAGCCGCTGTTGGCGCCGGTGCCGGTGCTGATGAGGACACTCCCTTCTAGGGTTTCTGTTGTCGCCCATACAGTAAGTTAGCTGTTCTTATCTGTAGACAATAGGAGTAACAAAACAGTCGAGCTTCATCCCTGCTCGATTCCGTAGGTTTATGACCCGTTCCTAACGATAAAGTGATGACAACACAAAACGGGTCCTTTTTTTATAGAAAATACAAATGGACATAATGGACATTCTCTTTTGGTTCGTTGTGATTGAGGAAGAAGACAGATACTATGAAGAATCTTAATGTGATGGCCCCTATTAACTCTCTTGGTTATGGCGTAGCGGCTAAGAATACAACTACATTTTTAAATAAGTTTTTTGATATATCTCTGTTTACAATAGGGCAGCCCGAGTTTGAGTCGCAAGAAGAATATAGTTCTTTTGCTAATATGATCAACGGGTCTCGCTCTTCTTTTGACTCAGAAGCACCATGTCTAAAAATTTGGCACGAATTTGACTTAGGCATTAGAGCAGGAAGGGGAGAGTTGATTGCATACTCTTTCTTTGAACTCAACAAGATGAATGATATAAAAAAACATAACTTGTCCCAGTGTGAAAAAGTTATTGTTGCATCTGAGTGGGCAAAGAACGTAGTACAGGAAGAGACAGGACACAAGAGTGTTCATGTCGCACCCTTGGGAGTAGACCATACAGTATTCTTCCCTACGGGTCAAATACAAGAGAAATTTATCATATTTAACTGTGGCAAATGGGAGACAAGGAAGGGTCATGACGTCATACTTGAAATCTTTCGGGCAGCCTTTCCAGACAATAAGGATGTCGAACTATGGATGATGTGTCAAAACCCTGTCGCTCCCCCAGAATATAATCAGCAGTGGAACAATCATTACAAACAAGACTTTCGAGTAAATCTAATAAATAGGGTTCCAGACCACCGCCAACTTGCCCAGATAATGAACCAAACATCGTGTGGCCTTTTCCCGAGCAGGGCGGAAGGTTGGAATTTAGAGCTGCTAGAGATGATGGCTTGTGGAAAGCCTGTCATAACAACTGACTATTCTTCACATACAGAGTTCTGCACCGATGAAAATAGCATCAAATTTAAACCTTCGAAATTTGAAGATGCAAGAGACGGAGTGTTCTTCCAAGGGGGAGAGGGGGAGTGGGCATCTCTAGACGAAATCAAGAGTGATATGGTAGAAGCCCTCAGGGACTTATACAAACAATGGAAGGTTGATAAAAAAATACTTAACCACAACGGAGTTATGTCGGCTCAAAATTTTAATTGGCTAAACACGGCAGAAAAAGTCAAGAAAGCAATTAATGCCTAGTAAACTAAGTGGTATGCGGACCTACCTAGCCGGAGCAATGGATCGTGTGCATGATGGCGGAACAGGATGGAGAAATAGAATATCTCCTATCCTGAAGGCTATGGGTATTACAGTTTTAAATCCTTGCGATAAACCTGCGGACGTAGGGGTTGAGGATATTGAGACGAGGAAAAGAGTAGAACAGCTAAAGAACAGAGGGGAATATTCTAAGATAAGAGATTCCTATGCAGTAATAAGAACTCTTGATTTAAGATGTGTTGATATATCCGATTTTATTATAGCGTCTATAGACACAGATGTCCATGCTTGTGGAACATACGAAGAGATCTCTGTTGCCAACAGTCAGAAAAAGCCAGTTCTAATATGGTGTCAACAGGGGAAGAAGAATGCCCCCAATTGGCTGTTTTTTATGCTCCCTCACCAGCATATCTTCGGATCCTTAGATGAGGTGTTGAAATACCTTATCAATCTAGATAGCGGTAGAGACATAAACCACTATAAAAGATGGTTTTTCTTTGACCAAAATAAGATGTAACTATAGACGTTTACGCTGTTATTGCCACTTCTGTACTCCCCCTCTTCTTTTATGGGGTATAATATAGTATGATAAGATACTTAAAAGCAATTCGGTCTCTATTCTCAAGGCAAGCTCCTGAGGGTGATGTATTTGACACACAGGAGGAAGGATTTATACCGGATGACGATTGCTCTGCGAATATAGAAATAAGACTTAATAGAGTATCTGGTGATTTTAATGTCGTCGTCTCTGTTCAAGATCTCGACGATGAGACAGCAGACACTCTAGGGTTATTGCTGTTTCTAATTAACTCTGGAAACCTTAAGGAGTATTTCACCGAGGCTTACGGTAACTGGGCACTCTCTGACAGCGAAAGAGTTTCTTTCTTACACGAGGTGTACATGAAGTGGTTGTCTTCTGAGGACAGCTTCACAGACGAATATGATAAACTGGCAATCAACCCCTCTGATGTTTTTGGATTGAACTCCCAAGACCACTAGATTAAAAATAAAGAGGTCGTCATGAGTAATTCTTTTAAATATCCACAAGAACATGAAGTTTACTGGGAAAAATGGGTTGACGCATATGAAAGCGAAATGGATGAGATCGATAGAGCTATAGAAGAATTTGAAGACCTTGCAGGTTTAGAATATGAAATAGATCATGAGACTATGGAAAAGCTAGAATCCATGGCGAATGTACCCTCTATAAAAACTATCATGACCCCTTTCGGGATGATGCCGCTAACAGAACAGTCCTTAGCAAGCAGTCACTTTAAATTTTGGGTGGGGCATACTAATTTTAAATTACTTAAGGGTCATTGCAAGACGATAGGGTCTGTCGCGGGGATTGAAACTATGGACATCCTAACTCCTTACCGTTTCAGAATAGCTGTTGCAAAACTGTTTGTAGATAGAGAAGTTATGTCTAGAGTAAGGAAGTCTCTATTAGAGACAGTCTAATGAAGAAAAATGAAGAAGACCTAGACTTAAACGGCTACATCAGAAGAACCAGAGAGATGTTCTTAGTACCACTAGACTCTGAAGAGCCAGAGATAGTCACAAAGACTGCTACGCGATTCCTGACAAGCCTGAGACTATTGGAAGCCGACTCTAAAAACCCTATTGTTCTGCACGCATTCAGCACGGGAGGAGATTGGTATGGAGGTATGGTAATATATGATGCTATCAAATATAGCTCATGCAACTTCGTAATAATATCATATGGAATAGCCGCCTCTATGGCAAGCTTAATCCCTCAGGCTGTGTATCCTCATGGTAAGAGAATAACAATGCCCAATTGTGACTGGATGATCCACGAGGGATATATCTCAACGCAAGGAACCTATAAGCAGGTTCTGTCTGGTGCCCAATGGGATCAAACGTTAAGGTCTAGGACTTACAAGATGTATACCTACCCGTGTCTAGCGACTGGGGAATTTTTCAAAGGAAAAAAGATATCCCAAGTAGAAAGCTATATAAAAAGGAAGCTTGAAGCAAAGGAAGACTGGTGGATGTCATCAGAGGACAGTATTAAATATGGTTTTTGTGATCATATTGTAGGCGAAGAAGGATTTGAAACAGTAGATAAGATAGTAAATAATGTATCTAGAATTTTGCAACTATAACAATTCTCATTTTGATGACATGGAGAGTCAAACAAGACAGGTCTTTGATGCTGTCTCTGTTGGGTTTTCAGGGGTGGCGGTTCCTGTTTATCTGCTAAAAGAAATAGCTACCTACTTTAGTAAAACCACCATAGATATAGCGACAGTAATAGATTTTCCTAATGGAACCTCAGATAAAAAAATAAGGCAGCATGAAGTCTCAGTTGCTCTTAAAGTAGGGGCAGACTTCATAGACATCCCGATTAATCCTTATCTTGTAAGAGATAGAAAATATTCCAAAATAGAGTCTGAAATAAAGACCTTTATGCGGATGTGTAAAGACTATGGTGCAGAGCCAAGAATGATGATACAGCATAACCTTCATGCGTTGAAGGACTCGTTAGCTCTGGCTAGGTTCATGCAAGACTTGGGAGTCCCCTACATACTGCCTGCTTCCGGATTTCATAACGACGACATGTACGACAATTTAGTCCTCTGTTCTTCCATAGAAGAAAAAACAGACATAAAAACCATCTTCAATGGACATATTTGGCTAGAAAGCCAATATAGCAATGCTATTAAATCAAATATTTTTGGTTTAAGGCTTTATTCTTTTAACTTACTAGCTAGTTTTAGTGTATAAGCTATCATTGGATAGGATTATTTTTTGTTAGGAACTATAGGGTTAATATTGGCTCATACTAAAAAGGTTAATAAAAATGAGCTTTATTACTAATATCACGTCTTCCCCTGCCACTACGGGAAGCTACACTGACGGTTATCCAACTGACGTTGATAACGATCAGGGTAACATCAGGGCTGGTGGATCAATTGCAGAAACTGGTAGCTTCTCTTCAAACGCATTGGGTGAGGGAAATCCCATCACCACCATTGTGTCTGGTGTGAATAACTACCAAGCAGGCGCTGGAACTTGGAATCAACAAACTCAGTTTTCAGATATCATGAAGGCTACAACCACCCTTGGTGGCGCTGCCAACAATGCTATCTTATTCGGAGCTAGTGATTCTGCGCAGGGCGATGCTATACATCAAGCTGCCACGATAAGGGTTCGTCTGTACAAGACCTCTATTCGAGCAGGAGACTGGAATCCGTACAGTGGCTGGTCATCTGCACCATCTGTTGTTGAGTCTGGTGGATACAACGTTAGCGCAGGTGTTGACAATGCTTCAACGCTTAAATCTAGCGGAACTGACCACGCAGCTAACCCGTCTTCGGCAAGACCGGGTGAACTTACTCAGCACCAAGGTCGTCTTGGAGAACCAACTAACTTGGATTACAAGCCTAGATACCTATGGTAATGTCTTTTTAATTAGAGGGGCAAAGAAATTTGCCTCTCTTTTTTTTTAATCTAACAACAATGAGAAGCAACAATGAAACTTCTAGCCTTTTTACCACCGATATTGGTGGCTATTGGAGACACGATACCCAACTTTGATTGGGGGACAATTTCTGCTACAGGACTCTTAGGATGGTACCTTTGGTACACAACTAGGGTCGTTTTCCCAAATCATCAAAAGAGAGTTGGGGCAATGCAGGAAAGTTTTACCGAGCAGTTTAATCTACAACGAGAGCATTATGAGAACATAATTGAAGATGTACAAGTCAGACAAGACAAAAGACACGAACAAATTGTAGAAACTCTAGAAAAAATCAATGATTCTTTAGACAAAGACTAACAAACGAGGTATAATATATTATGTCAATATTTTTTTTAAAGGAGATGTCATATGGTTGAAAAGCTAAAAAGCTTATTAAAATCACGTCGCTTTTGGTTGGCCCTTAGTAGCGTTGTCGTAGTAGTTATGAACGACGCTTTTGGAATTCCAGAAGAAACAGCAAACACTATTGCCGCAATTGGCGTTAGTTGGATTGTTGGCGACTCGCTTAGAATTACAGAATAAAATGGATTTTGTTCCACTAAAGGGGGGCGATGTTTCGCTCCCTTTTTTTTATAGACTTTTTTAACCAAGGAAACCAAAATGGACATCACGGATTTAGACTTAGGGCTCGGGATTGCCTTTGACTCTCTGATCGCTCAAGAAAAAGCAAAGAAAAAATGTAGACTTTGTTACGGCAGAGGCTTTGTTATGATCACATACCCAAAGCACAATGCTGCTTCCAAAAGTTATTGCGAATGCGTTTACAAAAAATTAGAAAAAGAAGAATAGACCACTTTTAAGTAGGTGTATATATTGTTGACAACCAGACATTAAAAGAGCGATAAAAATCAATTCGCTAAAGCGACACAGTTCTGGTTACTCAGTATTCTTTTGATTAGGCTCACAGAATAAACAACAACCTTCCCTACGGGCAGTGAACAGGCAAAAGAATTATCTAAAGTGTCGCTTTTTTAAAACACCTAAGCTCACCCGAAAAAAAGGGTGAGCTTTTTTATGTTATGTAAACAGAATATAGCAGTTATGCGGGTACAATTGAAATAGTTACAATGTCGAATCACACATTTAAATTGAAAGTTTGCTGAGCCAATATGGGAGACAATAACAAGACCGTTAAAAAGCGAAATGGAAGATTAGAAGAGTTAAATTTAGATAAGATTAATGAGTGTGCCGAAAGAGCATGCGAGGGTCTTGAAAATGTGTCCGTTAGCGAAATAGTACTAGACGCCAGCCTCCAACTATATGACAAGATCACAACAAAGGAAATAGATAAGGCATTAATTCTTTCCTCTAGGTCTAAGATTGAGAAAGAGCCAAGCTATTCTTATGTCGCCGCTAGGCTACTACTTAATAATTTATACAAAGAAGTTTTTGGAGAGGGCGTCGATAGTGAGGTGTTTGAGCAGCAATATAAAAAATCCTTTGTTCAAAACATCAAGAGGCTAGTAAAGGCAGAAAGACTCAGTGAAGATCTCCTGTCTTATGACCTTGACCTTCTGGCTAGCAATATCTCTACAGAGAGAGATGGTCTTTTCAAATATCTAGGAATCCAAACTCTGTATGATCGTTATTTTATACACATAGAGCAAAGAAGAATGGAGACCCCTCAGGGATTCTATATGCGAGTAGCGATGGGTCTATGCCTTAATGAAGAAAATAAAGAAGAGAAGGCTGTTGAAATATACAACATGATGTCTGAGTTTAGATACTCCCCGTCTACCCCTACTCTATTCAATAGCGGAACACAGAGATCTCAACTTTCATCATGCTACCTCAGTACTGTTGACGACTCGATAGACGGTATCTTTGGCACCATTCATGGACAAGCCAGACTTTCTAAGTACGCTGGAGGACTTGGTGTGGACTGGACTCCGGTTAGGTCTTCTGGATCATACATACAGGGCACCAACGGTCAGTCCTCAGGTCTTGTTCCTTGGCTTAAAATATTTAATGACACTCTAATTGGAGTCAATCAAGGGGGAAAAAGAAAGGGCGCTGGCTGCGCGTATCTAGAAATTTGGCATTTAGATGTTGAGGACTTCCTAGACCTAAGAAAAAACACTGGGGATGATCGTAGAAGATGTCACGATATGAATACTGCGCTATGGGTCTGTGACGAGTTTATGAAACATGTTTCTAAAGAAATGGATTGGTATTTATTCGACCCATCAGAATGTCCCGACTTGCATGAGACATACGGTAATAAGTTTTCAAAACTCTACAATTACTATAAAAAGATAGCTGACGAAGGAGAGATCAAGAGTTTCACTAAGATTCCCGCTAAAGACCTATGGAAAAAATGCCTTAAGTCCCTGTTTGAAACAGGCCATCCTTGGATTACATTCAAAGACCCCTCCAACATAAGGTATTCGAATAAACATGCTGGAATAGTGCACTCCTCTAATCTATGTACAGAGATACTTCTACATACCAAGCCCACCACATATCATGAGGGAGAAGTAGTAGAGAGAGGAGAGACTGCTGTGTGTAATCTAGCTAGTATCAATCTAGCAAATCATATCAAAGTAAGAACAGTCGATTGGAAGAAGCTAAAAGAGACTATCGAGGTCGCAGTAAGAGGGCTAGATAATGTCATAGACATTAATTTCTACCCCACAGAGGAAGCAAAGAACTCTAATATAAAACATAGGCCCATCGGCCTAGGCATTATGGGAACTCACGACCTTCTTCATAAGCTAGGTATTTTCTATGACTCTAATGAGGCTATTGAACTATGTGACAAAGTACAGGAATTTATTTCTCTTCATGCAATAAAGACGTCTGCAATCCTAGCAAAGGAAAGGGGAACATACCCTACTTTTGGTGGGTCAGAATGGGACAAGGGCAATCTGCCTATTGATACCTATTGTACGTTGCTGTCAGAAAGAAAGCCTCTTGGGGTCGAAGAAGATAGGGAGTCTTTCGAGACATTAGAAGAATGGGATGGGGTTAGGGATCTAGTCTCAAAATATGGTATGAGAAACTCAAACGTGATGGCTATAGCTCCAACAGCCACAATTTCCTACATACAGGGATGCTCTCAGTCGATTGAGCCTGACTACTCGGTACTTTTTGTATACTCCACACTCAGTGGGGAATTTACAATGATAAGCGAACACTTCGTTGCTGCTGCTAAGAAGCTAGGGATATGGTCGCAAGGTCTGGTGGATGCATTAAAGAGCGTAGATGGGGATGTGAACGCCTTAGTTGATCTGGATGACTCACTGAAAGAGCAGTTTAAAAATGCTTTTGACATTGATTTTCACACTCTTATAGAGGCAGCCGCAGCAAGACAAAAATGGATAGACATGGGACAGTCTTTAAATCTCTATAATAAACACGAAAGTTTGAAGTACCTGAATGATATGTATCTTTATGCGTGGGAAAAAGGACTAAAAACAACCTATTATTTAAGGGGTAAAGCAGCAACAAGGCTAGAAAAATCAACTATTTCTGACACAAACCTTAAGAATGAGAGTATAATTAATGAACCCAAGGCTTGCTCTATTTTAGATCCCGGGTGCGAAAGCTGTCAATGATATTTCAAGAATATAGACAATCATCTACCTCGCCATTAAAATATATAGTTGAACTGACACCTGAGGAATTGGAAAAAGTAAAAGATCTAGTATTTCAAATAATTAAAAGAATAAAAGAAGATGAAAAAAACTAAAGAAATTATATCAGACAAAGTCTCTGTCGTAAACCAAATTCTTCCCCACGTCAACAAGTGGGCTTGGGACTTGTTTATTGACGGAGCGGCAAATAACTGGATGCCCACAGAGATCTCGATGGCAAAAGACATAGAGCAGTGGAAGTCAAGACTTCTTTCTGAAGATGAAAAGCTCGTAGTCAAGAGATGTCTAGGATTCTTTGCTGGATCAGAGTCTCTAGTAGCAAACAACTTACTACTAAGTGTTTTTAAATTTGTAACAGACCCAGAGTGTCGTCAGTATATACTTAGACAAGCATATGAAGAAAGCCTTCACAATCTTACGGTGGTTTATATTTGCGACTCTCTCAATCTCGATATTGATGAAGTGTATGAAGCATACAACTCCATCCCAAGCATTAAAGCAAAAGACGATTTTTTAATGAATATCACAACAGATATTAATCGTGTAGACTTTAATATAAATACACTAGAAGGGAAAAGAGAATTTCTCCGCAACATTATTACATATTATGTTATCTGCGAAGGAATATTCTTCTTTTCTGGTTTCGCTATGCTGCTTTCTTTTAATAGACAAAACAAGCTTCCGGGAGTTGGAGAACAGATTCAGTACACTGTTAGAGACGAAAGTTTACATATTGAATTCGGAACAAAGCTGATTAATAGAATCAGAGAAGACAATCCAAAAGTATGGACAAAAACCTTTGAGAAAGAAACCTTATCTCATATAGAGACTGCTATGGAGCTTGAGCTAGCATACGCAAGAGAAGTTCTTCCTACGGGTATTTTGGGACTTAATTCAGACATGTTTATTGATTATGTTCAGTACATTGCTGATAGAAGACTAACAAATCTTGGTCTAGATTCCCCTTTCGGAGAAGCTAAGAACCCATTTCCTTGGATGAGCGAGATCATCGACTTAGAAAAGTGTAAAAACTTTTTTGAGACACGAGTGACAGAATACTCAGTCGGAACGTTAGTTGACGACTTTTAGGTGTATATTTAGGTGTGGATACACCCCTTAATCTGGAGTTTGCTATGATTGACTTTATTTTTAACAGAAGGAACTTATTAAAGGTAGGATCTATAGGTGTAGGAATGTCTGCTATGGGCCTCTCTGACTATGCTTTTTCGCAAGACGGAGCTACCGCATATAAAGATAAAACAGTGGTCTGGCTATGGCTTGGAGGTGGCCCGTCTCAATTTGAGACATTTCATGCCCCTCTAGATAACGTCCCCTCAGAATGGCAACCAGCAAACGGTAAAATATATGATTCAAAAACTAACATCTCTCTTGGTGCTGATTGGAAAGAGCTTTCCAAACATACGAGCAAACTAAACGTAGTAAACTCTTTCAGTCATAAAGACTCTTCCCATAGGCAAGGGACTCACTTTATGATGACTGGACATTACAATACAGACAGAACCACTACCTCTATGGCAGAGCATCCATCCTTTGGGTCTATCGTGTCTGCTTCCTATGGCACTAACCATCCAGAAAACGGTATGCCTACCTATGTAAAACAGGGTAAAATAGAAGGGGATGAGGGATCTTGGCTTGGAGGTGCATATAAACCGTTTGACCCATCCAACAAAGACAATCTTACCCCTCGAATAGAAATGGATAGGTTCACCAATAGAAAAGGACTACTAAACGCTCTAGACGCAACGAGAATTTCTGGTAATGGAGCACAGTCCTCAGAGTTCTACAAGGGTCAAGCTTACGATGTAATTCTTGGGTCTGCTAAAGACGCTTTCGATCTAGACAAAGAAGATGAAAAAACCAAGGCTCTTTATGGCTCCGACTCCATAGGAACACAGATGCTTCTTGCTAGAAGACTTGCGGAATACGGGACTCGTTTCATAACTCTTACTTATGGTGGCTGGGACATGCATAGCAATATCTCTACAGCTATGAAAACTAAAGCTCCCCCAGTTGACAAGGCTATAGCTGGATTCCTACAAGACGTTTGGGATCGTGGACTAAATGAGAAAATTATTCTTGTTGTCACTGGTGAGTTTGGAAGAACTAAAATCAATGCCAACTCTGGAAGAGATCATTGGCCTTCAATCACCCCAATGCTTATGGCTGGTGGGGAATACCAATCAGGTAGAACAATTGGCGAAGCAGACAGGTCATATAGTCCAATAGCAAATCCTGTTGGGCCACTAGATCTTCAGGCAACACTGTTCGATCATTTTGGAATAGACAAAGAAACCATGAGAACAGACAACGGTGGCCGACCTAGATATTTACTAGAAGGCGAAGCTAAGATCATACTATAAGGGGGCTAGAATGAAATTTTTAAAACCTATAGTCGCAGCCTTTCATCTTTCGGGAATATTATTTTTTTTAGTAGCGTCAGCTATTTTTTTACTAGCTTGGTGGAAGCTGAGCTGGATTTTTGGTTAATATTAGAAGATAGGGTAGGGTTAGTTTTATGATGCTTGAATATGTCAAAGAGTATTTTAAGTTTAAGGCTAAGGCTAGTAAGGATATGTTCGACAATCCCGAAGACGCCAAGAAGAGAGGTAAACAATTAGGGCTTGAAGGCATACACACCCACAAGGATGATACTGGAAAGACCGTACATATGCCCGGAAAAAGTCATGAAGAATACATGAAGGCTCTCAAGAAAAGTAATGAGGTGATAGAATCCCCAGAGCCCGACGAAGATCAAGGCCCCAGTTCGGCTGGCTACAAATATGAAGACCCAAGGACAGGAGAAATATTTACTTTCAAAAGGCGGGGAGTATATAAAAAGAATGGTAGAGTTCTTGTCCCCGTCTCTGGAGCACATAATAATAATAAGGATAGTTCAAAGGATGTAAAATGAGTTATAAAAAAGATTTAGGTCGCCGCTCGTTTATGCAGGTGGGATTTTTAGGAGGGTTAGGACTTAGCTTATCAGACTATTTAAAAATAAAAGAAGCTCAAGCAGATCAAAAGTTCTACGAAAGTAAAGAAGGGCCAGCCAAGTCCGTCATCTACATCTACCTTCCCGGTGGATGTGCTCATCAGGAGACATGGGACCCTAAGCCGTTTGCTCCTATTGAATATCGTGGTCCAATGAGTAGCATTGAAACCAATGTTGCAGGCACCCGACTCAATGAGACTATGGTCAATACTGCAAAGGTGGTAGATAAAATTGCTATATGTCGCAGTATGACGCATGGAGAAGCCGCCCACGAACGTGGCACTCACAACATGTTTACTGGGTATCGTCCTAGTCCAGCTCTGCAGTACCCTTCTATAGGGTCAGTGGTGTCTCACGAATTCGGCCCACGTCAAAACCTACCGCCCTATGTATGTATTCCCGATCAGCCAAACGAATTCGCAGGGACGGGATACCTCAGTAGTTCATTCTCAGGATTCAGCTTGGGCTCAGATCCAGCCAGTGACAGTTTCCAAGTTAGAGACCTTAGGCTGCCGGGAGGAGTAGACGATAGCCGATTCAGTAAACGTCGGAATATGTTAAATACTGTTAATGATTATTTTGCTAACAAAGAAAAGTCCGATTCCCTAGATGCTGTAGATTCTTTCTATGATAGAGCTTACAGCCTTATAAGTAGCGAGAAAGCAAGAAATGCATTTGATATAAACAAAGAAGAGAGTGCTACGCGAGATAAATATGGTCGCAATACAGCTGGCTCCCGCATGTTACTTGCTCGTCGCCTTGTGGAAGCAGGAACCCGCTTTGTATCTCTTACCTATGGCGGATGGGATATGCATAATAATATTGAAAATTCAATGAAGGGTCAGCTTCCTGCATTTGACCAAGGATTTGCTGCACTTATAGAAGATTTAGACCAAAGAGGGCTATTAGATTCAACTCTGGTTTGTGTTGCTTCTGAATTTGGGAGAACCCCAAAGATTAACGCGACAGCAGGAAGAGACCATTGGCCAAAAGTCTTTAGCGTTGTGATGGCTGGAGGAGGAATCAAAAAAGGTATTGTGTATGGGTCATCTAATGCAACAGCTAGCGAGCCAGAAAACAATCCTCTAACAGTCAAAGACTGGGCCACTACCATATATGATAGACTAGGCATCGTCTCTGACAAAGAACTAATGGCTCCCGGAGACCGCCCTATTGAAATTGTTGATGGTGGAAAAACTGTACAAGAATTAATTATTTAACTCAAACGGAGAAATAAAATGAACAGAAGAAATGTAATATCTATTCTTGCTCTAACGCTTATGGTTCCCGCAACCCTAATCGCCAGACCTCCAAAGAATAAGCCAGAAAGCCCGTCTTGTAAGGATTGTAAAAAATGTGGTCGTGCTTGTAAATGTGATTGCAAAAAAGGCTGCAAGTGTAAGCCCGGATGCTGCAAAACAGAGCAGACCCCTGCTAGAGGACCTCAGAAACCTCGTGGTTTTGATGGAAAAACTCCTAACTTTCAACCTCCACACAGCAAGCCTACCCGTGGTTTTGATGGAAGAACCCCTAACTTCGGGCCTCCGTCACGTAGTAGATCCCCTCAGGGCAGACCGCCACAAGGAAGGCCTTCTCCAGACAGAGACTCTCGATATAAAGAGATGATGAAAAAGTTTGATAAAAACAAAGATGGTAGACTGGATGAAAAAGAACGAGATACAGCAAGAAAGTTTATGCAAGAGAGATTTAAATCTGAAAGATAATCTGTCAACCAGTTCCAAGGAGTAGTACTATGCTTAATTTATCTAGAAGAAGTTTTCTATCTGTTGGAGGTCTTGGGCTATTATCAATGCCCCAGATCTTAATGGCTCAAAAACAAAACGGCACTTCCCACAAGGCTGTCATTAATATTTTCTTAGGCGGCGGCCCTCCTCATCAAGACATGTGGGATATTAAAGCAACTGCCCCTTCTAATGTAAAGGGTGAGTTCAATCCTATCTCTACTAATGTAGCGGGTATTCAGATCGGGGAATGTTTTCCTAAGATAGCAGCTATGTTTGATAAGTTTACAGCTATAAGAACGATTGTAGGATCAGACGGAGGGCACGATGGATATCAATGCATGACTGGATGGAGCCGTAAAGATATGGTTGGAGGAGTCAGCTACCCCTCTATAGGTTCTTGTGCTTCCAAAATCCTTGGCCCCGTAGATGTCTCTGTTCCTGTAACTATAGGACTAGCCGAGACCACTGGACATATTCCTTGGTCGGAGTATGGAGGAGCTGGGTATCTAGGAGATTCTCACAAACCCTTTAAGCCTGACGGCAAGATGATGAAGGATCTGAAACTCAATTTAGAGATAGAAAGATTTAGAAATCGCAAAGAGCTATTAGCAGGTTTTGATGGTCTTAATAGACGCATAGATGACGCAGTTAATGTAGACACTTTTACAGAAGAAGCATTTGGAGTATTAACCTCTAGTGCGTTAGTAAATGCCTTGGACTTATCGAAAGAAGACCCAAAGATTAAAGAGATGTACGGAGATGGTAAACCTTTTAAATTTCAATTCGATGGAGCACCCACTGTAAATGAACATCTCCTCATGGCGAGAAGGCTTGTTGAAGCTGGAGCTCGTTCTGTTAGTTTGTCTTATGGTCGTTGGGATGCACATGGTTCTAACTTCGACTTGGTTAGAGACCACGGTCCTAAGCTTGATCAGTGCGTTTCAGCTCTTGTTACAGACCTTGATCAAAGGGGTATGCTGGATGATGTCCTAGTTGTTGTATGGGGAGAGTTCGGAAGGACACCCAAGATCAACGACAAGGGCGGTCGTGACCACTGGCCTCAAGTCTCATGTGCCCTTCTGGCTGGAGGAGGCTTTAAGCACGGACAAACCATCGGGGAAACCAACAGACTTGGGGAAGTTCCCGATTCTAGACCCGTTCATATTCAGGAGGTCTGTGCTACAATGTATAGAGCTTTGGGTATTGACACCATGAGTACCACCCTTCTAGACAACACTGGAAGA
>Ga0114997_10001859_pt1 | contig 17258 bp, 15 predicted proteins | sample ArcticOcean_MG_C_2_FD_87045 | JGI IMG/M metagenome (GOLD analysis project Ga0114997, IMG submission 87045) | Marine microbial communities from western Arctic Ocean - ArcticOcean_MG_CB4_136 | ecosystem: Environmental > Aquatic > Marine > Oceanic | place: Arctic Ocean: Canada Basin | collected...
CAAGGTGGAGTTTTAAGAACATATAATGGTCATTCATGGTATGAAGAATATCCTACTCCAGACGCAGGCTCCTTTGTATTGAATGGCTACATTTATTCATTGATTGGTTTGTATGATTTATGGGTTGTGTTTAATTCAACTGAAGCAGGAGAATTATATCAAAACGGAACAGATTCACTTTATGCAATGATTGGATTATTTGATTTGGGTTGCGCTAGTTCATATGATTTAGTACACCATTCGGTACCTGGTACTGCTCCAAATATTGCAAGAGATGGATATCATAGCCTTCACATTTCCCTTCTTTCAGTAATAAATATTTTTGAAAATGATGGTTTTCAAACAGTTGAAGATAGATGGATAGAATATGCAGGTGATGTATGTTTTTCATCACCAAATGGCGCAAATCCAAAATGAAAGATATGAATTATTAATATTAAAATACATCCTCAATCCAAGCATAAATGTAATTTTTACTTGAATACAATGATTGACCGGAATAAAATATTGAATCATTTCCTTTATCTAATGAACCGTTTATCATTAACGATGCTTCTCCTGACAAGACTCTCATTATCTGCTGTGATGGTCTTATAGTACTGACTTCGATCCATTTTATTGATAGATTTGAATCACCAACAGTTAGAGACTGTCCGGGTTCTATTATCATTAAATCTCCAATAATCTTACCTGAATAATTTGAATAGTATTTTGCAGGGGAATAGTAACTTTTGTTATCAACTACCCACAATGCAGCACTCCACCAACCATCAATATGAATCCTCTCTAATTCAATATTACCATGGCCTAATTGCCAATCAAAGTCTTTCTCCCATTCGAAAAATGGAGCTACGTTGGTTGTTAATACATGCGTCGCATCGTGAATATTTATTGGGTGTAAAATTTTGTCCTCAAATAAGTTAACGTCCGATTTTCCATAAGGATTATCAAATCTTATCGTTTTTATTTCTGAAAGAAGACTGATAGACATCGCCCTTCCTGCTAAGAGAATAGAATCATCATCTAAATCTTGAATTACTGTCATTTCAAAAGAATTCCAAGTATCAAAATTTTCATTTGTAACTAAGGAACGTTCTCTTTCCGAAGGCAAATCAACTATGTGTAATGCCAAAGAAGTAAGAATTATTCCACTGCATAGGTATGGAAACCACTTAATTCTTTTAATAAATATATTACTATCATTTTGCTCTATACATCTCCCGAATAAAATAACTCCTAACGCAATTAAAGGAATATTATATCTCGGCTCTCCCCAATCTAATATTATGCCATTTAGAATTAACAATGGTATACCAAATATTGAAATAACAGTTAACTCTTTATTCGATTTAGAAAACAAAATACACGCTCCAAAGAATGAAAGTGCTAATAAAAATATATTCAGATCTATCATGATATCTTCAATAAATGAATATGTGATATAAGAGTCAGCAGTAGATATCGCACTTTTTGCGGTAAAATCGAGTTGATTCATTAATGGATATAGTGGGTTGCCTTGAGTAAATGTTTGATGTAATAAAAAAGGTATACATATCAAAAACCATCCAATAAAAAATAACCTAACTCTCTGCAAATTGCCGTCTTTTAGCCTCAACCAAAATGTCAATCCCAATAAATAGATGAACGTATATTTTGTTAGGAATAATAAACCAACACAAACACCTAAAAGAATCGTAATTTTATTTTCCGTTATATTTTGTTCAGAATAAATCAACAAAGACATACAAAAAAACCACATTCCAGTTACAGCGACATCTGTCATAGCCATTTGTCCCCAATATCGAACAGTAGGTAAAAGAATGAAGAAACAAACACATATTGCAGCAGTTTTCTTTGAGCAGAATCTTTCCGAAAAATGTTGTATTTGCCAAGAACTTGCCACGAATAACAGCACTGGAATCATAAAAATTTGATTAAGATTTTTATCAAATAAAAATTCAAACGCTAAAACTCCTGGAATAGTTGGAGAACGATATCCCATGCCAAGGGGAGGAATCCATTCAGAATAACCTATGAAGTTCAGTGACTGAAACAAATGAACAGAAGCATCATTCCATGCTTGAGTATAATCCCACCAACGTAAATATATTGAAATGAATACGATTAATATAGGTGCAATAAACCATCGTAAATCTTCTTTCTTAATTGTCATTTTTTTACAAAAATCGAATAAAAAATATATTGTGAATCCCAAAATCAAAATTAATAGCCAACGTCCTTCAATTCCAAAAACCCAACTGACATAAATTATCCATCCTATAAAGACCATAAATGGTAACGCTAAATAGGTAAATAATGATACATCTTTTTGTTCAAACATCTAAATCTCCTATAACTCAATCTTCGATATTGAATAACTGGTGAACAAATTGGTATGAAACTTTCTCGATTTCAACATATACTTACTGTGTTTTACTTGGGAATTATTACTTCTCAATATTATAGTTTATCTGTTAATCAAGTTCAATCTTCAATAAGTATCGCAGTATTGAAGAACTAAACTATGTCACGGTAAAGTATGGATAAGCCTTCAACGGTGATGGAGTTAAACCCAACTCCACCATTTTACAAGGCCCCCTTCCATATGTATTCAAACATCAAAGAGAATAAAGGTTTGTTGAAGAACCTGGTTTCTAGAGATTTCAAAGTGACTTATTATGGGCACGCACTGGGCTATTTTTGGTCTCTTTTAGAACCATTAGCATTAACAGGAATTTTCTTTTTAGTATTCATCATCTTAAGAGGCGATACAGACACACTTTTACCACTGAAAATAATGATTGGTATCCTAATTTTCACTACCTTCTCTAAGACATTGAGTAGTTGTACTTCTTGTTTAGTTTCAAACGCTTCGCTAATTCAACAAGTATATTTTCCAAGAGAGATCTTCCCTACAGCGATTTCAGGATTTAGGTTGATGAATTTGTGTTTGAGTATTTTAATTATCTTTCCTTATATGGTGTATGAAAGTTTGCCACTGACCAAATACATGCTACTGCTACCACTCTCTATGATTTTTTCAATAATGATGGCTCAAGGCTTTGGCATGATGACTGCATCAATTCAAGTTAGGATAAGAGATACAAAACAGGTGATTGATTTGATTTTACGAGCTGCCTTTTTCCTTTCAGGAGTATTTTTTGGAGCAGAACATATTCCTCCCGAACACCTTGATACCTTTTTGTTAAATCCAATAGCAGTGTTTCTAGAGATGGCAAGAGCAGCAGTTCTCGGTGATATGAGTTTAGTAACTTGGGAACAAATACTTAGGTCAATGTTCATTGCATTAAGTGCTTTTATCATTGGATCCATAGTTTTCGTAAAGAGTGAAAGAAAGGCGGTGAAATTCTTATGACCAAAGAACCCGCCATTATCTTAAATGATGTTATTTTAGATTTTCCAATAAGCAAATCGGGTCCAGCATTTCTAAAAGAAATTTTTACTGGAAGGATGGGAAAACGAAGGAAAGATAGTTTCTATCGAGCAATAAATCACATTAGTTTAGAGATTAAACAAGGCGAAGTTTTTGGAATAATTGGTCCAAATGGAGCGGGAAAAAGTACACTATTAAGGATGATGGCAGGTATTTATGCTCCCGATGAAGGGTCTTTGAAAGTCAGAGGTAGAGTGTCTTTATTGGCGGGGTTAGGGGCTGGATTTCAAAGGAATTTAACCGGAAGGGAAAATATTTCTTTGAGCGGTAGTATTTACGGTATTTCTAAAGATGAATTACATGAACTGATACCATCAATAGTAGTTTTTTCAGGAATTGGTGACTTTATCGACCAACCGCTAAGAACCTATTCTTCAGGTATGAGGGCTAGGCTTGCATTTTCAATCGCTTCACATCTATCTCCTGAAATACTTCTAATCGATGAAGTATTAGCAGTGGGTGACTCAGCGTTTAGAGAAAAATCAAAAAATAAAATTATGGAAATGGTCAAGGGTGAAGCAACAGTAGTAATTGTTAGCCATAATGCTGCGATTCTTCGCGAGATATGTGATAGAGTCGTCTGTCTCGAAAAGGGGCATATCAACTTATTATCAAGTGATGTAGATGAAGTAATTCAAAGATATCGTGATTTATCAGAGCAAAGGTGAGGTTTTAGTTATGTTAAGAAAGCTGTTTGAAACATTGCCCTTTGTTCATCATCAACCACCTTTATCCATACCGCTAAGAAAAATAGTATTACATGCAATTCAACGTCCGGTTCAAATTAATGTAATGGAAAAACTCATTATTCAAAAGTTAGAAAAAAATGAACAAGATACAATTGATGGGCTAGAAAAAGGAATCGCCTACTTACGTAAAGAACGATTTTTCAAGAAGGATTCATCAAATTTATTTGTTGCAGGCTTGCGAGCAATTTGTTCCTATAATGTGGACTTAGGTCTTGAATTTGGAAACAAATATATCATTGAAATACCTGATTTTAGGGCAATAAGGACTTTAGTAACATACTATGGACGTGTGCAAAAATATGATGAAACACTACAGTTACTTAACATTGTCAAAGATAAAAGTTATTCAGGGGGCGTTAGAGAAAAGACACTCGCATTGATGCACCCAGAAGTAGTAGTAGACGAAGTGGAATTAATTGACGCAAGCCCTCCATGGACTTTTTCACTATCAGACTCATTAAAGTTAAATAAAAAGCCACAATATTTCAAACACCGTTTCCAATCTACAAGTCTTGAAAGTATTGAAGGACTAATTCCCGAATTCGAACTATATGGTCGGATAAAAATAGCAAAATTTGGTAAACCATCAGATGCCTTGGTTAGATTTGAATTCTTCAATGATAAAAAAGAACTCATCAATGCAGCTCGAATACAAGGTCTAACATTTTCTAATAATGTGGGATGGTATTCTTATTTACGTCAAAATAATGAAACTGGTGAATTCCTTATTTCATTTGAACTACCTGAAGATTGCATTTACTTACATGTAGGATTCCAAACATGGCATGCTAAAACGAGTGTCAAATTACTTCCAGGGTTTGAAGTAAGACCGTCCAGTATCAACCAATTTCAAATAGACTTTAATCGTTTTATGTCCGATGTTGAACATAGTAAAGCGGAAGAATTAGTATTCATGTTTTCAGGTACCACTTATGTTCAAGATGTACGAGCAAACCGGCCAATTAGGCTAACTCGGGATTTAATGAAACGAGGAATTCCAGTTATTTTCAACTATCATCGATGGAGAAAAACGGATGAATATCCAGAATATGCCGGAGATTTATTATTTCAAATACCAATTGATGTAACAAAACAATTCTTGGCTAAACTTGCAACATTAAAAACGTCCAAGAAAAAAATATTCATTGTATCTTACCCTCACCCAATCATACCTAAACTCTTGAATAGGTTCAAGGTAAATGGTTGGAGTAATCTTTATGATGCTAGAGATGATTGGGAGGAATTTGAAAAAGTCGGTCAAGCAAAATGGTATTCCTCTTCAACTGAGAAATATATTGTAACAAATTGTGATCATATCACAGCAGTTTCTTGGCCTTTGGCAAAGAAACTAGATCAATATGAACCATTAGATAATGTACACATTGTTCCAAATGCTCTATCTCCAAACTTCCTTTCAAATGGATATAAGTGGAAAGGTTCTAAACAAACTAAAATCGGATACTTTGGCCATCTTACAGCAAGTTGGTTTGATTGGGATTCATTGATTGAGATTGCTAAACAAAGACCTGATTATTTGTTTGAAATAATTGGGCATTCAGCCCCAGATGACCTTAAATTACCGAGTAATATAGATTTGATGGGCCCTAAAACACATCCCGAGATTAATAAGATTGCAGCAGAGTGGAAGGTTGCAATTATTCCATTCAAAACGGGATTACTCGCTGACGCAGTAGACCCAATAAAAATCTATGAATATATGGCTTTAGATCTTCCAACTGTTTCTTTCAGAATGCCACAAATCGATAAATATCCATACACAATAACAGTAGAAAACAACGATGAATTCTGCTTTGCTTTAGATGAATTTGTACTTTATAGGCCCAAAAAAGGAGTTCTAAAGAAGTGGCTTGCAAAAAATAAGTGGAGCGATAGAGTAGATGATATGCTCGCTTTAGCAAATCAGCCACGACCTGACGGAATAATCAACTTGGGGGTTGAAGAATGAAAATATTATTTTTATACAGGTACGGAATCCTTGGGGGGGTTTGTACACAATTATTTCACAGATTTCGACATTTACCTAAAGATAAGAATTTAGATATTCATTGCGGATTTAGAAGCGACCATGGAATTAAGCAAATGTTAGGCAATTATGCAACACTACATTTTGGATTAAATAAAGAAACGACCAAGACTTTTTTAGAAGAAAATAAGTTTGATTTGATTATTATAATTGACACAGAAGAATATATCGATGCTATACGTGAAATGGAATTAGATTCGAAAATAATCGTAGAAGTTCACACTAGTATTGAACGTAATTTAGAGTACCTTTCAAGAATTCAACCTAATGATATTGATGGATTCATCACAGTTTCCGATTATATGATTGGTAGAATAAAGCACCATATTCAACCGGAATTAAATGATAAAAGTATAACTACATTTCAAAATGTATTGGATACAGATCTATTCAAACCCATTGATATTGAAACCTCTGGTTCACCAGTTATTGGGTGGGTTGGTAAGATCGATGATCATAAAGACTGGAAAGCATTTATGCAGATTTCCAGTTTAATTAGAAAAACACATCAAGATGTAGAGTTTTGGATTATTGGAGGGCAGACATGTCTTGAAAAGTTGGCACAAGAAGTATTTGATTATGCTGAAGAAATGGATATTATTTCCAAATTTAAATGGATTGACAGAATTGAAAATATTAAGATGGCTAGTCTGTATTCTATTCTTTCGAAGCGTGGAGGATTAAGCCTTGTAACAAGCCATTGTGAATCATTTGGAATGTCAGTTCTTGAATCGCTTCTAGCAGGTAGTCCAGTAGTTTGTACCAATGTTGGAGCATTACCTGAAATCACTCCATTAAGTGAATTCTTTAACCTATATGACTTACAAGATTATCAACTTGCAGCTTCTAAGTGTATTGAGATATTATCTAAATCAGAAGTGGTTAACAATTTATTATCTGAACATCGGGCTGACTTAGTCGATAAATATGATAGTTCAAAACGCTCAATTGAATATTGGGATATATTACAAAAGCAGGTGGAATAAATGACTAAACCGATAGTACTAGTAGTTGGAGCAAGGCCCAATTTTATGAAAATAGCACCAATTTATGCAGAGTTGGCAAGTCGCGGTCAACCACTAATTCTCTTACACACCGGCCAACATTATGATGATAATATGTCAAAAGTTTTCTTCGATGATTTAGGAATGCCAAAGCCAGATATTTACCTTGGTATTGGCAGCGGAAGTCATGCTTATCAGACCGCCACAGTAATGATTGAGTTTGAGAAAATATGTCAAGAAAAAGACCCAAGCATGGTCGTAGTAGTTGGAGACGTGAATTCAACAGTCGCATGTTCAATAGTATGTGCTAAATTGAATATTCCATGTGCGCATGTAGAAGCAGGATTACGGTCTTTTGACCGAGAGATGCCAGAAGAGATAAATCGCATTTTGACCGATTCAGTGGCAAATTTGCTCTTGACGCCGTCTCCCGATGGAGATGAAAATCTTAGGGCAGAAGGAGTTGCTGAAGAAAGAATTGTTAGAGTAGGAAACGTAATGATCGACAGTCTGTATTCAAATTTAGAAAAGGCTAAACAAAGTTCAATCAAATCAGATTTTGGATTACAAGACAAATATGCAATTCTAACTTTGCATCGCCCCTCAAATGTTGATGATAAGGAGAATTTTGCAGGAATAATAGGGGCGTTAGAGCACATCGGTAAAAACATTCAAATAATATTCCCGATGCATCCAAGAACTGAAAAAATGGCTAAATCTTTCTCACTATATGAGCGCATAGAATCAATACCAAATATCGTAATTACAGGTCCAGTAGGCTACCTTGACTTTGTAGCACTTATGGCATCCTCTACTCTAGCATTAACTGATTCAGGCGGGCTTCAAGAAGAAACAACTGCTCTAGGAATTCCTTGTATCACTCTTCGCGAGAATACAGAACGCCCAATTACAGTCACAGAAGGAACCAATACAATCGTTGGTTGTGACCCAGAACTAATCAAGAAAACTGCGATGGACGTATTAGAGACCGGAGGTAAATCGGGACGTATTCCAGAATTATGGGATGGTAAAACATCGCAGAGGATCGCTGATGTATTATTGCAATACATTACCGCCAACGGTGATTAGATGAAGATACTACATGTTCTAGCAAATAGTCCACCTGATGTGAATGGCTATGCAGTTAGAACTCAAATGATTTTAGAAAATCAAAACCAATTAGAAATGATTGAATGTTTAGGACTTAGTTCACCTTGGTACCCTGATAGAGATTCAATGGTTGAAGAATATAGCCAAAACAGTGTGCTATATTTGCGTACGCTACACCCTTCGAGGAAAGAAAATCCTAAATTTTCTCATAAGTTAGTGAAACTTTTCACCCGTAATCCTAAATCTATTATTGATGCGACAAATAATGGCGATAAAAGATTTATTTTATTGAGAGTGTATGACTTTTTTTACTACGGCATTTTCAAAGTGGGAAGAACTATTAGACACTTTTTTAGAATCGGCTGGAAAGTAATTGAAGAAAAAATTCTGATAAAATATTTCACCAAGAGAATCATAGAAGTAGCAAAACAAAACAACGTGGAAATCATTCACGCCCATACGCCTTACAGAGTAGGATTACCTGCTCTTAAAGCAGCCAGGAAACTAGGAATCCCTTTTGTCTATGAAATGCGTGGAATGTGGGAAGAAACTGCTGTAGCCAACGGTAGATGGATTAGAAATGGACCGGTATATCGTCGCTTTCAAAGTTATGAAACGAAAGTTTTACGAAAAGCAGATTCTGTTATTTGCATAAGTGAGACTCTCAAGAAAGAAGCCATCGCAAGAGGAGTTTCTGCTGAAAAAATCACAGTAGTTACCAATGCTGTAGAGAAAGGTATGGCTGAAAACAATCCCCAATCTTCTAGTTTAGAGGCAGCAGTTAAATCTTTAAATCGCTCAAAATCTACTAAAGTAATTGGTTATATTGGCTCTTTAAGAGAAATGGAAGGCGTTGACTTAACTGCAAAAGCAGTAGCAATGCTATCTGATAAAGGTCATGATGTTCGATTTTTCGTATTGACAGGGGAAAATGGTCAAAGCGAACTTAGAGCATTGTGTAAGAAACTAGGAATTTTAGATCAATCAACAATAATGGGCCCAGTTCCTCACCAAGAAGTCGGAGTATTCTACGATTTGATCGATATATTTATTGTTAGTCGGCCCGAGACAAGAGTTACAAAGCTAGTAACTCCACTCAAACCATTTGAAGCAATGGCAATGGGTAAAGCGGTAATTGCCTCGAAACTTCCAGCTCTTGAAGAAATAATTCAACATGGAAAAACAGGGCTATTATATTCTCCAAATAATTTTGATTCCCTTGTTGAGACCATCGAAAAATGTATCGAAGATGATGATTTAACCAAATCATTAGGTGATTCAGCGAAACAATGGATAAATCAAAATCGAACATGGGACATAGTTGTTAAGAATTCTTTGATCGCCTATGAAATAGCCAAAGCAGGGAAGTGAACTGATGAAAACAATTCTAGTTACAGGTGGATCTGGCTTTATCGGTTCTAATGTAATTAATCAATTGATGCAGAGATTCAAGATTATCAATTTAGACCTGAGTCCTTCCGATAATAGTGATATTGAACAAATAATTGGCGATATCAGAGACAAAGAATTAGTGAATCAAGCTGTTGAAAAGTGTGATGCCATAATTCACCTAGCCGCTCAAGTTTCCGTACCCTTGTCGATGAAGAATCCACAAGAAACCTTCGAAATAAATGTTCAAGGAACACAGAATATAATTGATGTAGCGCATAAATTTGGTATTAAGAGGCTAATAATGGCTTCGAGTGCAGCAGTCTACGGTGAAGCCTCAGATTTACCATTAAAGGAACAATCTGCAGGACAATGTCTCTCGCCTTATGCCCAATCAAAATGGGAGAATGAAACACAGATTCTACAAGCCCGAGAAAATGGCCTTGAAGCAGTTGCATTACGATTTTTCAATGTCTATGGCGTAGGACAAAGCACCAATGGGGCTTATGCAGCAGTAATTCCAAAATTCATTGAAATGATAACAAGCGGAAAAGAGCCAATAATTCATGGCGATGGACTTCAAAGCCGAGACTTTGTCCATGTCCATGATATAGTTAAAGCAATTGAAGCCTTACTAGAATGCGATTGGAGAATTGTACAAACTCATGCCTATAATGTCGCATCCCAATCTCAGACCACTATAATAGGTCTAATCGACTTGATTAACCACTCGATAAGGAAATCAGTCCCAGGTTTCCAAAGGATTAAACCAAATTTCGAACAGTCTAGGTCAGGAGACATAAAGCATTCATTTGCTGACATCTCTAAAATATGCGGCATATTAAATTGGAGCCCTTCAGTGGAATTATCCCAAGGAATAGAAGAATTAGTTAGAATCAATATTGATCATTAAGGAGTGTTTTCAATGAATATTTTATGGTTCACAGGTCGCAGATTTGATAACTTTTGCTCCACAACCCAATCCTCACTAGCCGCTGGAATGATTGAACAAGGCCATACTATGCATATTCTAAATCCAGATGAACAAGGAAGCCATTCTGGTAAGAAGTGGCAACACACAGGTTTCTCATTAAGTTCGATTCCAGGTTTACAAAGTCGTAAACTATCTAAAGAAATGAAGAGATGGATTCTCCAAAATGAGTTTGAAGAGAAAACCGTAGCGATTGTTGATTGGCGAGTTTTGAACCATATTCACGATGTACTTGAGAAAAAGAAAATACCATGGGTTTTGATGGACAGAAGCCCTCCAGCCGATCCGGGAATACTCTCACTTTTACAATGGCCTGCATGGAGGAGAAGTTGGAAACAAGTCGCTAAGAGTAACTATGCAGGCGGTTGTGTAGTATCACAACAACACAAAAAACTAGTAAATTCAAGGATAAAAATCCCTTCAAGTAAAATTCATATTCTTCCTGCGGGAGTTGACTTAGAATTATTTTCACCGGGTGATAAAGACGATACTTTGACTATGTTATATCATGGACGACTAGACAAACATCGCGGAATATTAGCTTTACCAATGCTTGCCATGAAAGCAATTCAATCTGGACTAAAGGTAAAATTACACTTGATAGGTGAAGGCGATTGTTTTGCACAACTCCAAGAATTAGGTCAGTTGCATGACTACATCAAAGTACAATCCAACTTAGAACAGTCCAAAGTGGCTGAAATTTTGTCTAAATCTCACATTGGGCTATTACCGATGCCAAATACCAATTTATGGTCGATAGCAAGTCCTCTGAAAAGAAGTGAGTATGCCGCATCAGGGATGCTTATCTTTGGAATAAATCATACAGGTCATACATTCTCTGGAAATGAAAACATGGATTGGATTAAATTGGTCGAGCAATATGATTTTCATGATGATGGGATTAGATGGATGAAAAGTTTAGATGCCACTAATTTAGAAAAAATGTCCAACTCAGCGAGGCTATTTGCTGAACAAAATCTTTCTTGGCAGCCATCGATTGATACTCTAATAAGGGCATTAAAATCTCAATTAAACTGATTATCATAGATCATTTTCCACTTTTTACTAACTTCTTCAACATTAAATTGTTTAGAGGCAGAAATCAAGTTTCCAGAATTAATTTCTTTCGACAATATCTCTTTAACTTTAGAAGTCCATTGTTCAATATTTTGATATTCTGCGATGTCTACTACACCAGGCAGCTCACTAATTTTATCACTCGCTAAACATGGTAGTCCACAGGCAAGGGCTTCCAGAATCGCAAGAGGTTGCCCCTCATATGCTGAAGGAACAATCAATAGAGAGGCTTTTCTTAGTAGTTCTAATTTCTCTTGTTCACTAATCCACCCCTTTGCATTTACCCAGTCATTATTGCTGTTATCTATTCCAGTCATCGATAATTTTAGCTCAGGAATTGATGGCAGTAAGCTTTCCCCTAATTTTATAGCAAAATTATGACCTTTGACCGGGTCATTTCTACCCATAAGCAGTAAGTGCATCTTATCTCTTTTAACACTGTGATCCGGAGTTATTTTAGGGTCAACTGGATTATAAATCACATTACAATAGCCAATATACGGTTGTAATTTTTCTTTCCAAGCACTATTCAAAACCACAATAACAGAGTTTGTCTGATTAATGAACTGGCGAATTTTAATGCTTCTTTTGGAATTGGTTGAAGATAACCAAGTTTCAAATTTCCCACTGTGAATATGTATGATACATGGGATGGATAACTTACTGGCTACTTTTACAAATCTCTCTTTCCTTTTCCAAGACCAATCTGCAGCAGTATGAACATGTACGAGGTCGACTAAATCTGGCTTTGTAGAGAGCATTCTATGAAACTTTTTCATCGCTTTTCTGTATGCAAACCATTTAGACAAAGGATTCCCCATCTTGTGGCTAGGCAATAATTCAGCCTTCCAACCTTCAGGTGGATTCTCAGCTAAGATATGCATTACCTTAGACATGCCCCCAGGCGTATCACAAGGCCCGATATGAAGCACCCTTCGCATATACCTACCAACGGCTACGGGGTGAAGAGTATAGTGGTTAAAATAGGGTAAATTCAATTTATTTTAGGCAAGGAGTCAAAATTGGAAAGGTTTTGGCAGGGTTATGGTGTGGGCTCCGGTTATTGCAGAAGCGGTACTAGGGACACTAGCCTTCTTTCCTTTTCTCAAACACAGGTTATCTGTATCCAAGTGGCTAAAAAACCCGATGAAATATCCAAAAGAGACTCCTAGCGAGGCATTGATGATTCTTTTACCAATATGGAATGAATCAAAAATTATAAATCAGAAACTTGATAACTTGTCCAAAATAATTCCAATGGCATGTTCCTTGTTAGTAATTGATTCGGCATCGACTGATAATTCAGTTGATTTAGTCAAGAATTGGATTAAGATAAACGGTTCTAAATTCCAGTCTACTGAACTGATAGAAATGGAAGCTAGGCTAGGTAAAACAACTGCAGTTAACCAAGCGTTGAAACATTTAGAAGATTCTAATTTTGATGGCCTAATAATGATGACTGATGCTGATGCAACAATTTCCGAAGGTAGTATCGAGCGAATGTATGGTTGGTTCTCCGATCAAAGCATAGGTGCGGTTGGTGCTCGTGCCATTAGAAGTCAAAGTACAGGTGAGGAACAACAATATCGAAGCATGTTTGAAATGATTAGACAAGGAGAATCAAACTTGGATAGTACCCCATTTTTAGAAGGCTCTTGTATGATGTGGAGGTCAAAAACCCTCGATTTATCTCTTCTAGATACCAAATCAAATGCCGATGATGCTCAAATTGCTACAGCCATTAGAATGGGCGGGTTACGTAGTATCTTTGATGAGAGGTCTTCTTTCGAAGACGTAGCCCCTCCTACTATTGAAGGTCAAAGAAGGCAGAAGATAAGAAGAGGACAAGGTTTGCAAAGGTTACTGAAGTCTCAAAAAAACAATCCAAAGATGCTAGGTACGGGACGTTTTAGAAAAATTTTTACTATTCAGAACTATATGCATAATTATTCACCAATACTGGCATTTGGAGTTGGAATTTCAGCATTATCAAGATGGTTGATAGTTAGTTTAACAGGGATGCCCACAGGTCTAGATGCAGTAGTTCATGCCTCTTTGGGAGTTATTGAATTATTTTGTCTTACATCTTGGCTTTGTGTCAGGCAAGGGATTCGTTTACCATTACTAGGCAAGATAGGAACAATTTTGACAGGTCTAGAATATCTATTGATTGCCCGATATAATTCCCTTAGGGGTAAATCTTCTCATATGTGGGATCAACACACAGATACTAGGGAATTGATTTCAAAATCAAAATAAAAAAAGCCCCCCCGAAGACCGAAGTCCTCGGAGGGGCAGTTGCATTCCTCGGAATACATTAATTCATAACTTAAACTGTAAGTTCACTTCATTCCATTAGAATCTCAGACTGGGATAGTGTTACACCATCTCGGCTGTTCAGTATAGTAACTGAAACTTTACATGTATCAACATCAGTTCCGCAACCACTTGTCATTAGGGTTACAGCTTCACCAACGTTCCAGTTCACAGTGTCAACAGTATCTGTTGACGAGTGGCATGTTTCATCACAGGTCTCTGAAGCAGCTTGACCAATGGCTATCTTAATGGTAATGGATGCCCAACCTAAGTCGGATCCTCCATCCATGGTCATAACAACTTCGTCAGCTCCTGCGCCATCAGCTCCACTAAAGGTGTATAGTGCTAAATCACCATCTGTGTTGCTTTCTGCTAGGTTAGCAGCCCATACATATAGCACACCGGCTAGTACAACAGTAATTGCAACCATCAAGATAGTAGCAATGACCGGGCTTACAGCTTCATCATTTCTTGTTTCGTTTTTCATATTTTTGTCCTCCATACCCGTTTCCGGGGGTAAGTTCACCACCGTCGGCGTCATATATAATGTTGATGCCAATAAAGGCCATGATTCGGACTAAAAACCGCGATACTGCGCGGTTATTCGAAAATTTTTTTTGTAGCACGGTAGTGGTGCGAACCATTTGTAAACTGAACAAAGGATGAAAAAATAACATTTAGAAATCTAGCCGAAGGCTATTGAGAAATTAAGGTGAACAGGGTGAGAGTAACGCAGAGGGGATGGGATGCACTCAACAGAACTTCTACAGCCCCGTTCGTTACTAACCAAGCACTCGCAGTTTATATTAATTATTGAACGATTTTCGCACATTTTGGCGTTTTACAGATAAGTAAGGTGTTTTTTTTATTTTCGAATATATGTTATTTTTATTCGATCGTCAAAATCTCGGGACCACCATTAGTAACGTATACCGTATGTTCAAACTGGCATATATTGCCACCATCTGCACATGCTAATACATGGTAAGTTTCCAAAAACCTGATACTGATGAGTTTTTTCACCAAAGCATTCCATTTGCTTTGCCTACTTGCTTCATCGGCCTCAGGGAAAGGTTTCTCGAGCATAGGAAATGCCCACCTTTCGGCAAATGGCAGTGTTGAGTATCTTTCTTCGAGATTCCTTGCAAGTTGCGCTCCAAGAGGTTTCAATTGACCCTTTGCTCTTGCTTTCCTTGATGTTGTTAGTCCAGTAAGTCTGTATATGTTGGAGGACTGAGAATCACCAAGATTCTTTATCATTCCAGATTGACCAGTAGTATTGAATGGTTCGATAGCATATACTGAACCTTCTTCAACCACTCCCTTGAATCCACGATTATCAGGGCCGCACGCATACGATGGTACAGAGACGCCAGCATGTAACTCCCAAGGTTTTAGTTGATGACCACATAGATTTCGTATTGGTTGGAAACCAGCATCAATAGATGGTTGTGCAGCAGCAGCACCGACTTTATGCCAAGGAGTTCCAGGATGTAACATTTCAACAGCAGCATCCCTTGCCTCTCTTGCGGCTTTGATTTGTTCAGTATGGTTATTTGAATTTCCAACCTCCATAGTCAATGCATTATCTCCTATATGACCCTTAATATGGACTCCATAATCGATTTTAACACAGTCACCTTTGCTCAAAGTCATGTCACCATCCCATTCTTGTACCGGTGAAACATTATGGTCAGTTGTAAAATGTGCAGCTAAATCGTTAACGGCTATTGTTCCAGGGAATGCTGGTTTACCACCATGGCGGTGTATGAACCGTTCAGCAGCTTCTATGATTTCATGGAATGTGGCACCAGGAACTATTTTCTCTTTCATTGCTTCCAATGTTCTACGAGCAACATGCCCGGCATCACGCCAATATTTTAGCGCATTTTCTTCATCCATGTCATCACGTCTGCCCGAGGTATCACGCCCTCTCTCATAATGCTTACCGAAAACCCATGCTTTTCCAAGTTATCTTTTTCAATTGATAAGATGGTGCTTCCATGCCCACCAGGACAAATTCCTTCCAAAATAAATTGAGAGTTAAGTCCCAATGTATTAGCGGCAATTAAAACATCATGACTTGGTTCAATTCCACTTTGATTTGCACTAGTAGCGGTTATTGGACCAACTATTTCCGCTAATGTTCTAGCAATTGGATTAGCAAATACTCTAATCGCAATCCTATCTCCTCCAATTCTTTGATCGAGGGTTTTTTTGGCATCTAATATCAATGTCAAACTACCTTGAGGAAATTCAGATAAAATAGATTTAGCAATCATAGGTATTTCTACTAACTCTTCAGCTTGTCTTACAGAGGCAACTCCAATACTTACTGGTTGATCTAATGGCCTATTTTTCAAAGTAAAAAGGGTATTGAGGCCTAATTTAGTAGGTAGGCAACCTAATCCTGGCAATGTAGAAGTTGGATAGGCCACAACTCCACCGGCTGTTAAGTGGCGACATAACCTTTCAGAGATTTCAACCATAGTCTCACTTTTCATTATTCTCAATTGCCCATTCAGTCACATGTAGTTGTGCAACTTCTGCAGCAAGATCTTTATTCTCGGTTTTGACTAATAACTTTCCACTTGGATAGAGTGTTAAATCACATGGTCCAAAAAAAGTCCAACACAAACGATTTCTTATTCCAACCTCATACCCTGAAGATTCGATCAGATTACCAACAACATCCAAATCTATACTATTGATTCCATCAGGTACAATTTGCCATGCTGCTCGATTACCACAGAGTTCCATTACAAAACCATCACCCATAATGACACCTCAATAAATCACATAGGGGGCTTTGGGGGCTTATTTGATTTTGGCGGCCCTTTTGGCGGTTTTGAAGGTTTGGAGGATGGAGGTCCAGAAGGAGGGCTAGAAGGCTTAGCAGATGGTGGACCAGACGGAGGACCAGATGGTGGACCCGAAGGAGGGCTAGAAGGCTTAGCAGATGGTGGACCAGACGGAGGACCATTAGGAGGGCTAGAAGGCTTAGCAGATGGTGGACCATTAGGAGGACCAGATGGTGGACCCGAAGGGGGGCTAGATGGCTTAGCGGATGGTGGACCAGACGGAGGACTAGAAGGCTTAGCAGATGGGGGGCCGGACGGAGGAC
>Ga0114997_10001860_pt1 | contig 17253 bp, 13 predicted proteins | sample ArcticOcean_MG_C_2_FD_87045 | JGI IMG/M metagenome (GOLD analysis project Ga0114997, IMG submission 87045) | Marine microbial communities from western Arctic Ocean - ArcticOcean_MG_CB4_136 | ecosystem: Environmental > Aquatic > Marine > Oceanic | place: Arctic Ocean: Canada Basin | collected...
CCCCTCAGCAAGAGCTCTTGTTTTACTCAGCGCGTATTATTTAAAAGAGAATCGAGGGTGGTGGTGGCCGAGTTGAGGATCTCTCTTTTACTCCTTTCTCTCTCTTCTAAGACTTTTCTGTCCTCCGCTCGTTCACGTCGTCGTTTCGGAGCGCAAAGTGTTGGAGACTAATCAATTAACTCTTGTTGTTGTTGTTGTGGAAAAGAGAAACGCGTTGTTGTTATATACTATCATGTTGCACGCGCAACTCATCGGCTACGGCTGGGCATTCTCCGCCGCAATCGGGAACGGTATTCAAGATAATCTACGGAAATACGCCACGAAATCGATCAAAAACCCGTTACACGTGGTCGCTATGATGGAAATGTTAAACTGCGTGACGTTGTTCCTGTTTGTGTTTTGTACCGGGCAAGGCGAGTTAATATTCGGGAACCGAAGACCACTGTTTAACAGGCAGAAAAACGAATCATCGAGGAGTTACAACTACGAGGACGACGACCAAATCGCGCGAACGCATTTGATCGTGCTCGCGTCGATATCTGCGCTGATTAAATGCGTGGGGTCGGTTGCGTTTCAGAGAGCGTTACAGTTGACGCCGATAAGTTTGTGCGCGCCGTACATGGCGTTTACGCCTTTGTGGTTGCTCGGGTTGTCGTTTTTTATCGTGCACGAAATTCCGAGCGCGAGAGGAGTGTTTGGGGTGGTTGTCATGACGGGAGGAGCGTACGGATTGAACAGTGCCGCTGCCGGGAGTGGAGGAGGGGCGGCAGCGGGGATGACGTTGGCGGAGTTAGAGGTAGGAATAGACGAGAGGAAATATCATCGCGAGGGAGGTGCGAAGAGTCGGAGTAGCGGTTTTAGCGGGAATAGGAGCGGTAGCGACGGTAGTATTCTGATGGCTGAGAATAGTACTAATAGCGGGGCGGGCAACGATGCTGGTAATATCGTAAAAAAAGATGGCGTGGTGAGAACAATTCGCCGAGCCGTTCGGGAGTCGTTGGGAAAACAAGCGTCGGCGTTGAGAAAACAACCGGGAAGTTTAATCGCATTTGGCGTCGCTGGTTTGTGGGGTTTAACGAGCGATATCGACAAGCTCGGGAAGAACGCATCAGCTCATTCTGGTGGATTTATCGTGTACGTGACGCTGCAGAGGATTTTCATGGCCGCGCCGTTGGGAATGATTACGGCGGCGTTAAATCCAGAGGCGTTTGGGTACTTGAAAAATCCAAAAACGCTTTCGATTTTGTTCGGCATGGGTTTATGCGAATTGTATACCGTGGTTGCGTACTTGCATAGTTTAGAGCATTTGTTTACGAGTTACGCGGTAGCAGCAAAGAGGAGCGGGATCTTATTGTCCGTGCTAGGTGGAGCCATTATGTTTAAAGAACCGATTGGGGATCGATTGCCGTACGTTTTCGTGATTATCATAGGCATGATGTGCATCATTCTCGCCGACGAATATTAGAGAGAAAAGAATAGAGAAAATACTATTTTTTCAACGCAGTAATAGTAATAACAACTCAACGCGGTAATAGTAATAACAACATAATGATGATGATGATTAGGCTAGCTATTCTCTCTCTCTCCCTCCCTCTCTCTCTCTCCTCTCTGTCTATCTCGCTATACGCATAGCATCTAACTCTCTCTCTCTCTCTCTCTCTCTCTCTCTTTTCTTCTTTCTTTCTACAACTCTTCGATCAAGTCGTACCGAATCAACTTCGTGTGCGAACCGACGACGGCCAAGGAGACGTAATACATGATCACGCTGAAAGCGACGCCTAATAAGCCGACAACGATGGTGATTTTCTTGGCAAAGAACATGACGATGAAACAACACACCAAAGGTGGCGCGCAGTATAAGTGAAGCCATATACCGTCTAGAGGTATTCTGTAAGGCCTCTTCATCGCGGGCGCGACTTCTCTCAGTTTCAACAACGCGGCGAATTTCATCACCGTCGTCGCGCAGTAAAACCACATCTCCAACTCCGCGAGAACCTCAAACGGAACTAGAAACAACATTGTCATGAGAACTGCGTTCATGATCATCGCCGCGTACGGGTTGTTGTTCTTTGGGTCGACTTTAGCGAAGATTTTCGGTAAGGTTCCCACCACCGCCATGCCGTACGTGATGCGACTCGTCGTCGACAACAGCGTGCAGAGCAAACCAACCGTACTAATCGCCGCTCCGATTAAAAACACCAACTCCAAAGCCGACCCGCCAACGAGTTTTGCCACCTCCGTAAACGTTCCGTCTTCCCATTTCGTCGGGTCTGCCAACACGGAGTACCCGACCGAAATGCTCAAAAAATCAATCAACAGCGCCAATCCCATGGCGGTAAACATCGCTCTCACGAACGTTTTGCTCGGATTTTTAACCTCTCCGGCGCAACTGCCCAACAAATCGTACCCCGCGGTCGACCATAACAAAATAATCAAAAACGTGTGCCAATCCGGTCCGAACGACCCGTCGGACATTTCATGTCGCGGCACGATTGCATCCTTCCCGAAACACGCTTCGAAATCCAACTTGGGGAATCCAATCACCACCAACGCGATGAACGGTCCTAAACTCGCCACCGCAAACAACACGCTCGCGTTAGCTACCATCTCCATCCCGTACATATTTATCGCAACGACCACACCCATCAACACGAGCCCAAACGGCACCCTCAACTGATCGTTATACATCTTCTCCCTCGCTTGCCCAAACGCCGGTTCGAGGTAGTCCAAAAACAAAACCGCGAACAAGCCGCCTTCAAAGACTCCCGAAATCAACGACCAGTGCCCGTTCAAAAACGACCAAAACGCTCCGAACGCTTTATCGATCCACAAAATGTGTCCTCCGTTCTCCGGCAATGCCGAGGACAGTTCCGCCGTCATCAGCGCCAGCGGCGCGGACCAAAACAAGCCAGCCACGAACACCATCAAAAGCGTGATTTTTGCCCCGGCTGCACCCACGGCGTCTTCAAACCCGTACGGCCCGCCTGCGACGGAGGAAAACGCGAAAAGAACCAGTTTACCGAACGTTAAAGTTCTTCGTGTCTTTGCATTCATCATCAGATGTTCTCCGTTATTCTCGTCGTCCTCCTCGCCTTGTTGTTGTTCCTTCGAGGTGACTAAAAGCGAGGCACCGTTCTCCTTTTTTTCCCCACCATTGCTCATGATGATGTGACGAGTTTTTTTTCTAGAAAAGACAGACGAGACAGACAGACAGTCGCCTCTCCCTCTCTCTCTCTCTCTCTCTCTCCTTAAAACAGCCGAAGAACGGCGTTCGTAAAAACCCAGAGACGCAGAAACGTACTCCTCCTGAGGTCTCTGCTGCTGTTTATGTGTGTTTATATGATAAGAGATGAGATAAAAAAAACTGAGGAAGAATTTTGTTCACTTTTCGTTGAAATTTTTGCTTCTTTTTTCAGCTGAAATAAGCGAGTTAAAAATGTACCTTTTTCGCCTGTCAGCTGCCTTGCCTGTGAAATAAGTTGAAAAAAAAGTTGAAATTTTTCTCCACAAAAATCCCAGACCAAAGACTCAAAGAAGGATTGTAGACGCGCACAGACACCAAATACGACTCTCTTTTCGACGAAGATGGCGTCCATGGGCGACGACCAGGAGGAGAACATCGAGATGTGGAAGATTAAGAAGGTGTTGTTATTTTGTTCCTTTCTCTTTTATATGCTTATTTTTTCTCGTGTGTGTCTCGTTTGTTTTTGTTCGCGCCGGCGGGACGCCGAGAGAAAGCCCCGCCGAGGAAAAGATGCGATGGCTTTTTCTTTTGTCGCGTGGCCTCCTTTTGAGTGCGCTCTCTTTACCCCCACGTTTGTCGTGGCGTTCGAATGATTCTCTCTTTTGTTTCTCTCTCTTTCTCTTTACGCCGTACTTACCTCTCGCGCGCATCACATCAAATAGTTAATCAAAGGCTTGACCGAAGCCCGGGGAAACGGGACGTCGATGATTTCTCTCGTCATTCCACCGAAAGGTCAAGTGAACTTGGTGAATAAGATGTTGACGGACGAAATCGGGACCGCGTCGAACATTAAATCGCGAGTGAATCGCTTGTCCGTGCTAAACGCGATTGGGTCCGCGCAGACGAGGTTGAAGCTCTACAATCGCGTTCCCGATAACGGGTTGATCATTTATACCGGGACGGTGTTAACCGATGAAGGAAAGGAGAAAAAAATGAACATTGATTTTGAACCGTTTAAACCGATTAACACGACGTTATACATGTGCGATAACAAGTTTCACACGGAGTGTTTGCACGATTTATTGGCCGCAGATCAAACGTACGGGTTTATTATCATGGACGGTAACGGGACGCTGTACGGGACGTTGTGCGGGAACCATCGGGAAGTGTTGCAGAAAATTAGCGTAGATTTGCCGAAAAAGCACGGGAGAGGGGGTCAGTCCGCGCTGCGTTTCGCGCGTTTGCGTTTAGAAAAAAGGCAGAACTATTTGACGAAAGTTGCCGAATTGGCGACGCACCATTTTATCACCAACGATAAGTGTAACGTCGCCGGATTGATTTTAGCCGGTTCGGCGGATTTTAAAAACAGACTGAGCGAGGCGGATGTTTTTGACGCTCGATTGAGCGCGAAGGTGTTGAACGTCATCGATGTCTCCTATGGTGGCGATAATGGATTTTCCCAAGCCATCGAGCTCTCCGCAGACACGCTGGCGAACGTGAAATTCATCGCCGAAAAGAAACTCATCGGTAAATTTTTCGATCAAATAGCGCAAGATACCGGCAAGTTTTGTTTCGGCATCAACGATACTTTGAATTGTTTGGATATGGGCGCGGTCGAAACCTTAGTCGTTTGGGAAGACTTACCGCACGAACGCTTAGAACTCATCAACTCCGTCACTGGAACCACCGAGGTGAAAATTCTCACCCCTGAACAGCAAAAAGACCCGAAACACTTTCACGACGCCGAAAATAACCAACTGGAAACGACGGAAAAAGTAGCCTTCAGCGAATGGTTGGCCAAAGAGTACAAAAAGTTCGGATGCCAGTTAGAATTCATCTCGGACAAGTCGCAAGAAGGAAACCAGTTTTGCCAAGGTTTCGGCGGCTGCGGAGGTTTGCTGAGATACCAAGTCGATTTGGACGCGTTCGAGGTCCCGGACGACGTCGACTCGGACTCCGGATTCGGAAGCGACTCGAGCGAGGCCTTTATTTAAACACATCATTTGTATAACAGTCATCACCGGAAAGAAAGAAAAAAGTAAGAAAAAAAAAGAACAGAAACAGACAGACAGACAGATGGATGAGAGAGAAAGAGAGAGAGATTGTTGCGCGAGATAGAGAGAGAGAGGAGAGAGCGCTTTCTATTTTTAGTGTTGTTGCTTTACGATAGTAGTAAAAATCTGCCACATTTTGTCCTCGTTTGAACAATTGAGAAAAGGATAAGACATTTTCCAACGGTATTTCCAATTCTTCATTTTATCTCACGACGCGGTGTATTACATACGCTTTACATCTGCATCGTCCGCAGTAACAACATCATCATCGACAACAACAACACATACCACCAAGGAGACATATTTAAGAAGAAGAAGAATGGTCGCCGACGCGGTAGAGCTCCCTTCGTCCATCATCGTGCACCCGACAAGAGGTCAGCTCCACCACACGAACCCGCTCGTTCCGGTGGGTTGGCAACACCCGCAAATCGCGAGTAGTTCCTGTACTAAAGCGTTCGGGTTGGACGACTTCCACGACTCGTTGTTGGAAACGATCCTGTCCTTCATGGACGCGGAAACGATCTTACTGACTGGGCAAACCTGTAAGCGTTTGCACTCTTTGTGCGAGCGAGAGGAACTCTGGGCCGCTTTGGTGAACACGCGCTTTGGCCACCGGCCGAATCGAACCATCGTGAGTTCGGAAAAGCATCAAAAACAGAGGAGGAGTGGAGAAACTCTGGAGGAGGAGAAGCGGTTTTGCATCGTCAAGCGCTTGAGTTGGAAAATGGTGTACAAGAAACATCGAGAAGTGTTGTTCGCTTTGTTTCGCGGGAACAGCAACGGGCGCGTTCAACAATTCGGCGGGGATTTCTTCATCAATCACGCGAACGAGCTGGCATTGCCGTCGTCGTCTTCGCAACCTGCCAATGCCGTGATGATGATGGCGTAGGTCGTGCGAGTAGGAGTACTCTCTTACGCGCGGTATCCTTTAAATTTTGTGTAATTAAACTCTCGTGTACTTTCAGACTTGTATTCTCTTCATAGGCAAAGTACACGAAACACACACACACACGCGATCAAACAAACGAACGGAGAATAATGAATCTGACGGAAATTCTGGAGCAACACAACGCTTTACTCGACCTCGGTCGCGAACACCTGGAAAAACTCTCCTCGTCGTTCCGGGAGGCGTTCGATAAAAGCGCGTTTGAGAAAGCGAAACAGAATTGGATTGGATTTTACCACGCGATTGATTGGAAGACAGATCGATGGATATCCGCGGTGCTGCTTTTTCATGTGGTCTCGTTGATATGCGTGGTGAAATGGAGACATTGGGAGCAGTTCCAAGTGAGAATGTTCGTCGTTTTAGGCGTGTGTAGTTTTGGAGCTGAACGGATGAATGGATTTTTGTCGAAACGGTGGGAGATGTTTAGCACGCAAAACTACTTTGACGCGAGAGGCGCGTTCGTGTCGGTGATTTGGAACGCGCCGTTGATGGTGAATTTAGTGATTATTTTAGTCAACTTTTTACGGTTAACGGTGAAGGAGATGGTGAAGATGAAGAAAGCGCAGATGAAGAGGAGATTTAGGGAGAGTCAAAAGGAATCGGGAGTCAGCGAGTTGGACGCGAAGAAGAAGAAGAAGAAGAAAAGAGAGACGAAAAAGAAGCAGTAGAATTTAGGCGATGTAATAGTTTGTTTAACGATAATATAGTTTTAGGGATGTATGCGTGTGTGTGTGTGTTTGTTTATTTATACAAGGGTGATTTGAATCCTGTGTCTATGTGGTCGCTCTCTCTCTCTCAATCTAAAAAGCCTCTCGATCGCTATCGTCGATTAAGACGCTCACGTGAGTTTCCGTTTCGTGCGCTAACTTCTTAATCTCTTCGAATCGTTCTTTCGCGTTCGGGACGTCTAAAGACAAGTCCTCGATTAAGTTTCCAACTCTCGTAAAACCTTTGGTCATTTGTACCGCGGACACTTCTCCTGAATTGTTCAAGACGTGCAATAAACCCAACAGAATCGCCGGCGCGTTGGAATCTTTATCGCTTTCAATCATCATCACCAGCGCTTTCTTCACCAATTCGTGGTGGAAGAACGGTTTCGCTAAATCGTGCAGCCTTCTTCTCGCCTCGGTGACGTCGTGCGATTCCAAGTACTCTTTCAAAAGCATCTCCAACTCCGTCTTAGCCTGCTCGTACGGAGTTTTATCGAAATGTCCCCACGCGTGTAACACTCTGTCCGTGGAAAAGCGCAGCGAAATTTGCTCGCTCGCTTTACTCGCCACCGTTTGCGCGTCCGGACCTTGGCACGTCGGGTCTCCGGCTAAAGTCACCTCGGCAAACTTTGGTGGCAAAATGTCGTCCACGACACCTCGTGCGATGAACGTCGAGATCGTTTCAATCGCATCCGGAACGTCCAATTTCAAATCGTGCACGCTCGCCGCTAAATCGACGAAACCTCGCATCATTTGCTTCCCGGAAAGCACGCTCGGGTAAAACGCCGACAACAACGCGCTCGCGGCTTCTTTTTCTCTATTTCCTCTATCCAGCGCCATTGTGATTAATTTCTTCACGAAAAAATGCTCGTACAAAGGCTCTTCCAGTCCTCTCAATCGTAACCCAGCCTCGGCGATGTCGTTCGAATCAAAGTATTCCTCAATCGTCGCCTCGCTCGCCATCTTATACGCCTTCACTCGGTCGTACGCTTCCGACCCTTGAATCAACGTCTTCTCCCTGAAAACTGTCTTCTCCGCATCTTCGGTGGAATCGTAATTCGGATCGCCTTTATCTAACGCGTACACCGGACTCTGGTCGTCCACCAAAACGTTCGCCGCGCTTTCGTCGCCTTTTCGTCCTCGGCCGGACACTTTCACTTGCACGTGCTTGTGGCCTTTGTGCCAATCCAACCACCGGTTGTCGGTGATTTCCCCGAGGGAAGGTTTTCGCCCGAACGATGCGAGCTCGCGCTTTTTGATCGTTTTCTCGAAGATTTTTCGCTGGTCCGCCGTTAACATTTTGATTGAGACTTTATGCGATGGATATTCGTTGTCCTTTTCTCTGAGATTTTGATACGTTTGTCCCTTCTTTAAAGGTTGCCTTTCCGTATCCTCTCTAATTTTTCTCTCTCTCTCTCTCTTTCGTATTTCGCCGTTCGAAGAAGACTGTTTTTACCAACACGAAACAACGAACGCGTGAAGAAGCTTTCTCTCGGTTTTGTTCTTCTCGCTGTTCCGCGCAAAGACGATACCGTGTATTCTGTATATCACGAGAAAGAAAAGGCAGAGAAGAGGGATGTGCAACAAATTCTCGTTAGGGCACTCTCTCTGAGAAGAAACTCTCTCTTAGTAAAGCTCTCTTTCTCTCTTCCCTGCTTTTGAGAAAAAAGAATATAAGGACGAAAAAGGAATGCGAGAGATTCGCTTCAACGAAACGCACCAAACGGGTCGTTGTCTTTCCTTCTCGCGCGCGTTTGCGTTTGTCTCGCTTTTGTCGCTTTCGTTCTGCGAAGAATGCGATCGTATACGAATTTTAAAAAACCCTAAATTGTTAGTGGATATTCCTTCCTCGTATTGCGTGGCAGAATAATAAAGGACAGAACACCTTTAACATGTTTCCTCGTTACTTTGTATTCCTCTTCCAAGTCCTCCTCGCTTTTTTCTTCATCAGTTTTAGTGGTCTTCATCAATCGTCATCATCGTCACGATTCGTTTCCGTGCGGGCGAAAACCAAACTGCACATCAAATCCAGCGGCATCGACATGGTCCACGCCTCGCACATTCTCTGCGCATCAAATCGCACCTTATGCGAAGACGTCATGGAATTGCTCGAACCGTTCGCCGAGGACGATTTATTAAGGCCAAAGTTAGAACGAGGGTTCGAAGAGCTCGCGAGGAAATTCAGTCGCTGCCCGACGGGGAAGAGGAACGGAGGGGATTTGGGGTACTTTCCGAGAGGGGAGATGACGAAGGATTTCGATGGTACGTATTCTTTCTTTGCTGCTATTCGCGTTCAAATCGCTGACCTTTCCGCATATTTTTCTCCTCTCTTTCCTTATTTCTATATTATTATTCTTTCAACGAAACAGCCATCGTCTTCTCGGAACTCGCGGCGCCGTTGTACAAACCGGTTGGACCGCACCAAACGTCCAACGGGTTCCACGTGATCATGGTCCACGACCGCCACTTGGCGGACGCAGAAATGCGCGAGCAAGCGAGAATCGCCACGGAAGAAGCCAAGAAAAAACGCGAGGAAAGTTTCAAAAGAAACATGAAGAAAGAGCAAGGGAAGCAGGAAAGAAAAGGCGCGAGAGCAAACGTGAGACAGGAGAGAAGACCGCCCGGGAACGCGAAGCATCGCGCGGTGGGTTCGCACGACGAGTTTTGATATTTCTCGCTCACTTAGAGAGAAAGAGAGAAAGAAAGAGAGCTGCGATTATTGTCGTTTAGTAATAAGGACGATGCGTTGTAATAGTATTATATTTAAAGAAGAAGAAGCGAAGAATGGTATATGCGTGCGAGCACATTCCTCTCTGTTGGTAAGTGGGTGAAAATCCCCTAAAATCTCCCCAAATCTTCACCGCGCTGCATCGAATATCAACCGAGAACTTCCTTTAGTTGTCATCATTGAGGGAGTCATCATGTGGCTGCGTCATCGGTAGGGGAAAATGCTGCTGTTTTTGCGCTCGTCGTCGCCGTCCTCGTCCTCGTCTGTGGGAGCAACGCTGCTGTTCGGGAAACTCTTTCTGTTGTTGTTGTTCGTAATCTTTCTGTCGGAACAAGCGCAATCGAATGGCGATTTCGATTGGGTGCGAGACGAATTCGCGGAGCGAGAGAAACAGTTTAACGGCGAGGGCGACGACGATGCCCAGTTTTTTTATCCAACCGTTATTATCGGTAACCGCGGGGTGCGCTCGGACGATGTCCTCAAATATCCACTCTCAAAAACGTTCAAAAGGAAAGATAAACTTCAAGTGAGCGAGTGCCGCGCGTGCGATGTTTCCGGATTGAAAGTCGGATGCGACCAAGCGAAATACATTAAACCGTGCGGTATCGAGGGGGGCTATGCGTTGAAGTCGTCGTATTTGGAGCACAGGGCGGAGGAGTGCAGGGGTGGGGGGAGAAATACGAAGATACCGTTGATGGCGAGTTTCGTCAGAGACGTTCGCGCGACGGCGACGGAGTACGCTCTCGTTTTAGATGGGACGAGACGGTTTTTAATCGAAGCGTTTTGCGTGAGAGGGAGGATGAATGACTGTCGCAGGTTTCCCAGGCACGCGAGGTGTCCAAAGGAGATTGTAGAGAGTGGTACTGGTATGTGTGCGTACGGCAGATTGCTCAATCAGCGCGAGGGGACATTTACGGACGAAGATCTGGATAGTTTTGGAGAAGAAGCAGGGGAGGCTGTCGTGGCGACGATACATTGGGAACTGCCAGATTTTCGCGCGTGCAAGGATTTAGAGGTGAATAAAAAGCGAGACGAGAAGACGAACAAATTGAGAAATTTGTACGACAAACCATACGAAGGAAGGAGTATCGACGCGCCTATTCAGGTAGAAACGACGGTTGGATTCGAGAGGAAAGAGAAGATGTTTTTAAAATTTACCGTCCAGAAAGATGTGGAGAATGGAGAATATAATGTCGAGCACAAGATATCTCCTGCGCAAGTAGAGAAGATCTTAAACGCGCGGTGTCCAGCGACGCTGGCACTCATTGCCGATGCGTTTCATGAAATCGGCCCAGAATGGCGCAAGAAGGACGCTTTTCGAAAGACAAAGATGGACGATACGCCGGAGTATGTAACTAAAGAAGCGCAAAAGCTATGGGCAAAACTAGGTAAGAAAACACACGAAAAGGCCATGAAGGCGAAGAAAGATAGGAATAGAAAAATAGATAAGTCGGGGATGACGCAAGAAGTGAAGGATGAGCTCGGTCACGATTGGTGGAAACAAATCGCAAAAGGCGCGCCGAGTAGAAAAACGGTATACTGGCAAGATTCTCACCCTGTGTTTGAGTTCGGTTCCTCGACATACTTGGAACCACCAGAAAGACACATACTTCGAATGGTAATAGCTGGTGTACCGCGACGAATCCGCGCGAGTGGGGAACAGAGAACTCCTTACGGGACGTTATTCGTCGCGACAAGGGATAATAGGGATACGAGTTTAAGCGAAGAGTACCAAGCGGCTTTATTAAGGTCCGCGTCGAAGTGTTTACGAGAGACCAACTTGCGAATAATCGAGATTAATCCCATACCCAGGAAATCACACGCAGCTGATGACGTCGTATTCCCTTTGGAACCACCGGTTGATTGGATAGAGAAGGCGTCCGTATACGAAAAAACGGCGAGTGGTGGCGTGCGAACAGAGATTGATGGCGACAGAAACACGTATAGAGGTGGTCAAAACGTCGATTTGGACTGGGAGGGATATTCTATCGATGGAGGATCGCATTTAGGATGGAGTTCTGTTTCTATCCTGCTCACCTCGGATATTAAGGGGAAGAATATCTCAAGCGAAGAGGTTCGCGCGATGTACGGCGCGACAGAGACAGAGTACGAAAGGACGGAAGAGTTTAAAGATAAACGAGGTAATCGACGAAGCAGATCAGTCAAACTTCGATGCTCGCCTCCCAGGTATCAAAGCTTAGCGCCGTGTTTAGGCTATGCGGAGAAACCTTCGGTCTTTCGCGTGTTGGATAAAAATAAAGGCCACGACCTATTGTTGAAACACGAACGTGTGGATGTAAAGACGGCGGAAGCTATGGGAAGTTTTGTATTCATCCTTCTCGCGTTGGCCGCTTTCACTGCATTTTTTTTCATCGCTTTGACCAGAGAGCAGAGATTTGTCGTTTGGGCGATGGCGAAAGCGCAAAATATACAGTTGCGAAACAAATTGGCTGCGCTGGTTGCGAATAAAGAAAGAAGAGAGAACAGAGCGGCGGCGGCATAAAAAAATGTCTCGGTTTAGTTTAGTTTAGACAGCTTAATTTACGGTACCTACTTCTCCTTCTCGTCCTCGTCATCGTCGAGAAACTTTTTGAGAAAGTCTGGAGCTATGTTTTTAATCTGCTCCTTATAATTCTTCCCTATGCGATCACTCCAGATTCCCTTCGAATATTCTCCTTGACCAGTGAACCAGTCCGGCCTTGGAACATCCGGTAGAGTTGGATCTTGCACGATGGTATCATCTAATTTTTGCGCCACGCTTTCTAACCGTTCCGAAACGAAACCCGGGAGTTTCACTTTGATCGTGGAAGTTTCTCTTTCAATCGAGCCCCTCGCGACTCGGTCCGCTTCACTCGCGATGCGTTCTAACCTCCGCGCTAACGATGCCGCCGTCACCGCGTAATTCTCTTCACTCGTGTCGCACAACCACGCATCTCTCAACACCTCCCACACGCACTCATCGCAATCGCCAAACTTTTCCTTCAAGAAATACCTCGCCACGTCGTAATTCGGCTCCGCCTCTAAATACTCCCAAATCTGACCGTCGAAATCATAATTAAAGAGCGTCTCAAACTGTCTCGTCAACGCATCGGCCTTTGTAGACAAGGACGGTCCTTCTCTAGCCAACGCGGAAAAAATGACTTCTGCCCAGACCTTTCCCAACGCTCTCACGTCCCTCGCCATGTCCTCATCCGATGGGTCTAAAATTGCAGCGCCGAAATTGGCCAATCGGAACCTCGTGCCAAACTCACCTCGCTCCTCAAAGGCATCTCTGTCGTTGAACGAGTCGCAAAAGATAGTCCCAGCATCGATACCATTATGCGCCACTCCATTGGAGTGGCAAAATGCAACCGCTCTGGCCGTTTGTCTTATAGCAGACCGAATGTACCTAAACCTCAACACCGTCGGATGTGTCTGCACCCTCTCCACTGGCGGCCAAAACTTCGTTCGCCCTTCCCCGTCGTCCTTCTGCTTCGCTGACGCGTATTCCGATAATCTCTTTAAACCAACCCATTCTTGTGCTACGTAAAAAGAAGTATTCCCCCCATCCTCATCCCTGACTTCGCTCTCGCTCGCCCCAGCGGCGAAATACGCAACGCACCTCACAATCGGCAACATTTTCTGCGACATCTGCCCTTGCCCTCTCCCATATTCATCCACAACAATATCTGGCCTATCATCAGACAATAAACGTTCATACGCGTTCACCTCTGTCTCCGCTAATACTTTCACCGACGGAAAATACTCTTTTATCAACACCTGCGGCCCAGTCAGAGAGACCAAAGGATCCCCTGGATATCTAAAAAGAGGCTCGCCGGAGGACCATCGCGCGGCGTATAAAACCATCGCGCTCGAGCTGCTCCCGCTGCGTGAAGAAGATGCCGTCATGGCCTTTATTTCTCCGTCTTCAGTTCTCGAAATGGAAAACGATGAGGAAGGAGACGACGAGGACGGTTCAGTTCTCGAGATTGAGATTTTCCCGAGTACTTGGAGCAACTCAAAATCAGAAGCTTCCAAACGCGTCGCGGTGGCTTTGACGATGGTTTCGGTTCCTTTTCTCTTGCGATAATGTGTTCGTCGTTTGGTCTGGATTCTGCTGTTGCCGCCACGCGACGAAGAGAGCAAAGTTTTAGAAGAACAACAAGTAGAAGAAGCCCGCATGAATGTTTCGTGTTGTTTTGGTTTACACAAGAGTGACGACGTTTCAATGCCAAAATTCTAGGGGTTGTTTCAGATTTAGTATTAGATTTTACGCGTTGATCCTCTCGATGATTATTTATTATTAAACTCGTACGCTAAATGTTTGTACTCTCTTTCTACATTTCTTCTCTCTTTCTCTCTCTCTCTTTTCGTTCTTGCTTTCTTCGTTGTGTTCTTATTTTGGATTGTTCATGCATCTCTTCTTGAGCGAGCGGTTCAAGCACGTGCGGCACTTGCCGCATCGCGCGGTGGCGTTCCAACTCGTCTTCTTCAGGTGCAGTCCAGACTTTTTTAATTCTTCCTCGGACAGCGCTTCGCGTTGGTGGCCTCCCGATGCTGAATTCTTCGGCGGAGTTTTGGTCGACTTCGCGTTTCTTTCCTCGGCGGTAGAGGCGGCGGATCGGAGTTTTTTGATTTTGTTCGCGCTCGATTCGTTGTCGTAGTTGAAGGTTCTTTTCTTCTTCGCGGAGCCGCCGTCTTGTTCTTCCTCGCTGCCTCTCGGCATAGGCTTGGGAGGCGGCGCGTAATTGACGTATGATCGCTGCATCTTTTGTCGATAGAGTCTGGCTAGTACTTTCGCGTCGTTGTTAGCATCCGTGCCCGGAGCGTTGAAGTTCAACGCATTCTCCAACATCAATTCGACATCATCGACGAAGTCTTCGAGGTACTTGTAGTACCCGCCGATAGTGCGTGAGATTATGGTCACCAAGTCGATTGGGTTCGGGACGTTTTCGTAGTACTCGGGCATTTCTGACTTCTCCGGTAAGCGATAGAAGTATTCAATCAACCGCTCGCCTTTTTGTTCGCATTTGTCCATGTACTGGCAGACGCTCAAGCAGCTTGCGGCTTCAGCGAGATCGATCGGTTTGAGCATATCGTGAGATGCAAAGACCCAAGGAAAAGAGACGTCCGGAATGTCTGGCGACATGCGCCCGGGTTTCTTGTTCAACAACACCGTCTCCGTTTCATCCTCGTCTTTGTACTTCAACGTATGTTTGTTTTCCTTCGGGTCGTACATTAAAACGTTCGCAGTATACCATTCGCCATCGTCCCAACACACGATCACGCGCTTGTTTACTAACTTTTCGCCAAAATTTTCCCCTTTCTCAAGCTCAAGTTGCGTCCAAGTGTCGTTCTGGAATTTATCAATCGCTGCTTGGTCTGTTTTCGGCGTCGCAATGAGAATCGCAGCCTTGCGAAACTCCGGACGAACGTTAAAATCGATGTCTTCCCAAAACTCCGTGTTGTCCACGCTGGTTTGATCAAACAGTTCTTCCATGACTTTCACAAATTCTGCGACGTTCTTAAAACCTTTATCTTTGCACTTTTTCGAGATGGCGTCGAGCTCTTTCATGATGTACGTACACGCGAGCAACCCTTTCTTCGAAGGAGGCGTTTGTGTCGTTTTCACGTTTCGAATTGCATCTATGGCGTACACGCAACGTTGCGCGATGACGTCTGTAAACGAATTAGCGGAGTCTGGAACAGGAGAGTTTGTCAAGTGCTCCATCGCCGAGATAGAAGCCTCCTGAATCCGCGATTTCTCTTCCATCGCGATGGTGTGCGCTTGCGCCCCCGATTCTACACCGCCCTCGGTTGTTCCTTCTTTCTTCGTACTCATGACGAATCGAATCGTTTTCGGCTGAAGGTCGGATCCATCGCCTCCTTCATTTTGGTCATTTTGATCATGTTGCTGCTGTTGTCCTTCCTTGGGAGATTGGACCGCGTCGCCCTCTCCCTCCAATTTTCTCTTCGCCAATTCCTTATACTCCTTTTCCATCGCCAATCTCTCGGCCTTCTTCACGTAATATGTACCCGTCTTCTTTTTTTCCACGTGCGTCGGCTTAATCTTTTCGTCCGCGATGGCCTGTCGCAACGCTCCTTCGTCCAACATGAGAGCAAGTTTCCATCGCGCGACTTTTGGGTTTTGCCAAAGCGAGTAATCTTTCCCAGTTTTCTCAAATACCATCCTCTCGAGGACGTCTCTCGGAAGTTCGAGATGCGCGGTGGCGTAAAACGTACCCGGCTCTGCGCGTTCCATGTCTGGAAGCGTCGGCAAAAGGCTCACTCGTCCACCGGTGTGCGGTTTAGACTCTCCTGGTGTTGATTCGTTCTTTTTAGAAGCCTTTTTCTTTCCGCGTCGCGCGGGGATGCTTCCTCTCGCTCGAATGCTGCCTTTGGAGATGATATCTTTGAAGTCTTCGATGTCCATGCTCTCTAGCTCACCAGTCTCGTATTGTATTTCAACTTTGTTGCTGAAGGCGTCTTCGTTATCTTTGTCTGGACCATCATCATCGTCGGCAGCGGCTTTTTCTCGTTGCGCGTACTCGTCTCCGAACTCTCGATCTTCGCAGCACTTGACAATTTCCCCGCGATACCAGACTTCGTCGTCTTCCCAAAGCACTTCGACTTTGCAACCCGCGAGGTGCGTTCCGATGTCCTCGTAGGTGATCGGTATGGTTACCGATTGTCGTCCGGGCGTAAAACCTGGATTGAATCCCAAGTTTTTCTCCTCCGCGCGCGTCCAACCCCGAATCTTCGTTTCGTAGATGTTCATGAGGAACAGAGGACAATCGGTGTCGTTGATCCAAATCGGAACAGGTTCTTCTTCCTTCTTTTCCTCTTCTTTGGTTTCATTCTTTTCGTCGGTTGTCGGTGGCACGGTAATTGCCGTTGCAGCACTTAATGGATCATGAATAGTTACTCCAGCTGGAGCGGCGGCTACAGCAGCGGCGAGAGCAGCGGCAAGGTTATTGCCTTGCTCTTGAACTCCATCGCCTAGCACCAACGCTTCCGCGCCTTCCAGTTTCACTGGCGAAGGTTGCTTTTCGGCCAAGGGGGCAGCTTCTTGTCCTCTTAACTCCTCTGCTTCTGGCGGCACTTCCTCCATTTCCATCTTTTCAGCCGCTGGCGCTTCTTCGACTTCTCTTTTCTCCTCCGCTGGTGGCGCTGCGGCCTTTTCGACTTCCGTGTTCTCCTCCGCTGGCGGCGCTGGGATTTTTTCGACTTCTATCTTTTCCTCCGCTGGCGGCACTGGGACTTTTTCGACTTCCATGTTCTCCTCCGCTGGCGGCGCTGGGACTTTTTCGACTTCTATCTTTTCCTCCGCCGCTGGCGGCGCAAGCGCTTCCTCCGGGTCCGGCATCTTCTTGTCCTCCTCCATTGGCCTCGCCAAATCTTTCTCTCCTTCTTCCACCTTCGTCGGAGATGCCTTTGAGGGCGAGTTTTTCTTCGAGTCGTCTCCCCCGACTTTAGGCACTGGCTCCAATCGATACTGCGCCAATACTGCGCCCGTCGTCGGCCATTTCGCGAAACGTTTCTCGACAATCTCCAGTTGTCTGAAGTTGATATTTTTGTGTCTACCGTCGAAGGAATTGGAGTGGATTTTGTGAAACATTGGTGATTTGATGTGATCCCAGGCTATGTGGTGA
>Ga0114997_10001865_pt1 | contig 17240 bp, 18 predicted proteins | sample ArcticOcean_MG_C_2_FD_87045 | JGI IMG/M metagenome (GOLD analysis project Ga0114997, IMG submission 87045) | Marine microbial communities from western Arctic Ocean - ArcticOcean_MG_CB4_136 | ecosystem: Environmental > Aquatic > Marine > Oceanic | place: Arctic Ocean: Canada Basin | collected...
GCTTCTACTGGAGCTTCTACTGGAGCTTCTACTGGAGCTTCTACTGGAGCTTCTACTGGAGCTTCTACTGGAGCTTCTACTGGAGCTTCTACTGGAGCTTCTACTGGAGCTTCTACTGGAGCTGCCGCTTGTTCTTCAGCTTCTTTTAAAGCAGCTAAACGTTCTTGAGCTTTTTTCTTTGGTAGGGCTTTCTTAGGATTATTTTTTTGAGTTGGCATAGGAACAACATTTGCTTCGCCTAAAAACCTCTCTAATTTTTCAGTTGGTTTAGCACCTTTGCCAATCCATTCTTTTATTTTTTCTAAATCCAAATTCAATCTATCTGGATTATCTTTAGGTAAAAGTGGATTAAAATGACCAACTTTTTCAATAAATTTTCCATCCCGTGGACTTCTTGAATCAGCAATCACTACTTTATAAAAGGGCCTTTTTTTTGAACCTGCCCTTGCTAATCTTATTTTTAACGCCATTTTTTTTCTCCTTGTTTTTTGTTATTTTTTTAAAAATTCTGGTGGTATCTGATTATTAAAATCTTGTGGAAAACCCAGATCTTGTAAACCACTCATTCCTTTTTTAGAAATTTTTTTCATCATATCTGCTATCTTGCGATGTTGTTTTAAAATTCTATTGACTTCTGATACAACTGTACCTGAGCCCTGTGCAATTCTTTTTTTTCTAGAACCACTAATCATTTTTGGTTTTTGTCTCTCTAATTTAGTCATCGATAAAATTATTGCTTCTTGTTTTTTAATAGCATCATCACCTACATTATTAACTTTATTACCTATATTTTTCATTCCAGGAATAAACTTAAGCATACTTGAAATACCACCCATTTTTTTCATCTGATTAATCTGTGAAAGTAGGTCATTTAAATCAAATTCGCCCTGCTGAAGTCTTTCAGCCATTTTTTCAGCTTCTGCTTGATCTATGTTTTCTGATGCTTTCTCAACAAGAGTAACGACGTCCCCCATATCTAAAATACGGCTTGCAATTCGATCAGGGTGAAAAATTTCTATGTCTACAATTTTTTCACCATTACCAATAAATTTTATTGGACATCCTGTAATCATTCTTAAACTTAACGCAGCACCACCTCGTGCATCTCCATCAATTCTAGTTAACATTGTTCCAGTTAAGTTTATTTGTTCCGAAAAATTTTTGGCTACATTAACTGCATCTTGACCTGTCATACTATCTAAAACTAAAAGTGTTTCTACGGGGCTAATTATGTCTTCTAATTCACTTAATTCTTTCATTAAAGCAGAATCAATACTTGTTCTACCCGCTGTATCAAAAAGAATGAGATCAATTTTATTTAATTCAGAAGCAGTAATTGCTCTTTTTGCAATTGCTTGTGGTGTTTGATTTTCAACTTTTGGAAGTATTTCAATATCAATTTTATTTGCTAAGGCTTGAAGCTGCTCAAATGCAGCTGGACGATTAACATCTAGTGAAACAAGGAGTATTTTCTTATTAAACTTATTTTTTATATAATTTGCTATTTTAGCAGTGGAAGTAGTTTTACCTGAGCCTTGTAATCCTACTAACATTATTGAAGCAGGCTTCCTACCTTCAATAATAATTTGTGTAGTAGTTGTTCCAAGAATATTTACTATTTCATCATTAACTAACTTAATAATCATTTGACCAGGAGAAATAGATTCTATAATCTTTTGTCCAATAGCTTTTTGTTTTACTTCTAAAATAAATTCTTTAACTACCTCAAGTGAAACATCTGCTTCTAATAAAGCCCTCCTAATATCGCGCATAGCAACATCTAAAGAAGCCTCATCAATTGAGCCTGTCTTTTTTAAGCCTGTAAATACAGCCTGAAGTCTATTACTTAAGTTTTCAAACATATTTTATTCCATTTAGCTTCCAAACAACGAGTATTGCACCAGTGGGCGAAACTCGCTGACTGATGTCGACACCCATTTTAAAGGGTACCGCAGAATACTATTCTTGCGGAAAACTGCTGAAAATTAGTTCTTAAGGGCAAATATGTCAAGGTCAATTTTGAAATATCAAATAAACTGGTAAATTTGGTGGGCTAAAACTATAAGGATAATATGAAGAAATTTGATTTTATTAAAATGCATGGTCTAGGTAATGATTTTGTTATTATTGATGAGAGAATAGATGTAACAAATTTATCCTATGAAGAGATAAAATCTGTTGCTAATAGATATACTGGTATTGGGTGTGACCAATTAATTACAATTAATAATAGTGATTCTGGTGATTATTTATTTATTCGCTTTTTTAATTCTACGGGTGATGAAGTTTCTGCTTGTGGTAATGGATCAAGATGTGTTGCTAGAATTCTCATGCAAGAAAATAATACGTCTGAAATTACACTAAAGACAAAAGCTGGTTTTTTAGAGTGTAAAAAAATATCTGATGATATTATCAGCATTGACCTTGGTAAACCAAAATTACAGTGGCAAGATATTCCTTTAGATAAAGAATATGATAGCAATATTGTAACATTTAAAATAAATAATATTTCGATTTCAAATCCAAGCTTTATAAATGTAGGTAATCCCCATGCTATTTTTTTTGTCAATAATCTTAATGATTATAAAATTGAAGATTATGGGCCGCTAATTGAAACTGATAAAATGTTTCCTGAAAAGTGCAATATTACAATTGCTGAAGTAGTTTCAAGTTCACATATTAAAATTAATGTGTGGGAAAGAGGTGCAGGGAAAACTCTGGCGTGTGGAACAGCAGCGTGTGCAACTGTTGTGGCTGCTAATATAAAAAAATTAACTGATAAGATCGTTAAAGTTTCTTTACCAGGTGGTGATTTGGATATTGATTATAATGATAATATAATAATGTCTGGAGCCACTGAAATTAGCTTTAGTAGTAGTTTTGAAATTAAATAAATAAAATAAAATCTTGTTTAAAAATTTTACAAAAAAACTTAGTAGCATATTTATCTCAAAAAAAATTGATGCCACTACGTTGCTTGAATTAGAAGAGCTTCTTTTAATCTCTGACGTTGGAATAGAAACAGTAGATAAAATATTAGATAAACTTAAAATTGAAAAATTTTCTGATAGCTTGGATATAATTGAAATAAAAACTAAACTTGGCAAAATAATATTAGATATTATTGAGCCTTTTGAAGTGAAACTGCCAAAAATTGATAAGGAACTGCCTCTAATTATATTCTGTATAGGCGTAAATGGTTCTGGAAAAACTACAACAATTGCAAAGTTGGCAAATCACTATAAAGCCCAGGGCTATAAAGTTATTTTAGGAGCAGCCGATACATTCAGAGCTGCAGCAACGCAACAACTATCTGAGTGGGCCAATCAAATGAATTTAGAAATTATAACTGGGGCTGATAATTCTGATCCTGCTAGTGTAGTTTATCAATGTGTTGAAAATACTATTAATAATAATTTTAATATTGGAATTATAGATACAGCAGGGAGACTTCAAAATAGATCTGATTTAATGGAACAATTAAAAAAAATGAATAAAGTTATTCAAAATAATAATCTAGCTGTAATTCAAAAAACTATTATGGTTGTGGATAGTACGACTGGGCAAAGTACTATTAAACAAGTACAGGAATTTGCAAAATATGTTTCTATTGATGGATTGATACTTTCTAAATTTGATGGATCAGCAATTGGTGGAACTATTGTTAGCATTATAAATCAATTAAAAATTCCAATAATTGGAATTGGTACTGGTGAAAAAAAAGAAGATTTAGAAGAATTTGATTCAAATAAATTTATAAAAAGAATGCTTGAAAGCTAACAAAAACTTTCTACTCCAACATTTCAAGATGTAAATTATTTTCTTTATAAGGATATTTATTTAATTCTTCTTCTTTTAATTCGATACCAAGACCTGGGCTATCTGGTGGAATAATATAGCCATCTTCCCATTTAAGTGGATTTTTCACTAAACTAGAGTCAAATCCTGACCATGTTTCAATACCTTCAAGAATAAGAAAATTTGAAATACAGGTTGCAACCTGAACGTTGGCTGCAGCAATTATTGGGCCACAATACATATGAGGTGCAACTTGTACATATGAAGCTTCTGCAATAGCTGCTATTTTTTTAGCCTCTAATATTCCTCCAACTCTACCTAAATTCATTTGAATTATTGATGCACCACCTTCATTTAATAATACATTAAATTCATATTTAGTAGTTAGCCTCTCACCTGTTGCAACTGGTATACTAGTTTTCTTTGTGACAGAGGCCAATGCTTTAATGTTTGCTGGTGGTGTTGGCTCTTCAAGCCACATAGGGTCAAATTTTTCAATTCTTTTGGCCAATCTAACTGCACTTGCTGCTGTCATTTGGCCATGAGTACCAATTAAAATATCACAATTCTTTCCAACGGCAGTTCTCACTGCACGTACAAAATTTTCAGCATGATCAAGTTCTTCAAGCGTAAGTTCACGTGGATCATTAACTCTATATTCACTTATGGGGTCAAATTTTACTGCTGTAAAACCAAGCTCTTGATACTCTACCGCTCTTGCGGCTGCAAGATTAGCATCTTTATAGACATCTTCTTTGTCTTTAGGTTTTGGATATAAATATGTATAGGTACGCAGCTTTTCATGCACTTTGCCACCAAGTAAATTATATATGGGTTGATTTAGTTCTTTACCAAGAATATCCCACATTGCTATCTCAATTGCACTTAATACACCTGAAATAGAAATATCTGGTCTTTGTGTATAACCACTAGAATAAATTGTTCTCCATAATTTTTCGATTTGAAATGGGTTTACTCCAACGACGTAACGTTCACATACATCTTCTATCATTTTAGAAGCAATATCTGGATGGAAAGGTATGCCGTATGCTTCGCCATATCCAACTATTCCTGTATCTGTTGTTAGTTTTAAGAATATCCAATATTTACCTCCAAAAGAAGGGGGGGGATTTGCGACAATGAATGTTTTAAAATCTACAATTTTCATTATTAAGATTTCTTATCTTATAATTAAAATACTTTAATATATGAAAGAACCATGCTTTCTACACCTGGATTTCTATTACCAAAACTAGCATTGGAGATATGATTTACACTTATAGCAATTCTATTTAAACTTTCTAGTTGATAGGATAATTCAAACTGACTTCTAAATTCTAAACTATATCCCAAATCTTTGCTGTTACCCTTATCATAATAACCAACTGCAAAACTTGGCGTAAAGAAAGTACTGTGAGTTAGTTTAATATCTTTTCTTAGCCCTGAGTAAAAATACTTACCACTATCACCATTCAACATTGCACCATAGAATGGTTTTAATGAAAAATTTCCAGGAGACAAAAGACTTACATCTTCTGAAAGATATTCGATTCTATATTCACTAGAATCCTTGTTATCATTTATATCAAATTGGCCTACTGAGAATGATAAATAATCATGAGTGTTTTCAGCCTGCAAAGATACTGGGATAAATATAGAAAAAAATAGAGCACTAAGTAAACGAACATTCATATTCTGAATACAATAGATTATTTACAAACCCATGCAACATAATCTGGATCATTAACATAGCCAGCTGAATAGGTTACCTTGCAATCTACTACGGATAACGCTTGATATTCATTTATATCTTCTCTTGTTGTTAAATCAGTATCTGAATTAGTCATTTTCATCATGTCTTGCTCACTAACCTGATCTGGACCACTGTCTTCTTCGATTCCACCTGCAAAAGCAATAGAGCACAACAATGCTAAAGACAGTATAATTTTACTAAATGTAAGTTTCATATTTTACCTCTTTTATTAATTATTCAGGATTATTAAATACTTTAAAAGTGTTCAAATTTTGTCGTTCTACATAGTTATTTAGTGCCCATGTTACACTAGGAAATGCTATTTTGTCCCATGGAATATTCTCCCAAGTAAACAGTTCGACTTCTAACGATTCAATTCCAGCTTTAAAAGAATTTTCAATTAGTTCGGCATGAAATAAGATCTGTACCTGACTAATATCCTTTAATGAGTATACGGCGAGTAAGTTTAATATTTTTATTTTAGCAAATGCTTCTTCATATGCCTCACGAATTGCACCTTCTTCTGCTAATTCATTGTTTTCTAAATATCCTGCTGGTAGAGTCCATAATCCTTTTTGCGGATCAATTGCTCGACGACACATTAGAAATTTATTTTCAAATGTACAGACTGATCCTACAACAATTTTAGGATTGTCATAAACTATATAATCACAAGAATTACATACTTTTCTAATATGAGTGTCACCAGTTGGTTTTTTTTCAATAATTTTATTACGACCACAGTTGGGACAGAATGTCTTCTTTAACTTTAATTGATCATTCATTATTTTTTAAAATATATCTTAACATCATTATTGCACCTAAAAGTAAAATTATAAAGGGTCCAAACCATAAAAAATAGTTTGACTGTGAAAATGCTGGTGTCATTAATATCCATTCTCCATAATTTTTAACAAGTTGATTTTCAATTTCATAGTTAGATTTCCCTGCAATAATTTGTTCTATAATATATAGCTTCAAATCAGTTGCCATTTCAGAATTTGAATCATAAATAGTTTGGCTTTGACACACAAGACAGCGTGTTTCTTTAAATAATTCTGTGGCACGCGAGTCCTGTTCCTTAGTCAATTTTAATTCTGCAAATGCAACAGGTGAAAAAATAAATAAAAAAATAATTATAATTAAAGATCTTGTTTTCATAATAATTTAGCAAGTATCGGTAAAATTACATTCTCTAGCTCATTCAGATGTATGGGCCCTATATGTTTATAGATTACTGTTCCTTTGTGAATAATAAATGTCTCAGGAATACCATAAACCCCCCAAACCATAGAAGATCTACCATTTTTATCTACCCCAATTTTTTTAAAAGGATTGCCTAAATTATCTATAAAATTTAGTGCGTTTATTTTCTTATCTTTATAATTAATTCCATATAAATCTAAACCTTCAATTTTAGACAAAAGCATTAATATTTCATGTTCTGCCCTGCAAGGAATGCACCACGATGCCCAAACATTTACTAACGCTACGTTAGAAGAATTTATATCATTTGAATTTAATAAAGTAATGTCACTATATAATGTTTGCATCTCAAACTCAGGGACAGGCTTTTCAATAAGTGCTGATGACAATTTTTTTACATCTTTATTCAATAGTTGAAATAAAAATATTAAGAAAATTAAAACAATTACTACAGGTGTAAAATATATAATTTTTATTTTATTCATTTTATTAGTTTTATTCTAAAAAATATTGAAGATATGCCACCAAGTACCATTAAAATAATACTAAACCAAATAAATGACATCATTGGTTTAATGTGAATTCTCACATTAACAAAATCTGCATTTTCAGGAATATTCATTACTATATAAATATCTGCTAAGAATTTTCTTACAATACTTGTTTCAGAAGTAACTGTTGGTGGGTTACTATAGATTCTTATTTCAGGTTTAAAAGTTTCAATTACTGTTTTATTATCCAATAAGGAAAAGGTAGCTGTAATTGCATTAAAATTTTTACCTTTAGTTTGATTAACTTTATCAAACTTAAATTTATAATTATCAATGACCAACAGATCATCTACTTGCGCTTGAAATATTTTTTCTGTTGCAAAAGTAGTGTTTGCTATGACAGATAAAATCAGCAAACCAAATCCAATATGGGCTAATGATTTTCCAAGTGAAGGGCTAATGATTGAATAGTTACGATTTGTTCTAATTCCATTTTTTATACTCACTAACATTAGTGTTAAACATAATGTTAATAATGTAATTTGTGTTAACTTTAGCTCACTAAAATAAATACTAAATGCAAATATTATGGCTAAACTTAAAATAAATAATTTACTTATTGAAAATAAGATGTTTGTTAATTTGTCATTTTGCCATTTTGATACTGGTCCAACGATCATTATCAATAACAGTAGCAATAAGATTGGCATCAATGATAGGACGTAATAATTTGGTCCAACTGATATACTTTTTTGCAAAAAAAGATCGACTGCAAGAGGGTACAAGGTGCCTAAAAAAACTACAAATAAGCTTGATAGTAGTAGCCAATTATTAGCTAAAATACCTGCTTCTTTACTCACAATATTAATTTTACTTTTTTTATCTAGTGTAGGAGCTTTGATTGCATAAAGCGTAAAACTTATTATTAATATAATGGCTAAAAAAACTAAGATAAAAAGCCCTCTGGATGGATCTGAAGCGAATGTATGTACTGAATTTAATATGCCCGACCTAACAAGAAATGTGCCAATTAAACTCAAAGAAAATGTTAGTATTGATAAGAGAATTACCCATGATTGCAAAATATTTTTTTTCTCTAGAATGATTACACAATGAAATAAAGCTGTGCCAGCTAGCCATGGCATTAAAGATGCATTTTCAACAGGGTCCCAAAACCAATAACCGCCCCAGCCTAATTCATAGTAGGCCCAAAATGATCCTAATCCAATTCCAGCAGTTAAAAATATCCATGATACAATTACCCATGGATGTAGCCACCTTGCCCATTCTTGATCTATTTTATTTGTAATCATTCCTCCTACTGCAAAACTAAGAACAATCGAATAGCCTACATAGCCTACATATAAAATAGGAGGATGTATGGCTAATAGTAAGTCTTGTAGAATAGGGTTTAATCCCAAGCCTTCATTGGTTATATTTTCTGTAGCTAGGAATGGATTTGAAGTTAGTAAAAGAAATAATGTAAACCCAAATATCATTAGACTTTGAAATGATATTACGTACTTTTTAAATTCAGTATTTTTTATCTTAGTTTCTAAAAATACAAAATTAAAAAAACTTAAAACCAATATCCATAATAATAAGCTGCCTTCATGGTTTCCCCACGCCCCAGCAATCTTATAAATAAGAGGTTTTTCTGAATGTGAGTTATTTACAACTAATTGATAATTAAAATTTGATTCTAAAAATAGATAAATAAGCAGCAAGAAAGAAGCGAGGCAAGTTATAAAGATTATTCTAGTAAGTACTCTATAATTAATATTAATTTTTCCAAAACTCGTATGTGGATAAATTAAATAAAGTGCCTGTATTAAAGATGCCAATAAACATGTTAGCATTAATATATTTCCTAAATTACCCAAACTCATATTTTATTCACTTTGCCATTTACCATTTTTCTTTAAAGCATCAATTACCTCGGGAGGCATATAGTTTTCATCATGTTTTGCTAAAACTTTTAAAGCTGTAATGCTACTAGAATCTTTTGCAACTCCCTCTACAACAACACCTTTGTTTTCAGCAAATAAATTTGGTATTATACCAACAAAACTAACATTTATTTCATTTTTTAAATCAGTAATTACAAAGTTATAAATTTTTGTTTCTTCGCTATACTTATAGCTGCCATCTTTGACTAAGCCGCCTACCCTAATAATATTTTTTTTATCTATGATAATTTCCTGTAATTCAGTTGGACTATAAAAATAAATTATGTTGTCCCGTAAATTGAATGTAATTAATAAAGTAGCTATAACAAGTATTAACATGCTGAGTAAGATGGTAATTAATCTTTTCTTAACTTTAATATTCATTTTTTGCATTAATTTTATTAAGTTCTTTTTCTTTATTTTTAAGAGAGAAATAATAGTAAATAAATAAAGCTGTTAAACTAAGCAGACTAAATATATATGCTGACCATACATATATACCATAACCACTCATATAAAAAAATTCGTTCATATATTTTTAGCCCTAGAAATTTTTTGTTCTAATATTTCTATTTTAAATCTTATTAGAAATAATGTTATTAGAAATAATAAATATGCAAAAGTCATAATCATTAAAGGTGTAAGCATTGATATGTGAATACTGGGCGCTGATAATTTTGAGATTGTTGCAGGTTGATGTAACGTATTCCACCAATCAACTGAAAATTTTATAATAGGTATATTGATAAAGCCTATGATTCCGAGAGTGGCTGATATTTTTGCTGCCAGTTCTTTATTGGCTATAGCTTGCCAGGTCATAATGTAGGCAGCATACAAAAAGAAAAGTACTAGCATAGATGTTAGTCTGGCATCCCAAGCCCACCATGTTCCCCAAGTTGGCTTACCCCAAATACTTCCTGTTACTAATGCTATAATTGTGAATACAGCTCCAATAGGTGCGATTGATTTCGCAAATAAATTAAAGTTAGGATTCCTAAATACAAACCATGCAATGCATGAAAAGGACAGAAATGAATATGATGCCAAGGCAAACCAAGCTGCAGGCACGTGTACATACATAATTCGCATAGAGTCGCCTTGCAGATAATCTGGTGGAGAATTAAATAAAGCAAAATAAAGTCCTACACTAAAAGTTGCTAAAGTAAGCAAACTTAAGATTGGGATCCATGCTTGAATAATGTTTATGAAGTGATTAGGAATTTTTAAATACATATTAGATTTTTTATCAATTTTTTAATTTAATGTCATTCAGCATAAAGATGCAGACTATAGGTGCTTGTAAATAATGAAAAAATGAATGAAATCATTGATAGCCCCAATAAAACTAAGCTTGATTCTTGGTTAACACCAAAAATCATAAATGGAATATAAAGTGGTATTACAATAATTGTTTTATATAAACTAGCTCTTTTGCTTCCTAGGGTTAGTGCACTTATGGCGGCACCAATAAAAACCATGCCGGGTGATCCTGCAATAATATTAACTACAATATACAGATTATCCGATAAGCTTATATTAAATAATAGTCCAGCAATTGGAATTGCTATAATAATTGGAATGCAATTTGATATCCAATGTGAAATAAATTTTGCACAAACAATTAATTCTATAGGGAATTGAGAAATTAATATTATTTCTAAATTACCGTCTTCATAATCTGAATTAAATACACGATCCAATGTTAGGAGAATTGATAGGGCTATTGCAATCCAGATAAATCCTGAAAATAATAATGTGAATGAATCTGGGCTTGCATTAAATACAAATGGAATCAAAACTAATATAAGTATAAGAAAACTTGCAGCCAATAGAAAATTGGTACTTGAGTAAAATGCTAACTTCAAGTCTCTGATAATTAAATTATAAAAGAGCATAATTATCCATATTAATTAATTTATTATAATCTAAATTATTCTTAGTATTAGATGAATAAATTGTCATTCCACCATCTTTATTATGTTTATCAATAAGACTGCCTAATAATTTAACTTTGTCAGCATCAAGATATACAAGAGGCTCATCAAGTAGCCATACTTTAGACTGACTAATTGTAAGCCGAGATAATGAAACGCGTTTTCGTTGACCATCTGATAATGAACTTACATCTTTATCAAGAAATGATTTAATATTTAATGGACCTGTTATTTGATCAATATCAATAGTCGTTTGGTAAAGATACTGCCACAGTTCTATATTTTGCTGTACAGTTAGGTTTTCTTTTAAAGAATTTTTTTGTCCAACAAATTTGAAATCTGCAATGAGCTTGTTAAAATCATTTATTTTCTTACTATTAAAAAGTATTTCCCCTTTATAATTAACTATAAATCCAGCAATTATTCTTAATAAGCTAGTTTTACCAGATCCATTTTTACCTGTAATAAGTATTGTTTGTGATGATTCAACTTTAAATGTAAGATTTTGAAAAATAGATTTTTCATTTCGAATACATTCTAAGTCATTAATTTCCAGTTTATTAGTCATAATTATAATCAACTAAGTTTAATATTTTTTGATTGATTGAAGCTCAAATTAGTCCTATTAATACATCGAGTAAAGGACGTATGCACGATAGTTATAAAACAAAAAAAACCCTCAAAATTGGTAAAAAAACTTATAGTTTTAATAGCCTTAAACTAGCTGAAAAGCATGGTTTAAAAAACATATCTTCTCTACCTTTTTCTATCAAAATTTTACTTGAAAACCTCATTCGCAATGAGGATGGGGTTACTGTAACTTCAAAGGATATCCAAGCATTTAGTAAGTGGAAAAAGAATAAAAAAATTGATTTAGAAATTAACTTTCGACCTGCCCGAGTTTTAATGCAAGATTTTACTGGTGTTCCAGCTGTTGTAGATCTAGCAGCAATGAGAGCTGCCATGAAAAAGTTAAAAAGTGATCCTAAAAAAATTAATCCTTTAACACCGGTTGACTTAGTAATTGATCATTCGATTATGGTTGATAAGTCGGGATCAGTTGGCGCCTACAAGGCAAATGTAGATTTAGAATATAAAAGAAATATTGAGCGATATGAATTCTTAAAATGGGGACAAAAATCTTTTAATAATTTTAGAGTCGTTCCACCTGGGATGGGTATTTGTCATCAGGTAAACCTAGAAAATCTTGCACGTACAGTTTGGTCTGACAAAAAGAAGATTGATGGAAAAGAAGTAAATCTAGCCTATCCTGATACTGTTGTTGGCACTGATAGTCATACGACAATGATCAATGGTTTATCCGTTTTAGGTTGGGGTGTTGGTGGAATTGAAGCAGAAGCTGCAATGCTAGGGCAGCCAATATCCATGGTTGTTCCAGAAGTTGTTGGCCTTGAAATTGTTGGGAAACTAAAAGAAGGTACTACAGCAACAGATTTAGTCTTAACTGTTACAGAGATTCTTCGAAAACAAGGTGTTGTAAGTAAGTTTGTTGAATTTTTTGGAAGTGGCTTAAAAGATTTACCAGTAGCTGACAGAGCAACGATTGCAAATATGGCGCCTGAATATGGAGCTACGTGTGGAATATTTCCAATTGATAATGAAACCATTAAGTTTTTAGAAGCAACTGGTCGTCCGAAAGATGAAATTGCTCTTACAAAAAAATATGCAATTGAACAAGGTATGTGGGAAACTCATACTAAAAAAAATACTGTTGTATACACAACAAAACTTAAATTAAATTTATCATCTATAGTTCCGTGTATGTCAGGTCCTAAAAGACCTCAAGACAAAATTGAACTTCCTAAGTTAGCTAAATCTTTCCAAGCCAGTTTAAAAACTGATTTTAAAATTTCTGAAATATCAAAGGTTAGTCAGGTAAAAAATAAAAAATTTAGTATTGATCATGGACATGTGGCCATTGCTGCTATCACTAGCTGCACAAATACTTCAAACCCAAGTGTTATGCTTGGTGCTGGAATATTAGCTAAAAAAGCTTATAATTTAGGCTTACGTACGAAGCCGTGGGTCAAGACCTCGTTGGCACCTGGATCAAAAGTAGTAACAGATTATTTGGTTAAATCTGGTACTCAAAAGTATTTAAATCATTTAGGATTTCATTTAGTTGGATACGGTTGCACTACATGTATCGGTAACTCTGGCCCTCTAGAAACAGATATAGCTAATACCATTTCTAAAAATGATCTTATAGTGAGTGGTGTGTTGTCTGGTAATAGAAATTTTGAAGGTCGTATTAATCCGCATGTAAAAGCAAATTATCTCGCATCTCCACCTTTAGTTGTTGCTTATGCTTTAGCAGGTAGTACTAAAATTGATATTACTAAAGATCCAATCGGTACAGATAAAAAAGGTAAAAAAATATATTTAAAAGATATTTGGCCTACATCAAAAGAAATTAAAGAAATGATGAGTAAAACAATTAATTCTAAACTTTATAGTAATAGATATAAAAATGTTTTTGCTGGTGATGAGAGATGGAAAAAAGTAAAGGCCACTACAGGTTTAACTTATAATTGGAATAAAAAATCTACTTATGTACAGCACCCTCCTTATTTTCAAAATATGAAGCTTGAAGGTGGAAATATAAAAAATGTTTTAGATGCAAATATTTTAGGAATTTTTGGGGATTCGGTAACAACAGATCATATTAGTCCAGCAGGCTCAATAAAGACAGATGGTCCTGCCGGAGATTATTTAACAAGCAAATCCGTTAAGATTCATGATTTTAATTCTTTTGGTGCACGTAGAGGTAATCATGAAATTATGATGCGAGGAACTTTCTCAAATATTCGTATTAAGAATGAAATGCTTAGTGGGATTGAAGGTGGCTACACATGCCATTATCCGTCTAAAAAGCAAATGTCTATTTTTGATGCTTCTATTAAATATAGAAAAAGTAATAAATCACTCGTTATTTTCTCAGGAAAAGATTATGGAATGGGATCATCTAGAGATTGGGCAGCAAAAGGTACTAACCTTCTTGGTGTCAAAGCTGTAATTGCAGAATCCTATGAGAGAATTCACAGGTCCAATCTAGTAGGAATGGGTGTATTGCCTCTGCAGTTTACTAAAGGTCAGGACCGTAAAAGTTTGAAACTTACTGGCGCTGAAATTATTAGTATTTCTGGTTTAGAAGGAGAAATAACTCCAAACATGCAACTTCCAATGAGAATTAAATATGCATCAGGAAAGACACTTGAAATAAAAGTAAACTGTCTGATTAAAACAGTAAATGAAGTTGAGTACTTACAAACAGGTGGAATACTTCAGTACGTTCTTAAAAATTTAGCTGAGACTGCTTAAATTTAACTAATTGAAGATGTAATTGTATCAATTAACTTTTTAGAAAAGTTAACAGGATCTGATGGTCTTTCACCATCTAAAATCATTGATTGCTCAAATAGAAGTATACCTATATTTTCAATATCACCCACTGAAGCCTTATCCTTAGACATTTTTGCTAATTTCTTGATTAGCTTATGATCAGGATTAATTTCTAAAATCTTTAGAGACATTCCTTCTTGTAATTGATTATGCTGTTTTAGAATTTTCTCTAACTGTGGATCCATCGCACTCTCATCTGCAACAAGACATACTGGACTATCTATTAATCTAGAAGAAGTTCTAACATCCTTAACTTTATCCTTAAGCTTATCTTTTAATAAAATAATTAATGGTTCCAAAGACTTATCTTCTTTTTTATCCTTATCCTCTGACTTTTTCTTACTAATAGAATCTAAATCATCAACACCCCTGGTAATTGATTTTATATTTTTTTCTTTAAATAGTGGAGTTGAAGAAGTCCAGAAGCTATCAACAGAATCATCCAGAACTAAAACATTAATTCCTCTAGACTTATAACCTTCTAAACTTGGATTATTGATTATATTATCATAACCATCCCCAGTTATAAAATAGATATCATTCTGTTTTTTGCTCATTGTTTCAATATATTCATCTAGTGTAATGAGCTTTGAAGAATTTGAATTCTTAAATAGAGCAATCTCCAGTAGGACGTCTTTCTTATCGGCATCCTCGTAAATACCTTCTTTAATAACTGGTCCAAAATTTGCCCAAAATACTTCATACGAAGCTCTATCAGCAGTTAACTTTTTCTTAAGATCACCAATTGTTCTTTTTACCAGGGCATTTCTAATTTTTTTAACCACCGGATTGTTTTGAAGCATCTCTCTACTTATATTTAAAGGAAGGTCTTCAGAATCAATGACCCCTCTTAAAAAACGTAAATATGCAGGAATTAGTTCAGGACAATTATCAGTAATAAAAACTTTTTTTACATAAAGCTTTAATCTATTTTCACGCGCTGGATCATATAAATCAAACGGTTTTGATGACGGGATAAAGTTAAGTACTGTATATTCAATCTGACCTTCAGCTTTATAGTGAGACGTCATCCAAGGATCATCAAACATTTGGCCTACATGATTATAAAATTCTTTATACTGTTCTGGTGTTATTTTATTTTTTGGACGTGTCCATAGTGCTAGCGCTGAATTAATTGCTTCTTCTTTTTCTTCATCTTTATCGTTACTCTCACGCACAAAGACAGGAATACTAATATGATCAGAATACTTTCTAATAATTTCTTCTATTCTATTTTTTTCTAAAAACTCTTTGCTCTCCTTAGTAATTGATAAAATAATTTTTGTACCCCTATTTGAATTTAGTTGTTCTAAATCATCAGACTCATCGATAGTAAAATTACTTTCACCATCTGACTTCCATATCCAAACTTTATTTTCTCCAGCTTTACGAGTTATTACTTTTAAATCAGATGCAACCATAAAGGCTGAATAAAAACCTACACCAAATTGTCCAATTAATGATAAATCTTTTGTTTCTTTAGCTTCTTTTATAAATTGAGCTGTTCCAGATCGTGCAATTGTTCCTAAATTATTGACTAAATCTTTTCGATTCATTCCTATTCCATTGTCTGTAATAGTAATTAAATTATCTTTCTTATTAATTTCAATTTTAATTTTTAGATCAGGATCTGATTGCAGAAGCTTTTCTTTTGTTGTAGCTAAATATCTTAATTTATCACATGCATCAGATGCATTTGATACAAGTTCTCTTATAAAAACTTCTTTTTCAGAATAAACTGAGTTAATCATCAACTTTAAAAGCTGACTTACTTCAGTTTGGAATTCTAATTTTTCGGATTTAGCCATAATTTATAAATGTTTATTAGAAATGTATATTGTAATTTCTGATAAGATTTCAAGCCCTTTAGCTTAAAAAATTTAAAATAATGTTTATTTTTACTATCTTTTTTTAGCGAATATTAGTTAGTATATGGGATGGTAGTTCGATATCTAAGTTCCATAACAAATCATGATAATTCTGCTCAAATTAGTCCGGCACAAACCGTATCTCAGACCTTTTTTAATCGCAATGAACTCAATCAAATTCTCTCTATTTATGGAAAAAAAATCAGTGAGGGGAAATTAAAAGATTATGCAATTGATCATTTAGAGAGTTCAGCGGTTTTTTCATTCTTCCGACATACATTTGAAACTGCTTTTTTGAAGATTATTAAAAATAAAAAAATTTCTAAATCTAAATTAAAATATCATTTAGTAAGTTCTGCTGGATCTATTATTAAACGCAGCAATGAATTAGAGTTAATAATTAAACATCTAAATACTACTAATTTGAAAATTGTAAAAAAATAGAGTCTCCAACAAAAGAGACTCTACTATATAATTAATTTATTTACCTTCTTTGTCCGAAAAGTCTTAGTAGCATTATAAATAGATTTATAAAATCTAAGTATAAGGTTAGCGCACCCATAATTGCTTTCTTTGAAGAAGACTCAGCACTATCATAGGCATTATACATATTCTTAATTTTTTGCGTATCATAGGCAGTTAAACCTACAAAAATTAATACACCTAAAATTGAGATTGCAAAATATAAAGCTGGTGATTGCATAAACATATTTACAATAGATGCAATTATAATTCCAATTAGACCCATCATTAAAAATGAACCCATACCAGTTAAATCTCTTTTAGTCGTATAACCATAAATACTCATGGCACCAAAA
>Ga0114997_10001867_pt1 | contig 17203 bp, 13 predicted proteins | sample ArcticOcean_MG_C_2_FD_87045 | JGI IMG/M metagenome (GOLD analysis project Ga0114997, IMG submission 87045) | Marine microbial communities from western Arctic Ocean - ArcticOcean_MG_CB4_136 | ecosystem: Environmental > Aquatic > Marine > Oceanic | place: Arctic Ocean: Canada Basin | collected...
ATTTCGTTAGAAGAGTTTGAAAACCTTCGAGACTCAGGCCTTTTAATATTAGATAACCGTCCAACGAATGATTTTGCTAAAAGCCATATAAAAAATTCCATAAATGCAAGTATCAACGGTTCATTTGAGTATATGGCATCTTGTTTTTTTAATAAAAAAGAAAAATTGGTTCTAGTTTGTAATGCTGCTAATTCAGCTGAATCTTTTTTGAGATTAGAATCAGAAGGATATACGGATTTGCATATATTTCATTATAATCTATGGAATAAAGAAAAATTAAGCCTCGAAAGAGTTGAAGCTAAGAATGCTAAGTCATATGTTAAAGTAATGAAAGATGTTAGTAATATTGAAGATTGGGAATTATTGCATGTCAAGGGAGTATCTGGTATGCCTCTAAAGAAACTTATAACTAATTATCAAATGATTTCAAATGGAGATGTACTTTATTGCGGTAATGGGCATAAGTCAATGGCTGCAGTTTCATATTTAAGAACTAAAAACGTATTTACAAATGATATTATAGGTGGTTTGAGTGCTATGCTTACAGATGCACCAGACTTGGAGATATAATGACTGAAGAAAAAGCGTTTTCATTTTTACCAATGCCCGATCGTTCGAGTAAGCCTAGAACCAAGGGAATGACAATGTGCCTTGACCAAGGTTTAGGGTTAAAGAATACTGAGGATTTATTGACCATATGTGCTGAATATGTAGATTTGTGGAAACTAGGATGGGCTACGACCCAATTACAATCACGAGAGATTGTTAGGAAGAAAGTAGAGCTCTTGAGATCTCAAAATATTTCAGTTTGTAATGGAGGTACTCTTCTTGAACTCTCAGAGCATCAGGGTAAGGCTGAAGAATTATTTACTGAGTTGGTTGAAATAGGATGTGATGTGACTGAAATTTCTAGTGGGAGTTTAGATATTGATTCAGATAGGGTTGTTGATTTAATTGATTGCGCAAGAGAAAAAGGGCTCCGTGTGTTTTGCGAAGTTGGTAAAAAAATGCCTGAAGCTGATTTTGGTGCCGAAGAGTATAATCGGTTGATGAAAAAATATTTATCGGCAGGAGCTGAAAAGGTAATTCTTGAAGCAAGAGAATCGGGGGTTAGTGTAGGGATTATGGATGATGATGGCAATCCTCAATTATTAAGAATGAATGATGTACTTGAAGGTATTAATCCTGACCAAGTTCTCTTTGAATCGCCACTAAAGTCACAACAGGTTTTTTTCTTAAAACAATTTGGTCCAGAAACTAATTTAGGTAATATACATCCAACTGACGTTATCTCAGTAGAAACATTGCGAAGAGGATTAAGGGGAGATACTATCGATGACTTTTATTTTGTTATAGCTGATCGCCATCTGAATAAGCAGGGAAGAAAGTAGTATCTGATGAGAGTGAGTATTGAACACGGCATAGCTGGAGCTAAATTAGCAGTTTCAAGAGGTGATGCAATAATAATTATAGATGTAATTAGGGCTTCTACAACATATGTTAATGCTTTTGCAAGTGGAGCAAAGAAAATAGTTCCTTGTTCTAGTAGAGATCATTTAGAGTCAAAAAGTCTTGAATATCAAAATGCATTGAAGTCTGGTGAAAGGTATTGTAAGAAAATAGAAGGTTATGATTTGGGTTCATCGCCTGAAGAAATGTTTAATTCAAATTTGGATGGTAAAGTAATTCTTTCGAGTACAACTAATGGTTCTAAAATGGTTGTAGCCTCTTCAGGTTCATTTTTGGTAGTAATGGGTAGTTTTTGTAACGCAACTTCAGTTGTTGATTATTTTTCAGATAAAAAATGTGATATAACAATAATATGTTCTGGTAGATTGGGAATACCTGTAATTGAAGATGATATTTGTGCAGATTATATTAAGAATAAATTTGAAAATAAAGGTCTTGACTTCCGATTGTCTGACGATGAAATCAATTTGGAATGTTCAAAGTCTCCAAGTTATGAAATGTTGAAGAGTGCTGGTTTGGAAAATGATTTTAATTTTTGTATGAATATAGATTCTCATACATTAGTCCCCGTTTTAGATTCAGATGGCTTTATTTTGACTTAATTCGGAATATATCTTCACTACCGCAGGTAGTACAGTTCGAGGTCTTCTTTATTTCAACTAAATTACAGGCTGAACATTTATATTTCCATTTTCTTAGTTCATGTATTTCTTTTCCACTACATGAAATATATTTGATTTCCATAAATAGAGCTACATTTTGAATTGCAAAATCATCAGAAACTAGGGTTGATCCGGTTTCATAAGCCATTGCTAGTATTTTTAAATCGGTGTCAGATAGAACATCTAGATCACCGGTCTTTTCAGCATTTGTCCTAATAATTTCTAAATTCTCAATATTTGGTTCTCTGATCTCCAATTTTATCTCTTTCATATTTAAGAAATATTGCAAACTTTGTTTATTTTGTAATTCTAGTTCGATTTGAGGGATTGTAATAAGCTTCCCACTGGGGTGTTTTTGACTTAAAAAAGCACAGGTATCTAGAACGTACACAATATTCCTATTACAGTATGGTTAAGAAAGATTTATTTAGAATAAACCAAACATAGGTTTACAAGTTATTGCTCTCCAAATCATTGATTTTGTCATACGATTAAATCCAGTATTAATTAACCAATCTGGAGATTTAAACATTAATCCTCCCCACCATATTCCCCTCTTCGAATATTTCATTTCACTCCCCATTTGTTGGTTCCAGTTCTTTTGGTATTCACTAATTGGAGTTCCATAATTGATGTAATTGCCTATTGCTTGTCCCGCAATTCTACCACCAGTCATTGCAGTAGTTATTCCAGCACCGTTTGAAGGGAGAACCATACCTGCCGAATCTCCAACTAACATATAATTACCTTTTACAAAAGTGGATATTGTGCCAGACATTGGCAAAACTCCGCCTCCTTTGTATGTTATCTTACCTTCAAATCGATTGAAGAAAGTTTCAGCCATTTGAGTTAAACTAATATTCTTAGAAAAACGGGTTTGTATTCCAATTCCAATATTAGCACCTCCTTCTTTTGGAATCATCCATGCGTATCCACCTGGGGCTATCGAACCAAAGAACAGGTCAACTCGATTATCAAAGTCCCCATCCATCAAAACAAAGTTAACTGCTATATTCAAAGAGGATTCATTCCAGAATTTTTTTCTAAGAATATCATGAGGGCCTCCACATCCAACGATGACATCTGCCGAAAGAGATTCACCACTTTTCAGTATAACTTCATTGTCAATTACATCGTTTACTCTTGATTTAGTCAAGTATTCAGCACCTTCTTTCTTTGCTAGATTAACTAATTTTTGATCATGTATAGGTCTGTTTAGAATCTGACCTTCGAAAGGATATTCTAATCGATTACCAGATGGGCTTACTATTCCCATAGTATGGGTGATTCTTGAAATGGCTTCATCTGGAGTTTGAAATAAATCATCTATGTCTGGGACATTTGGACAAAGAAGCTTTAGTTCTTCATTAGTTGGGACTAGTTCCCCACATTGAAGAGGCGTTCCTATTGTTTTTCTTCGATCTATGACTAAAACTTTGGCACCAGTTCTGGCAGCATATCTTGCTACCGTACTTCCGGCTGGCCCCCCACCTATAATGATGGCGTCCCAATCATAACTCATTATTGCCAAAAGCCTTGCTAAAATATGGTATTGTCGAAATCATAAGTATCATAAACTCCTATGGTTAAACATGGAATGTGCAGGCAATCATTCTGACCGCAGGTGAAGGTGCTCGTCTATCAGGTTGGACTAGTAACAGACCTAAAGGTATGCTCAATCTTGGAAATAGACCTATTCTAGAATATTTAGTAAGAGGAATAACGGATTCCGGAATTAATGAGATTAATATGGTTGTAGGCTATGGAAAGAATAGTGTCATGTCTTATTTTGGTGATGGTACCTCATTTAATTGTAAGATTAATTATTTTTTCCAAGAAGAGAGAACTGGAACCCTCGAAGCTCTAAGGATAGGGATGGATGGAATAAGAGATGAATTTATTCTAGTTCCAGGAGATAATTACGTATCTTCCAAAGCGTTTAAGAGTTTAAGAAAATTTAATACAAATGTTCTATTATCTGGGCAGGCAGAGCGTTGGTCAAAATGGGGTGAAATTGAGTTAGTTGGTGGAAAAGCAAATATTACATTTGAAAATCCAAACGCTTACGGGCGTATTCATTTCACAGGAATTATGAAAATTAATAAGTCCTTAGCCTCAAGATTGATAGAGATTTCGGGGTCACATTTAGGCGAAGCTTTACAGGCTCTAGGTTCGGAGTATCCCTTTGAAGTTGTTAAAGCCGATTATTGGCATAATGTAGTTTATCCTTGGGATTTAATTTCCGGAAATAGTATGGCTTTAAGAGATAATTTACTATACAGAAGTGGGAAAATAGAAAAAAATGTTTCTATTAGAGGAGACGTTTCAATTGGGAAAGGTACAATTATCCGTTCAGGGACCTATTTACAAGGTCCTTTATCCATTGGAGAAAGTTGTGATATAGGTCCTAATTCAGTTATAGGTCCTTCAGTTTCTATTGGAGATAATACTACAATTGGGGCATTTACTGAGATTGTTGATAGCATTGTAATGAAGAATTGTGAGATAAACAGTAATTGCAGTCTTAAAGGAACAGTAGTAGGCGACGATAATATTTTTGGTTCCCATTGTGTAGCAGTTCCTAGTACCCGAAATATTTTGTATTTAGGTCAAGAGTTTTCTATTAGTAATAGGGGTGCTATGGTCGGAGATGGTTGTAAAATAGGTAGTAGGGCCGTTCTTGAAGGTGGTTCAATTTTATTAAATAATGCTACAATAGGTGAGGGAGAATTATATAATGCCGTTTTTCAGGGAGATAGTATCTGATGTGTGGTATTGTAGGTTATACTGGAAATAAGCCAGCTCAACCGATAGTTTTAGAATCATTAAAAAAATTAGAATATAGAGGTTATGATTCATCTGGTATAGCTACTAGAGAAGAAAAGCTAATTATTTGTAAAAAAGAGGGTCCTATTGTGAATATGGAATCTGTATTACCCAAATCAGACTCCACATTAGCTATAGCACATACTAGATGGGCTACTCATGGGGAACCTTCAGATGTTAATGCGCATCCCCATTCCAATTCAGACAATACAATTGCAATAGTTCATAATGGAACTATCGATAATTATTTAGAAATTAAAGAAAATTTAGAGTCAGAAGGATATAAATTTAAGAGTAATACCGATTCCGAAGTTTTACCTGCCTTAATAGATAAATATTATTCAGGAAATTTGGTTGAGGCTCTTAGTAAATCGCTAGAAGATATTCAAGGTATTTTCACAATCGCAGTTATTCATGAAGATCATCCCGATGAAATCGTAGCCGTTCGAAATGAAACACCACTAGTAATAGGTATAGGAAATTCAGAGAATTATTTGGCTAGTGATATTTATGCGATTCTAAAGTATACTCAACAAATTATATATCCTTTGGATAATCAAATTGTACGTTTGACTTCAAAATCAATTGAAGTTTTCGATGACAATCTAGATCCAATACAATATGAGGTAGAAGAAGTAGAAAAATATACGGAAGTTGCTGAGAAGGGTGGCTTTGAACATTTCATGCTTAAAGAGATATTTGAGCAGCCAAAAGCTTTACAAGATTCGTTAACTGAATTATTGATAGATTCACCGCTTGAAAGACTGGGTCTTGACTGGAAGATTGGCAGCATTTCTATAGTTGCATGTGGAACTTCTTTTCATGCGGGTCTCGTTGGTAAATATGTTATAGAACAATTGACTGCAATACCCGTTTCAGTAAGTTACTCTTCTGAGTTTAGATATGCCGCTCCAGTCCAAGGCGTTGGTGGGTTATTATCATCAAGACCTTTAGTGGTATTAATCAGTCAAAGCGGTGAGACTGCCGACACGTTGGCTGCCGCTAGAACTGCAAGACAACAAGGTTGTCATACAATTGTAATTTGTAATGTTCCAGGCAGCAGAATAACTAGGGAAGTTGATGGAGTTATAATTACAAAGTCGGGTCAGGAAATTGGCGTCGCAGCTACAAAAACGTTTTTGACTCAAATGCAAGCATTATATGCTCTTGGAATACATTTAGGATTCACTTCAGGTTCAATAGATTATCCACAATTGAAAACATGGGAATCTGAAATCAGGAAGCTTCCAAGTAAAATAACTCAAGTGTTGAATAATTCCGAATCTATAAAGGCACTAGCTGCTCAGTTTGTAAATTCTAAATCAGTATTTTTCGTAGGCCGTAATATCAACTATCCTTTAGCTTTAGAGGGTGCATTAAAACTTAAAGAGATCTCATATATCCATGCAGAAGGTTTTCCTGCTGGTGAACTTAAGCATGGTCCATTGGCTTTATTGAGTGAAGATACGCCAGTAGTGGCTATAGCAGTTCAAGATCACACCTATTCTAAATTAATATCAAATATTGAGGAAATGTCAGCACGTAAGACACCCGTGATTACTATTGCTCAAAAGGGAGATGAATTAGCTAAGAAGGTATCCGATTTCTGTTTTGAATTACCTGAAATAGATCCGGTATTATCTCCATTCCCAGTTGCAGTTTTTATGCAATTATTATCATATTATGTTGCCCATGAGTTGGGTACTGAGATAGACAAGCCCCGTAATTTGGCTAAGTCAGTTTCTGTAGAATAATATTGTTTAGTGGCTAAGTTCTTCTAAGCTTTGTAATGCAAAGGAGGTGTGCAATGCCGTTCCAATATGAAGGGCTTTTTCATCAGCTTTAAACATTGGATGGTGTACGCTGTAGACTGCATCTATTTCCTTATTTTGAACGCCTAAGACGACAAAACAACCTTTTACTTGTTCAGTATAATATGCGAAATCTTCTCCACCCATTACTGCTTCTAGATCATTAACGTTCTCTTTACCTAACATACTGCTGCCGATTTTCTTTGCAAAATCCCACATTTCACCATCATTGACTGTAGGTGGATAATCATTGCCAGGGTATTTGACAATGGCTTCACACTCGTGAGCTTCGGCAATTTTTTCAGCTATCTCTTTTACTCTTATTTGTAGACTTTTTAGGCCATCCATTGTTAGAGATCTCAATGTTCCTAGTATTTTTACTTCAGAGGGGATGACATTTGCTGCCTGCCCTCCATGTATTGCACTTATGCTCACAACTCCAGAATCCAAAGGGTCTAGTTCACGAGATATAATAGATTGAAGATTTGTGATAATTTGAGCTGAAGTTAGTACCGGATCTCTTGTCAAATGCGGTACTGCTGCATGCCCGCCAACTCCTTTTATGGTTAAATCTAAGAAGGTAGTCGCAGCTAAGAAAGTTCCTTCTTTAGATCCGATTTGGCCAGTAGGCATTTGAGGCCATACATGCAACCCAAAAATCCGTTCAACTTTTGGATTCTCTAATGCGCCTTCATCTCTCATCAATTTACCACCGGCACCTCCTTCTTCAGCAGGTTGAAAGAACAATTTAATTGTTCCATTAATTTCAGATTCCTTACTTTTTAATATTTTTGCGGCTCCCAACAGCATTGCAGTATGGCAGTCATGTCCACAAGCATGCATTTTCCCATCAATTTCACTTCGGAAAGGGACGTCGGTTTCTTCATGTATAGGCAATGCGTCCATATCAGCTCTTAGAGCTACACAAGGCCCTTCACCGTTACCTATAGAGGCTAGAACGCCAGTCTTAGCAATCGGAGACTGGTAAGCTATTCCTAAATCATCAAGTTCTCTTCTTACTAATGCACTAGTTTTGACTTCTTCATACATAAGTTCAGGATGTTTGTGTAATTCTCTACGTATATCAATAATCCAGTCTGAGATTTTATTAGCTTCAATTTTAGCTTCTTCAGGATTCATAATTAGTAAGTGCTCATTCTCATTATAGTAGTATCGCCATTGTCAAACCAAATTGGAAATTTTTCATTGTCTGTGAATTTAGTTTTTGCTTCTCCGGTTAACTCTTCAGCAGGATCCCATTGTAAAAGAGCAACACCTTTTTGCATTTCTTTAGACAGAATTATGTATGTAACCGACTTTACTCCTGCTTGAGGTGTAGATAGTAATTTACCGGCTTCACTGGCTTGTTTAGTATCTCCAGTTATTACTTCAGCTCCATTTTCCCAGCTGGCATTAGTCTCAGTCAGACCGAATGTTAAGCTGCTTAATCTGTGATCACTAACAACCAAGCTGTCCTCTTCTACAAAATTAATCCAAAAGATTGCATCAAGTTCTTCTTGACTGGTACCTTCCTGAAATCCTCCCATCACAGAAGGCGGCGGATATGCACCCAAAGCACATCCGAATAATAAGATAGTGAATACGAAAGTTATATTTTTCCGTTTTGAGCTCTCAAAACCATCTAAAATATATTGAAAACTTATTCCTATTATGAGTGCAGCTGGCGCAAGCAAGTATGGGGCATGTCTGTAAGCAATTAAAAGGTGTGAACCAGTTATGGCACCTATTGCAGCTAAACTGAGTATAGGTAGCAACCATCCCCACAATAACCAGCTATTTTTTTTAGAAATAACAAAGCTAGGTACACAAGCCAGGGACATAACGGCCAAGTTAACGGCAAGATAGGGTGTAGCTTCAAAATCAACCGGTATCTCAGTGCCCGGTACTCCTTTCCAAAGGACAAGTAGAATCACAACAAACATACCTAAAAAAGATCCAATGGTTCTTTTCAGGTAGGCAGTATGGCTAATATTTTCAGACCACGTTGGTAATTTCAGGTATTTTCTTATGCTCCAAAGTAATGCTAGGGCTATTATGGGAATAGAGGTAAGAACAACTAAGGTTGGAATATTTCCAGGCAAGAATTCGAAAGCGCTATCATTGAGCATTTTTCTGAAGGATTTTGCATAAACTAACCAATAGAAGGATATGGCTAATGACATCAGGCCAATTCCCAATATTCCATGTTTACCTATTTTTGTATTTCCTGCTGCCATTTCAATGATTAACATTCCTAGAATTGCTGCCATCAAAAGTAGTAGTGTGAAGTGATGTGTCAAAAGTAGAGCTAAGAAAGATATTTTGAGAATAATTACCCAAGGACTTATTTTCAAAGGATTTAAGGATAATAATTTGGCGTGCCCTAATAATTTGATCCATGAATAAAGAAATGTAAATCCAAGAATTTCGGCTAAACTGCCCGGCATAGGGTGTGAATTGGCGTATACAACTCCAAAAGTAACGCCATAGAATGCAGCACCAAATAGAGCTGGGACGAAACCCACTATTCTTTTTCCAATTATGAATAACATAGGTATAGAAAGTGCCGAAACAAAGGGAATAAACCACATTAAAACATCATGATATTCTATTGTTGTTAGTAGCGATAAAGATCCAGTGAGAATCTGCATTCCTTGAAAATCAGGATAAGCTCTTCCCCAACCAATATAATTCTCGTTTAGCATGTTTCCTTTTTCTATAAGATGTCTAGTAAGATACAGGTATTCTCCAGAATCACTGCCCCAAATTCTCCAATTATAATTGTGATATATTCGAACTAAGGCAGTAAATGATATTACTGAATAAAGTAAATATTTTTGAAATTCTTTAATTCTCATTTTTACCTCTGAATGTCAATGTCATTTCAATTATTACTGCGAATAAGACTAGAAATATAAAATTAATAATCATAGACGGGTCTGGCGTTCCTAGAATAACTATTGCTACTATTAATGCATATAAATATTTCCGAAGCTGAGTTTTACTACTGCTGTAATCAGCTAAAAATAAAGTTAGAAGTGGTAAGCTAAGAAGAATACCTGAGAATAATGAGATGGAAATAAGTAAAGTTATCGTTTCATAAATAGATAATTTGGCAATTGTAATATTATCGTTTGCAAGTAATACCTCAAATATGATTGGTGCAATATAATACAGGCCTAGAACAGATCCTATAATAAAAATGATAAATCCCATAGAAAAGCAGGTTTGAAATCCTTTTTTTTCTTTATCAGTAAGAGCAGGACCTGAGAAGTTGTAAATTCCCCTTAACCATAAGGGATATGAAATTAAGAGACTACCAATAAGACTTAGGTATAATTTTACTCTGAGAAATTCAGTAGGGCTATATGTCGTTAAATCCGTAATATCTATGCTGGCTATACTTAGTAAATTATCAATTATTGTTTTTGAAAAAGGCAACAACAAAAGAATAAGAAATATAGTAGATATAAATGGTTGTATGAGATGTAATCTTAGTTCTTCGAGGTGGCTCGATAGAGGGCTGCTAATATCTCGTGTTTCAGACAATAAAGGGTTAAGGTCGGGGGCTTAAAAGGCGCCTTGTATGGGAATATAATGGATATACTTCAAGGTTGTGTTAGGTATCCGCCAGCTCCAGGTGGAGCTGAAACGGTTGTCAAAGCATATTCAGAGGGCTTGTCTGGAAAAGGTCATAATGTCGAAGTCATAACTACTGATCTTTACACCGAAACTCCTTTTGTAAAGAAGCAAATGCCAACTGAAGTATCTGGGATTTCAGTTTCTAGGCATAGTGCTTTTACAATTTCAGGAGAGGCCCATTATGTACTTGCTCCAGGAATGATAAAATCATTTCTTTCTAAAAAGGCAGATGTAATTCATACACATTCCTACGGTTATTTTCAGAATCATGCTGGTTGGATTAGAGAAAGGCTCCAATCTACACCTTGGATAATTACACCTCATTTTCATCCCTCTTGGTCGATGTGGGGAGGTTCTAAGAGACGTACATTACGAGATTTCTATGATTCTAAGATTGGTAAGTCGACTATGGAAGCTGCAGATCTTATAACATGTGTCAGCAATCATGAAAAAGAGGTATTAATCAAGGAGATTGGGCTTAAGGATGACAATATAAAAATAATATACAATGGAATACATTGGGAAGATTGGAAAGAATTACCTGATAAAAGTATATTCCGAGATAAATACCCTCAAATTTCTGAAAAATTTGTTATTTTTGCAGGAAGATTGGCAACGAATAAGGGGTTAACTAATCTAATTGAGGCAATGTCTCTTGGAGACTCTGATGTGTTTGACTTAGTAATCATGGGAGCTGATATGGGACTTGGCAAGGATTTAGATGCTTTAGCTATATCTCATAATGTAAAGATGCATCGTTTAGGGCACGTGGATGATGTGGTGTATCGTTCAGCTCTTGCAGCTGCTGAAGTGTTAGTTTTACCTTCAGAATATGAGGCATTTGGTATTGTTTTATTGGAAGCTGCAGCAGCTAAGACTCCAGTCATAGGTACAAGAGTGGGCGGTATTCCTGAGGCTATGTCGGAAAATAAGAATGGATTGATAGTGGATTATGATAATTCCCTAGAGTTATCAAAAGCCATATTTTCAATTCTAGAAGATAGTAATATTAGTAAAGAGATGGGGGACTTTGGAAGGGAATTTTCATCGAAATTCTCTTGGACTAATATAATTGATTTAATTGAAAAAGAATATGAATTATTATTAGCATAAGATATTAATAGAAAAGAGTTTAGGGCCTTATGGCTCCTAAAAATTTGAACTTTCGTATGGCTATTCCAGAAGAGTTCAGAGATAAGTGGGCTTCATTCAATAATCAGGCTAAAATTGAAGAGATAACTACAGCTGAATTATTGAAGGATTTAATCGAAGATTATTTGGAAGAGTTTGATGGCGCTTTCGATAAGATTAATGTTGAAAATGTTAGTGATAAAGTAGATAAGCCTAAGAAGCGAATGGTCAAAAAACCTATGCCCGTTAAAAAGAAATCATTTGTTTCTAAGAGGGTAAGTATTACTAAGAAGAAAGAAGGTTCTTCAGATGATGATGAAACTATGACTATTAAAAACACTCCTAAATTCAAACTTCTGGAGCTAGTACGTTTCTTGGATTCTGGTGACGGAGTTGATCCGGAGGAGTTGAGAAAAGCAGCTCAAGAAAAGGGAATTGCTAATCCTCGTTTACAACTGAATAAAATGATGAGAAGAGGCATATTGTATGCCCATCTTGGTCGTATTCATCTGACTTAGAGCCTCACAATAGTATTTTGAAAGTAACTTATATAGCGTAACCAACTGATAACAAATATATGGAATTAAGTAGAAGGCAATGGATTTTTGTGGTTATTCTAGTCCTTGGTTTCATTGCTATGGGTGGTGTTGCTGGATTTATATTTGCAGCTACTTTGTCGTTTGTTCCAGCTTATTATTATCTAAGATCAATAAGAAATGCTGAGAAGAAGGATAAAGAGCCTTGGGACACTCTAAAGTTAGCATTTGCATGGGGAGCTATCTCGGGTGTTTTTTTAGCAATATTATTTAATTCTTTAGGTACTGCATTATTGTTAGTTTTCTTAAACCAAAATGGCTCAGCCTCTGATGATTTATTACTTATTCTTACTGTAGTTTTAGTGGCGCCAATAGTTGAGGAATTTGTTAAACCTTTAGTAATGTTTCAGAATTCTTCAGTGCGAAGTAATATTGATGAAGTAGAAGATGGTATTGTTTATGGTGCGGCTTGTGGCTTAGGTTTTGGCGCTACTGAAAACGTTCTTTATGGCTTATCTGAAGATGCTGTCACTGTGGGATATCTTGGTATTTTGGCAGTTGTAGTATTAAGAACTGTATCTTCAATACTTTTACACTTAGTAGCCACTTCTTTTACTGGCCATGGTATTTCGAAGTATTTAGTGGAAGGTCAGCCATTTAGTATAGTAATAAAATATTATTTTTTAGCAGTATTAATTCACGCCGGATGGAATGGTGCCGCAGTTTTGAGTATGATTTACGGGGATCAGTTAGGTGGATTACTTCTTTTATTCTTTTCAATAATGTTAGCAGTTGGTGGTCTTGAATTTTCAAAAAGGAGGATACGAGAGATAGATATGGAAGGTTCAAATATAAGGATGAACCAAATCCGTTCCAATGAGGTCAGTAAATCTTGGGGTGATTCAAGTAAATGGGGTCAATCTCGAACTCCAGTAAACAATGATGTGGTTCCCAAGGAGGGTTATACTTCTCCAATTTTATATTCTTCAGATGATAAAACGGCATCACAGGAATGGTTTGTAAATATCGACTGGAAAAGCGCAGTTGGTACCATTATATTCTTGATATTTATTGTTGGAGATCTGCTAATTTAGAATATTAAGTTTCAGGTATAATCTTTTAATCTCATTTTTGTAGCGCTTATTGCGGGCCAGTAGCTTAGCTAGGTAAAGCGATCGGCTCTTAACCGATCGACCGGGGGTTCGAATCCCTCCTGGCTCGCCATCTAAGTGAAATGCATGGGATACAATCTAGTGATACGGCCCTGTTTTTCTATTTTTAAAATAGAATTAGAAACAAGTGAATTAACATGGTAGTTTACTTTTTGACGACTTACTTTAAGTTGTTGTGAAATCATGGATTGCGTTATTCCGGGGTTATTTTTAACAATATGAATGATTTTCTTTTGAGTTATATTTGTAATTAAAGAATTACTAATATTTATTCGACTTTCACTACCAAATGGAAAAAATAAGCGTTGTCTTCCACTGGTATGAGAGGTAATTGTCTTATGGTTTTCCAGAATATGTAGGTGGTGTGCCAATGTACCATTGTGTAGGCCTAGTTTTTCCTTTAATTGGGTGAAATTAGCTCCAGGTTCGGCATATATAATTCGAAGAAGATTTTGCCTAGTGGGATCATCTGCTAAGGTGTCTTTTTGAAGTCTTGAATACAGTGGAATGAAAAATTTAAATGCTAAGTATTTCATATTTTCTGAACGCTGGAATTGGAACCCGATACTAGCAATGGACAGCGCAACGAACATATTTCTTATACTTAAATTAGGGATTTTTATTGTACGTCCAACTTCCTCAGTTTCCTGAACTGTTTCTATTACATTAATATTTTCTTCCATTTCTCCATATGTAATATATTTTTCTTCACTATCTATACTTATGAATAGTTTGAAAGTTCCAGCCATATTTGGTTTGTATGTAGATCTGATACTCCATGATTCCGTATTGTCAAGCTCCTCGATAGTCATTTGGTCTATAATTTCTTCAAAGTCAGCATTGGTTTTGATTCCTATCTCTATTTCTAGGCTATTACTGACATAGCCCGTATTCGAAATGACAGTTGTACATGCGATACTCTGTCCAGTTAATAGTGAGCGTCGATTACATTCTTGACTGACTATGTTAATTTTGGTCTCAGTATAGCTTAGTATGTATCCTTCCGTCTTTTCCACACCATTATTCGAAATTTCGATGATTAATGGATTTCCACCTAGCTGTGGTATTTTTTGCAGCGGCATAATTTCAACATCGACTGTCAAGCTTTCTCCTGCATTAATTGTAACTTGTTCAGGTCCACTAATGGATTCTATAAATGTTGGCGAATAACCGTAGTTTATATCATAATTTTCGGTATAAAAACCTTCATTATTAATTATGAATTTTGCGTAGTATGTTTTTTTGCTATCAAAACTGATTGATGGCCAAATGGCAGTATCTATGGTTTCATCTGAGATATCTAAGTTTGTGGAGAACTTTTCTTCATCCATCCCTATTATTGAAATTATTCGAACTGATTGGTCCCAATGGATTACGTTGGTTTCGTCAGAAACTTTTATTAAAAAATAATTGCGGATTAACGGTTCTACCTGATAATTTGCATTTAACTGTAGTTCTTCAATATCATTAGTTTCTATCAATATATTTATCTTTTCAGAATTAGAGACTATAGGGTTTATAATTTCGATATTATGCGTTGAAATTGATAGGAATGCATTGTATTCTTCATAGTATATATTTTCGTTAACTAATTTAATTTGTATATTACAATAGTAATTACCTGGTGATGATATTTCGGTGAATCTAAAGTTAATGCTTTGTGATTCTCCAGATTCTATATTTGGTGTTCGGAAGTATGTTCCAATTTTCATGTCCGAACTGAATAGGTCCACTGTTATTGTTATATTTCCAAGCTGTTGATCAAATAAGCCGCTATTCGTTAAGTTAAGACTTATTTCGGGAGTCTGTTCTAAGGTAAAGAAGTAATGTTCTGATATGTATGCTTCAAGTTCGTGCTTTATTGGTACATATTGATAATTTATATTCTTAATATTCCAAAAGTCTTCAGGATCGGCATCTAGATCAGTGGCTGAAAAACGAAGGTATATATTTTTATCAGCTTCTATTTCCAATTCGATATATTCATTAGTGTTCTCATTTATAGTGTATAATTCATTCCATATTGTACTGTAAAGTTGGCTTTGATTAAAATTGGTAGTGTAGCTAATGCTATAGTTTGCATCTAGACTCATGATAAATTCGTGCTGAATAGTTATTTTATTATTCTTATTTCCATTTGTATCATATGGTCCCGTTACGACTCCAGTTTCATATTCATTGTTCAAATTTATTAGTTCAATATTTTGATTTTCATAGTTATAAATCCAGTTGGCATTATTCTCGTCATCTAGATAGTAGTCCACAATAATGTCTTCTAAGTTCACTTGAATATAATCATTGAAAAGATATTCTTGTTCAAGATAAGTTTTTGTTATTGTGTCATCATTATTAGATAAGAGAGTTAAGTTGAAAACATAATTTCCAGACAATTGTATTGTAAATGGGAAATTAGCTTCGTAGGTTTCCAAGGGGTTTATTGTAAATATTAGATTGGAGGATTCTAGATTTATATTATCTTGTAAATCTTCACTAAATATATTTATTATTAAACTATATGGTATTTCTTCGTTAAGATTATTGTTAATAGTTATATTCAATGAATTTTCAGTTTGTGTATGAAGATGTTCGACTTGGCTAATTTGTATTTCAGCCTCAGTTGCTGGAATGAGTGCAAAAACGATTCCTAAAAATGACGCAACCAAGAGAAATAATAGTTTTGTTCTTGCACCCATCTAATCTATTAAGAATGTTAAAGGTATTAATAGGTTTAGGATGTTTTTTTGACAATTATAAGCCTATTCTTTGATATTTATTAAAGAATAAGGGATAATATAACTTTTTAAACTTTACAGATTATGATTGTAAAATATTAAATAAAGCACAATCTAGACAAAAACATGATAACCAACAAGCAGCTGTCTCAGGGAGTTTCGATAATTCCGGTTTTAGTTTCAGCTATTGTTCTGATTCTTGGAGGTTCTTGGTTCATAGCTTATGAAACATATACCTACACAGCATCCGATGATATTGTTGGGGGATTAGTTAAGAATTCAGATTATACTTTTTATTTAGATGAAGTAGAAAATAGTCAATATGATGGAGTTGATAAAACTGGTAATCGTGAGGATAGTATCATTTCTTATTCAGAAAGTGGCTATGAGCAAAGAGGAATTGTTTTCTATAATCTGAGTCTTATTGTTTATGCGATTTCATTTATAGCTTTTTTGTCATCAGTGCTGATATTTGTTCGTGATTATGATTTAGTACAGAATATAAGTAAAGCTGAATTTTCAGCAGTTATTTTTGGATCATATATTGCTATTGTAATTTTTCTTCTATTTCTGGTAGGTTATTCAGTAGTGGGTATTCCTGATGCCGTACATGAAGATCATATGGGGACCAATAAATCGTGTCTTTATGATGATGATATGTTTGTAGCTGGTGTTGATAACTGTGATGTGTATTTTACTAATGACCCACAAATAGATGTAATTAATCAAAAATCAACCTGGAGTATTGGCCTGGCTTTCATCATTTTCGTTGTGGGTATGCTTGTTCCTTCGATATATTTGACTACTTCCACGCTTGAACGATTAAGTGAAGTTGAAGAGGCCCCTGATCCGGAACCTGTATTGTACTTTGATCCCGAGGCAAGGCTTCTTTTTGACATAAATACTGGAGAAGTAGTCGGTTCTTTTGTCGATGATGATAGGGAATTTTTTTATGATGAAGAGGCAATGATTTTATTTGATGAAAATACGGGAGATATAGTCTATAGCTCCGGAGTTCTTTCACCCTATGTCCCTGAAGCTGAGTCCGTAGAAGCTGAATCAGTAGAAGCAGAATCAGTAGAAGCTGAACCGGTCAAAGTAGAAGCTCTAGATGTCGAAGTTGTAGAAGCAGAACCAGTAGAAGCAGAACCAGTAGAAGCAGAACCAGTAGAAGCAGAACCAGTAGAAGCAGAACCAGTAGAAGCAGAACCAGTAGAAGCA
>Ga0114997_10001868_pt1 | contig 17202 bp, 15 predicted proteins | sample ArcticOcean_MG_C_2_FD_87045 | JGI IMG/M metagenome (GOLD analysis project Ga0114997, IMG submission 87045) | Marine microbial communities from western Arctic Ocean - ArcticOcean_MG_CB4_136 | ecosystem: Environmental > Aquatic > Marine > Oceanic | place: Arctic Ocean: Canada Basin | collected...
TAAAAATTTTTTTATAAACCTTTTTAATGATTAAATTAATTTTATTTTTTCCTTTAGCTATGTACCTATTTTTATTAAAATTTTTATTAAAATTATTATCCTCTAAATTTTTCCAAATTTTTACATTTGAGGATATGGCCATATAAAAAGCGTTTCTAGTACCGTTAATTTCTGTCACAGGATTTACGTCATGAAAACTAATATTATTTTGCAAACTTACAATCATAAGGTTTTCTTTAGGTTTTATAGTTTCAAATACCTTCATTTCATTATTTATTTTTTTCCATACTCTAAATTCTCCACCTTGAATTTTTGTAAATCCTCCTAGATAAAATATTATTGAAATTAATCTTTGTGGATTGTCTACATGTATTCCCTTGCCACCATTAATTAATCCATAACCTTTTTTTCCCATTCCCAAATCTATTCTGGAATATAAATTACAATTTTCTTTATGGGAACTTTGTATATCAATTTTATTAAAAATTTTATTTTTTTCTAAAGCCACTTCAACAATTTTATATTCAAAAATATTATCTAAATTCTTTGATTTTATTTCAGACTGAATGTCTTTTTTAAAGTCGTTTAAATATTTTTTAATGAAATCTTTGCTATATATATATTGATGTAATTTTTTATATTCTGGTGAATTTATAATTAATTTATTGTATAAATCATCTCCAAATGATGTATCAAAGTGCATTCTATTTACTTTATTAGGCTGAAGCTTAAATTCGTCTTCTCTTGGGAAGTTATTTTTTAAATTTTTATAAAATTTTTCTTCAAAAAAATCTTCAATAATAATATATGGATATGGATATTTTTTAATATTTATCTTTTGATTTAAACCAAACATTTCTTATAATTTCAAATTTACATCATTAAAAAATTTTTGATTTGACGTTTCCCAAAACTTTTTTTGCAAAATAGTATTTAAAAATTTTTTATCACTTTTACCAGTTCCAAATAAATTCTTATTATTAGCTTTATAATTCTTAAGAAAATTATTAATTGTAATTTTACTTAAATTTTTCACTTCTGTATTTTTTATAAGTCTTGATTTTACTCTTTTGTGCTGTCTATTGCCAATATTTATGGCTGGAATATTAAACATAGGTGCTTCATATATCGCTGAACTTGAGTTTCCAATAATAAATTTTGAATTTTTTAATAGGGATAAAAAATGTTCAAATCTTAAACTTCTTAAAATTTTAAATTTTTTTGATTTTATAAATTCATATTCTTTTATAATTATTGAACTTCCAGGATCATTATTTGGGTAAACAATTACAAAGTTTCTATTTAGTTTATTTAAAAAATTAATTAAATTCTTAGTGTCATTAGTTAGTGTGTCTAATTGAGATGTAACTGGATGCCACATTAAAATTGAATAATCATCAAATTTGATATCGTATCTTTTTTTTACAGTTTTGAAATCTGGTAACTTTTTATTTATTATAATATCCATGTCTGGTGAGCCAATTTCATATATACTTTCTTTTTTTTCTCCCATATTTAATATTCTTTTTTTTGCTACTGATGACCCTACAAAATGTATATGGCTTAATTTTGTTATTGCATGACGTATAGAATCATCAATAGTTCCTGATATTTCGCCACCCTCGACATGGGCAGTTAGAATATGATTTAAAGATCCTACTAGAGCGAAGGCCAAACTCTCGACTCTATCTCCATGCACTATTATTAAATCTGGTTTTTTTTTTATTATTATTGTTGAAAATTTTTTGATTGTTTTATGAAGTATAACTTCCAGCTTATCATTTGCGTTTTGATTAATAAATCTAGTTATATTATTCTTAAATGCTTTTATTACCTCTTGGTATGTGTTTCCAAATGTATTCAACATATGCATACCTGTTACAATGATTGAGACGTCAAAATTTTTGTTTGCCTTAGCTATTTTAATTAGTGATTTTAGTTTTCCAAAATCTGCTCTTGTTGAGGTTAAAAAAACAATACGTTTTTTACTTAATGTCATTTTTTTTAATTTGTGTATTAATTTTAATTAGTTTTTTTGCTTTTTTTCCAAATAATTTATTTAACTTGTCTGAATTAAAATCTCCGTTACCAGGTCTCTTAACCCACAAATTATTTTTTGTGAGTTTTTCACCTATATCTATTTGTTTTACTGCTACCACTGATGCAAAAGCAAAATTTCTCGTAACTTGTTCCTCTTTAATTCTGTTCTTAGAACCCTTCATCTGAGCCATTATTCTTTGAGAAATATTTATTAGTTCTTTTAATTGTTTTTCATCAATTGACGCAGAGATATCTGGGCCTTTAACTTTTTTATTATACACAAAATGTTTTTCAATTATTTTTACATTTAATGACATTGCTATAATTGATGAGAGCAAATCTGAAGTATGATCTGACAAACCAATTAAAGTATCAGAAAATTTTTTTTGCATTTCTTTTATTGCATTTAATCTTAATAGATTATCACTTGACGGGTAAAGATTAGTTGTATGTAATAAAGCGAAGTTTGATTTTTTTTTTTTTAGAAAATCATAAGTTTTTTTAACTTCGTCTATCGAATGCATTCCGGTACTTACAATTAATGGTTTTTTAACTTTACAGATATGGTCTAATAAAGGGAAATTACTCATTTCACCGGATCCAATTTTAAATGCTGGGATATTAAATTTAGTTAATCTATCTACTGCCGCTCTAGAGAATGGTGTACTCAAAAAAACCATATTTTTTGATTCTACATATTTAAATAATTTAAATTCCTCTTCCTCATTAAGAGAACTTTCAGATATAATATCATAAATATTTTTTTTAGAATTGCCGGGAGAAATTTTTTTAGCCTCAATTGACATCTCATCATCTGGAACATGTGTCTGATGTTTAATGATTTTAGCTCCTGCGCGCTTAGCAGAGTCAACAATCTTAAAAGCACTCTCTAAAATGCCACTATGATTAATCCCAATTTCTGGAATTATTAATGGTGTTGAATTATTGTCAATTTTAAGGTTTTTGATTACTAACATTTTTTAAATTAATATCACAAACAAAAAATAATAGTAAAAATAATTCAAATTATACTTTAACATTCAGGAAAATAAATATTATTTAACTCTTCAAGTTTTTTGCGAGTAACTTTGGAGTTTAATAAAAATTATAGATCACTTTTTTAATAAAACATAATATAAAATAATAAGCTCCTAATTATTACCTGATACTAAAGAAACTCTAGTTCTCTTATTTGGTATAAATTCTTCAACTTTAGAAATTTCATTCTAAAGTTCTTTGTGCTTTATTCTCTCAACATTTTAGTGATAATGGCATTTCTTTCTGAAAACTTTTCTAAATTATCAAAAAAATACATAACTCAAATCTCTTTTTGATTTAGCTGGTTAAGGGTTCTTTTAAGGCTTTGTAAAATCATTTTTTACTTTCTAAATTCTTTATTAATGATAAATAGTACTAAATCCAAGATCAAAAAACTTATAATATAAATTTACCTAACTTAATGATACTTTGTAATTTTTTACATTCAAGATTGTATTTTATAATAGAGTTAGAGCAATATACATAAATTTAAATTGAAAATATATTACAATTAATATGAATGGAAAAATTATATTTTTTTTTACTTGTGCATTTATTCATTATAAAAAAAAAATAAAAATCTTTATTTCATATATTAAATATTTTTTTAAAGAATTATTAATATTCAATATTCTTAATAACTTTTTTTTCAAAACAAAAAAAAATATATTTAAATCTAGAGAATTTAACAATTTTATTGATAAAAATTCAAAATTTTGGCAAAAAAAAATTAATCCTAATAAAAATTATGCTAAAAAAATTCTCGTAGAAAATTTTATTAACCAACCAGCTTATACAATGTCAAATGCCGTCATTGCTACATATATAAAGAATATTTTTAATTATAATATTGTTGGCCTTTTAAGAAAAGGTGATTATACCGGAAAAGCAATTTTTGAAAGTTATGGTATTAAAGATATTAATTATTATAATAATATAAATATATTTCAAAGATTAAGTGTACTTTTTATTTCTCTAAAACTTATCAAAAATTCTAAAAAAATTAATGACTTTTGTAAAGTAAAATATAAAAATATAAATGTTGGCCTTTCAGCTTATGACGCATATGTAAGATATACGGGGCAACCTTCCTTAACATTTATTAATAGTGAATTAGTTTATTTTTTATCTGACTCAATAGCTGCTTGTATTTTTTTTGATCAATTTTTAAATAAAAAAAAAATTAAATTTAGTGTTCAGGCGGAAACAGCTTTTTCACCTTCTAATAATCTTTTTCAAACTTGCTTAAAGAAAAAAATTAAAGTTTTTACAAGATTAGGAACTAACACTTTCACAATTAGAATTTATAAAAAATGGAGAGAGAGATACACTTATAGGGCAACTTTTGAAAAGAAAATTTTTGATAAAATTTACTCTAGACGTAAAAAACATTGTGTAAAAAAATATGACTATTTTCATAAGAAAGAAATTAAAGATCGTAAATTTGGATTAGACGTAGCAGTTCAAGACAATATAATTAAGACTAAAGCTGTTACCAAAAATAATATAAAAAAATTATTTAATTGGGATAATAAAAAAATTGCTGTTATTTTTTTACATCATTTTATTGATGGAAATTTTCACCTTGGACCAAGAAAAACTTTTATGGATAATTATACTTGGGCCAAATTTACAATTAATGCTTTGTCAAAAATTAAATCTGTTAATTGGATTATCAAGCCTCACCCTAGTCAATATGTTTATAAAACTAAAGACAACCTTCAAAAAGAAATAGAAGTTCTAACAAAAAATAACAAACATATTAAAGTTTTTCCAAGAAAATTTACTCAGTCATCTCTTCTTAATATTACTGATTTTGCTATAACCTCACATGGAACTGCTGGTGTTGAGTACCTTGCACATGGAATAAATACTGTTTATTGCGACAATTCTTTTTATTCAAATCTGAAATTTATAAAAATGTCTGAGGGTCCTTCAAATTATTTAAAAACTTTAAAAAATCTAAATAAACTTAAAAAACCTACAAATGATATGGTAAATAAAGCTAAAACATTTTTGTATATTAGACACCATTTGTTTAAATCTAATTGCTCTCTTTTATCACAACATAGTATATCAAGAAAAATTAATAGAAAATTATTTTGGAATCAGAATTCGGTTAGGTTAAACAAGTTTAGTTTCGATAATGACGAGCTTTACAATATGTTTAAATTACAACTCAAACATAATTGGCAACATACTATTAATTTAAACGAGTTAAATATTAAAGATAATACTCTTTTTTAAACCTACATTTAATATTAATTATATGAATAAAAACTGATGTTAAAAATTAAAGATAATACAATTTATTCTGTGATGTATCATTATGTTAGAGAGACCCAAAAAAGTGAATATCCAAACCTGAAAGTACTTAATCTTAATGATTTCAAAAAACAAATAGAAAATTTTTCAAAAAAATTCAATTTGTTAAAGTATGAGGATTTTTTAGAAATTTTAAGTACAAAAAAAATCCCAAAAAAGCCTTCAATACTTTTAACTTTTGATGATGGTTACATAGACCATTTTAAATATGTTTTACCCATTCTAGTAAAATATAAAGTTTCTGGAATATTCTATCCACCTATATTAAGCATGGAGAATAAAAAAGTTTTAGATACAAATAAAATTCATTTTATTTTAGCAAAAGAATTAGATAAAAATAAGATTCTTAAATTTATAGAAAAAAATACAATAAAATACCTAAATAAAAGTTTATACCAACTAAAATTAAAAAATATTAATTCAAATAATAGATGGGACGATGGTAATACCAGGTTAATTAAAGCATTGTTGCAATTCCATTTGCCAGAAAATATTAGAAATAAAATTATCAATAAACTGTTTAAAAAAATAATTAATCTAAGTGAAAAAGATTTTTCCAAAGAATTGTATATGAATAAGAAACATATAAATGAAATGGTACACAACAATATGCATTTTGGGATTCATGGCTATACACACCCTAGACTTGGTCTTTTGAGTTATAAGAAGCAAGAAATTGAAATTTTTAAATCAATTAATTCTTTTAAAAAAATTGGTTTAAGTACTAATGATATATCTATTTGTTACCCATATGGCTCATATAATAAAGATACATTAGATATAATAAAGAAACATGATGTTAAATTTGGATTTACATTAAAAGTAGATTCAATAGATAATATAAATATCAACAATAGGTTTGAACTTCCAAGACTCGATTGCAAGGATTTTTTATAGTTAAATTACTTTATTTAATAAACAAGTACTTAACAAATTTAAATAGAAGTCCAACCACCATCAACCATCAACATAGATCCAGTAATATAAGATGAGGCATCTGATGCTAAAAAAAGAATGGCTGATGCAATTTCAGTATTTTTTGCTAACCTTTTTAATGGAACTTTTCTATTATAATTTTTAATAAATATTTTATCTTGATTCAAGTCAGAAACTCCACCAGGACAAATTGCATTTACTCTTATGTTGTGCTTACCATAATACGATGCCATTTGCCTTGTAAGGTTGTTGATACCACCTTTAATTATTGAATAACTCATACTTTCCTTCATCTTTGTGCCTAAATAGATACTTAAATCTTGTGCTACAACTCCATAAATAGAGCTTAACTGAATTATATTTCCATTTTTTTTTGATTTAACCATTGAATCAGCAACTATTTTTGCAAGCCAAGAAAAAGAATTTAAATGAATATTTAAATTTTTTGCAAATGATTTATACTTAATTTTTTCAAATGAATTAGATTGCCAGTCATTTGTTTTTGGGTAGCTACTATTTATAAATATATCAGGTACTCCGTATTTTTTTTTTAAATTTTGATACTGCCTTTCAACTTTTTCTGGAAATGTCACATCAAATTTTTCGAAAAAAAAATTTACTTTTTTTTTAGTAAAATTTAATTTTTTTTTTTCTAACACTACAACTTTAGCTCCAGCATCTAGCATAGCTTTAGTTATTTCTTTTCCAATTAGGCCTGCTCCACCTAACACAAAAACTAATTTATTAGTTATTTTAAATTTTTCTAAATATGTCATTTTTCATTAAATAGCTTACTATTTTAAAGTCATTTTTTGTATCTACCTCATAGCCCCTATCTTCTGGCATAATATATATAGAGTTTTTTTTTACAAATAAAGAATCTGTTGAAAGAAGTGTTTTTCTTTTCCAAATATATATACTTGCATTTAAATCATAAACTTTAGGAGCATCCTGTCTTCTCTTTATGATATAGCCTAATGTTTTTAATGGTTTAATACTTTTGTCTTTCTTTACTTCCACTGAATTAAAATATGGGTTGATCCTTGAGTGATTAACACTAAATAATAAGTTTGATTTATTTTTAATAAACTGTTTAACAGCTAACTTTATATCTTTAATTAATCGCAAGGGTGAAGTGACATCAAGATCAATTATAATATCATATTTTTTTTTATAAAATTTTTCTGCTTGTCTTAAAGAATGTCTAACCACAGGTACTTTTGGGGATTTACTCGTAGATAAATGTTTTGGTCTCAAAAAAAAATTTTTAATTCCATATTTACTTGTTATTTTTTGAATTATTTTTGAGTCTGTTGAAACCACTATATCTTCAAAAATATGACTTTTTTTGGCTTGGGCAATTGTATAGTAAACTAGTGGCTTGTTATTTATAAGTTTTATATTTTTATTTTTAACAGTTGATGAACCAGCTCTCACACATATAGTACAAAGAATTTTCATTATAAATCGTTCATTCTTTTAATATGATCTAGGCTCCCCGCATCAATCCATTGATTTCTATCGATAGGATAAATTCCAACTTTATATTCTTTTTTAATTGCCTGGGTAATAAGATCGGTAAAGTCAAAATATTTATTTTTGGGTATTAATTTTAGTACCTTCCTATTAATCAAATAACACCCCGTATTAGCTAAAAAATCTATTTTTGGTTTTTCATAAATTTTTTTTAATTTTTGATCTTTTCCTATTTCACAAACACCATATGGTATTTCTAATTTATTTATTGAACCAATTATGGTAATATCATTTTTATTTTTTTTATGGAATTTTATAAATTCATTAAAGTCAGTTTTTATTATTGTATCGCAATTGATTACTATAAAAAAAAGATTTTTACTTTTTTCTATTAATTTGAGACTGCCAGCTGTTCCTAATGGTTTTTTTTCAATAAGATATTTTATTTTACAATCTAGATTTAATTCAGAGAAAAAAGCTTTAACCATTATAGATTTATAATTTATTGACACATAATAATCCTGTATTCCATAATTTTTAAATTCATAAATAATATGTTCAATAATAGCCTTTCCATTGATTGGAATTAAGGGTTTAGGTAATATATATGTTGATGGTTGAAGTCTTGTACCCTTACCACCTGCCATTATCACTACTGGTATATCTATTTTTTTTTGTATAACTCCTTCTCTAAAGAATTTTGAGTCAATAATCTCAATCAATTTATTTTTTTTATTTATTATTGGGATGTAAGGAAAGTCTCCATTTGTTATAATTTTTTTTATTTTATTTAATTGATAATTATTTTCATAAAAAAAGCATGACTTTCTATTTACAATATTGTCTATTTTATTAGTAAGTTTTCTATTTTTTAAAATCGCATTTCTTATATCGCCATCACTTAATGTGCCAATAAAATTATCTTTTTTATCAATTACGATTAAACACTTAATGTTGGTTGATTGTTGCTTTTGCATCGCAAATTCAATTGTTTCTCCCAAAAAAATTTTGTAATTCTCAAACATAATTTTATATATTTAGTTAAATTTTCTAAAAACTGGCTTTATTACATGCCCTTTTAAGTATTTTCTAACACCTAATTTCAATGCTTTTTTATATACATATAATGTTTTTTCTAAAGCCATTAATGTTTTTTTTAATGTTTTCTCGTTATGCCTATATGAAATAGATACCCAAGGCATTAATATATTGTATTTTAACATTTCTTGAATGAATAATGTTCTAAATTCTAAACTATTATTTTTATTATGATCTAGACAATTAAACAATGGTGAGCAAGCAATACCAGAAAAATTGAAATAATCTTGAATGCCAAGTTTTTTTGCTATTTTATTTGATTGTTTTATTAGTTTGGCTCCATAATTCCAGTTATGCTCTATAACATTATTTTTTTTTAAAAATTTTACCGTTTCAATGAAGGCTGCCAAACTACTCATTTCAGCTCCATGTGTGGTAGATAATAAAAAGACTCTTTCTTGATTCGTTTTTGTAATTGATCCTAATTCCATTATTTTTTTTTTCCCACATACTGCTGATACAGAGAATCCATTTGCCATAGCTTTACCAAAAGTACTCATGTCTGGTTTTACGCCATAAAAATGTTGAGCTCCTTCCAAGTGCCACCTAAAACCTGTAATCATCTCATCTAGTATAAATACTATTTTATTTTCCTTACAAATTTTTTCTACTTGTTTTAAAAAGTGATTTTCTTTTTTAAAATTTCTATCACATACTGCTTTATTGCAACAAGCTGAATCATTCTTATCAATTTTTGGACACTCTGTGCTAGAAGGTTCTAAAACAACACACGCAATTCTATTTTTAAATTTAATTATATTTTTTTTTAAGCTTTCGATATCATTGTAATGAAATTTCTTTGTTAATTTTCTAGTCACATTCGTAACACCACGAGGAACTTTGGTTGATCCTATAAACCAATCATCAAATGAAAAAAATGGCTGCTCCGCACACCTTAAAATAATTTCTTTACCCGTATAAGCTCTTGCAAGTTTAACTGCTGCTGTTACTGCGGTAGATCCATTTTTAGTAAATTTAACCATGTCTGCATGCTTTATTAGAGATGTAATTAACTCTGCTGCCTTTAACTCAATAATTGAAGGTCTTGTAAGATTGTTACCTTTCTTAATGGCACTAATCGCACTATTATTAATTGAGCTTTCAGCATACCCTATATTCACAGATCTCAACCCCATTCCATAATCAAGATACTTTTTGTTATTATAATCAAAAATATAAGTACCCTTACCTCTGTCTAATATTGGTGGAGCATTCTCTGGGAATGTGTCTGCTCCTCTTGAATAAGTATGAGAACCACCAGGTATTACCCTTAAAAGTCTATTAGTTATTTTATTTTTAAATTTCATCTTATTTATTAATTTTTTTTTAAGATAACATAATCTTGTAATACTAAGGTATCTAAACCACAGGTATGAAAAGTTCTTATTGCATCTGAAGGTGTCATAACTACAGGCTCTCCATTTAAATTGAATGATGTATTTAATAAAACAGGAACATTTGTTATTTTATAAAATTCATTAATTAAATTATAAAAACGTGAATTAAATTTTTTATTTACTGTTTGAAGTCTTGCGGTGCCATCAACATGAACTACTGCTGGAATTTTTTTTCTCCAATCGTTTCTTACTAAAACAGCCTTTTCCATAAAAGGGACTTTTGTATTTCTATCAATCTTAAAAATTTTGCTAGCAAACTCCTCCAACACAGCTGGTGCAAAAGGCCTAAAAGTTTCCCTATATTTGACTGCAGTGTTAACTTTAAGTTGCATTTCTAGCTTTCTTGGGTCAGCCAAAATTGACCTATTTCCTAAAGCTCTGTGAGTAAATTCCATCCTATCCTGAAACCACCCTATTAAATGTCCTTTAGAGATTCTTTCAGCAATATATTCACTAATGTTGTCTGGTTTGAAAAAAGTTAAATTATACTTTTTAAGTAAAGAATGAATATCTTCATTTGAATATCCTGGTCCAAGGTATACTTTGCAATCATTTTTTGATTTTTTACCTTGGTTGTGATTTTCTAAGTAGGCTCCTCCAATCGATACACCTAAATCATCTGGCCAAGGTGGAACAAAATTATTTTTATAAACATCTTTATTTTCTAATAATCCATTGAAAACACAGTTCATTGCTGCACCACCTGCAATAACTATGTTGTTAGATTTCCCCCCTTTTTCTTTGGTGATCTTTAATAAATGAAACACAATATGTGTAAATGCTCTTTGTAAAGCTCCTGCAATCTGATGATGCTTGCTTGAAATTTTTTCATTTTTTTCTCTTGGCTTGCCAAACAATAAAATTAGTTTTTCATTATAAAAATGAGGTTGTCTATCAAATAAGTAATAGTCAAAAAATGAAAGATCTAATTCAAATCCATTTTTTGTTAGTTTGTAGATTGATTTAATTTTTTTATCATATAAATTCTTGTTTTTAGAAAATGAAGCTAGTGCCATTGTTTTCCATTCATCGTTGTCTGGCTTAAAACCTAGAAAATCTGTAAAGGCGCCATACAACAAACCCACTGAGTGTGGGTAGGAAATAGAATTTGTATTAATAAGTTTTTTTCCATCATAATAACCAAATAAACAAGTTTCTTTTTCACCATGTCCATCAATAGTTAAATAATCACACTTTTTGTATGGTGATACAAATATTGCTGACGCTGCATGGCATTCATGGTGATTTAAATAAACTATTTTTGTATCGTCAAAACTAACTGTCATTTGTTTTGATGGTTTTGACTTCAATGCTTTCATCACATTGGAAGGAACGTTGCTTAGCATTTCTCCTCTCCATGAAATGTTACTATCCCATCTACCTGAAGCTGAACTTATATTTATACTCGGGTTCCACGGAACAACTACTCTATCAATATCTTTCCATTTAATATTAGCTTGCTCTAAGCACCAGTTAGCTGACTGTATTGGAAATTGTGTTGCCCACTTAACTCTGGTAAATCTTTCCTCTGGCGATGCAGCAACTAACTTTCCATCTATCATTAATGCTGATGACGAAATATGTGTCCAAGGATATATTGATAGTATTTTCATAACTTCAAATTAAATCATCTATATTATAATTTTTCTTAGATTTGTTATTGATATATTCGTAAATTTTAGAGGCACAGATTCCTGTACCTGGTCTCTTCGTTGTAATGTTTTCATAGGTAAATTTTTCACCTTTATTTATTTTTTTTTTAGCCACTATACTTTTTCTTGCAACTTTTTTGTTTATTTTTTCGCAATCAAAGAGTTTTTTTTTCCCAAATCCATTCATTATTTCAAATTTCCTTATATTGCTAACCATAACCTTAAATTCACTTGGTGTTAAAGATGCAGAGTGATCTGGTCCATGCATCTTTTTACTTAGTGTGAAGTGTTTCTCTATTAATTTTGCGCCTTTAGAAACTGCAATTAATGGGGCAATAACACCCCGTGTATGATCAGAATATCCTATATTAAGTTTTAAATCTTTTTGTAAACTATTAATGCATTCTAAATTTGAATATTCATCCTCAACAGGATAGTCAGTTACACAATGCATAATTGTTAATTTTTTTTTAATTTTATGTAATTCTTTATTATTAATTATAGAAACAACATTACTTTTTATTTTATATATATTTTTTCTAGCAATTAAGTTTATACTGTTTATTATTTCCCTCATGTCACTCATTCCTGTGGATAAAATAACATTGTATTTCATTAAATTTAATTTTTTTAATAATAAAAAGTTTGTAATTTCTCCTGAAGGTATTTTTATTTTTTTTATTTTTAATTTTTTTTCTAAAAAAGAGATACTTTCTGAATCAAACACAGAGGATAAAAATTCAATTTTATAATACTTGCAAAATTTTAATAATTCAAAATAGTTTTCTCTTTTTAGTTCTAATTTTTTTAACATTTTGAATTGTGAATTATCATTCTTCGTATTCATAATCTGATATGGTGCTTTTTTTGCATTTTTTGTAACTAACTTTTCAGCAGTAAAATTTTGAAATTTCACTGCATCTGCTCCTGATTTTTTAGCTGCTATAATTAATTTTTTTGCAATAGATAAATTGCCATTATGATTTACTCCAATTTCAGCAATTATAAAAACTTTATTATTTTTTGATATCATAAAACAGTTTAGAGGTTTCTTTATTATTTTTTTTTAAAATTTTATTAATTTTTTTAAAAATGTTTAGAGAGGTATTTTTTTTTAAAAAAAGATTGTCATAATTAATTTTATTTTTTTTAAGGACTAACCTTTGTATAAGTTGTTCTATTGATTTTTTATCGTTTTTACATGTAAAAATACTTCTTGAAAATTCTCTACCATTTTGTCTATTACCTATATTTATAGTGGGTGTTCTTAATGCGGGTGCCTCCAATATACCACTAGATGAGTTTCCTATTACACAATCTACATTTTTTAAAAAACTTAAGTAATTTTGAGACCCCAGTGATGATATGATAGTTGAATTTTTATTTTTATTTTTTAAAACTTTTTTAACATAATATTTTCCATTTGAATCTGAATTATTATAAGTAAATATAAAAAAAATATCTTTAAATTTTTTTAGACTTGATAGAAAAATATTTATTTCATTTTTAATGTTACCTTTTTTCTTAGTTTCAGGATGAAAAGTTACTAATATTTTTTTTTTATCTAGTGGTACGTTAAATTTGTTAAATAATTCTTTTTTGTCTATTAATTGAGTATTTAAAGCATTTTCTACACCTAACGCTCCATAATTAAATATATTTTTTGGGTTTTCGCCTAACTGGACTAATCTTTTTGTATAGTTTTTGTGACATGAAAAATGATAATTAGAAAACTTAGTCATCGAATGTCTTAACCCATCATCAAATGCGCCTGAGGTTAGCTCTCCTCCATGTACATGTGCTATAGGAATATTCAAAAAAAAACTGGCTAAACAGAAAGAATATGCTTCATATCTATCACCCAATAAAATAACAATATCTGGTGATTTTTTTTTTAAAAACTTCGTAAAATTTGTAAGAGATTTTCCCAAGTAACTAACTACTTCGTTATCTCTTATTTTGTCTATTTTAACTGGACATGCATAATCGATAAATAAATTATCTTTTAAAATTTCTTTATGAGTATTACCAAATAGTTTTGAAAAATGTTGCGCCCCAGCAGCAATCAATAATTTTATAGAATTATCTTTTTTAAATCTATAAATTAAAGGTTTCAACAATCCGTAGTCTGCTCTGCTCCCTGAAAAGATTAAAACTTTTTTTTTCATCTTCAAAAATTATACAGGTCAGATTTATAATGTGATAAATTTTTTGGATTTTTAAACCACTCAATAGTTTTTTGTAATCCATTTTTAAATCCTATTTTTCCTGAATACTTTGGAGACCAGTTTAGAATTTTCTTAGCTTTTTTATTTGATGAGATTAATCTATTAACTTCACTTTTAATCGGTCTCATTCTCTCTTTGTCCTGAACAATAACAGCATTATTATTAGTTTGTTTTTTAATTTCGTCTAGAGTTTCTTGCATACTAAAATCAACACCCGTCCCAAGTTGTATAGTTTCTCCAATGCATTTTTTATTTCCAATCGCAGAAATATATCCATCTACTGTATCTGAAACGTATGTAAAATCCCTTCTTGCTTCTAAATTCCCTAATTTGATTTCATTTCTAGACTCTATTATTTGAGTTGTTATTGATGGAATAAAAGCCCTCAGTGATTGTCTTGGACCATAAGTATTAAATGGTCTGAGAATTAATGATGGTAAATTGAATGCTTTATAATAAGATAATGCCAACTGATCTCCAGCTATTTTAGTTGCTGCATATGGAGATTGTGCACTTAATGGATGCTCTTCAGTTATTGGAACAAATTGGGCGCTTCCATATACTTCACTTGTTGAAGTTTGAACGAATAATTCTGTTTTATTATTTTTTGCTGCCTCTAATAAATTAACAGTTCCGTTAATATTTGTACTAATATAACTTTGGGGAGATTTATATGAATAAGGTATAGAAATTAATGCAGCTAAATGAAAAAAAATTTCTATTTTTTTTGATTCTTTCAAAATTAAATTAGGATCACATATGTCACCAGACACAACCTCTAGATTTTGTTTTATATCTTTTGAAAAGCTATCGATCCACCCCCAAGAATTATCTATATTGTATGGTACTATAGTTTTAACTTTGTGACCTAATTTTACAAGTCGCTCAACTAAGTGAGATCCTATAAACCCCCCGCCACCTGTAACAAAAATTTTTTTTTTCATTTTATATCATCCTATAATTATAATTTAATCGTATTTAGAAATATCTTTTTTTATCTCTTCATATTCCTTCATTTTTTTTTCACAAAAGTTAACGCATATTTAGTTCTTTTCATTATTCCTGGTGCTGTCAAAACATAGATATAACCAACTTTTTTTTATTTTTTTAAAGCGGTTTATTCTAATAAAACCTTTTTTCTTTAAAGCATTAACAAGATAATTCAACTTTCCTAGGCTAAAACCCGGCTCACTGGCAAGTTTTCTCTGTGATGTATTTTTTTCTTTGTCCAAAGATCTTAGAACATTAAATTGATCTTGTTCACTTTTCATAGCATTGTAGTATATGTTCAAATATTGAACATACTATAGTTGCAAAAATTTCAACGGTAAAGAAATTAAATATATAAATAAAACATAAAAATATGATGAACCACCTGAAAATGTTATTTTTACAATAGTTTTAGATAATAAATTTAAAGATTATAAAAGATCATGACTTTGCTATCAATTTATTCAGCAATTAAGGTATAGTGAATTATTTAAATATTAAAATTAATAGAAAAATAATAATTTTCACAACTTCTCAAAAACTCATCAAATGTTTATTTCGCTTATATTGAATTTGGTCTATCAGCATCAACATCACCCTTAACAATACTTATTTTTTTTAAGTTTTTATAAGCTATTATAATATTTGTTTCTTTAAGCCCAACATATGGTTCAGTTAAAATGGGCATAATATCTTTTTCTTCATCTAACAAATTAAATCCACTTTTTTTAATCAAATTTTCATATAGTCCAAAATATAAAAATTCAATATGTTCAAAGTTATTATCTATACAGTATTTAGCTAGAGTGTTTCCCAAATTTATTTTGTTAAAGCTTCCCTCAAAATCTACAACTCGAATAAATTTACATTTTTTGATTTTAACAACTCTATAAATTAAAAAACAAGAAAATCTTTTATCTTTAATTATCATATATTTATAAAAAGGATGTAATTGGTATCGTTTCTTAATATATTTACGTCGGCATTTACTTTTAATTACATTGTAAAAATTAATATAACTCACTGATTGAATGAATGCGGTATCTGAGGGTTTCGTATATTTTAAATTTTTTGAAATTACTTGTTTTTTTTTTATTGAACAAATATAAAATTTTTTGAAACTCACTATATTAAATTTAAAATATTTATAATATTTTATAGAAAGTTCATTCAAACCTGTGGCAATAAATTTTTTTGTTTTAGATTTTTCTAAAAATTTTTTAAAAAGTATGCCTCCATAATTTTTAAAAGATTTATTCGAGCACCATAAAGCTAGTCCTATTTTTTTATTTTTACAATTTGTATAATAAAGATCAATAATACCTAAAACTGATACTATTTGATTATTGAGATAAACGGCAAAAAAATTAAGCTCTTTTTTGTTTTTTGAGTGCTGCCATTTTAATAATTTTTGAGATGTAGATAGTATATGTTTTTTTTTCCAATTTTTGCTAATAAAATTCATCAAATGTTTAATTTCTTTTTTTTTAATAAAAGAATATCGGTGAGATTTAGTATCCACCATCAACTTTAATTATTGATTTAGTTACATAGTATGATTTAGATAAAAACTCTATCGCGTTTATTACAGATTTAAAATCACCTTTTTTTTTTATTGTAGTATTGGAAATTAACATTTTAGAATTTTTAACCTTATTAAATAATGGGCTGTCAAAATATCCTAATGATAAATAATTTGATCTTACTCCAAAAAGAGAAAGTTCTTTTGCAAAAGAATTCATCATTCCAACTAATGCATTTTTTGATATTGAATAACCAGATATTCCAATATCTGAAGCAAGGCCACGAGAAGATCCTACAAATATTAGTGAGCTATTTTTTTTTTTAATTAATTCTTTTGATATTAATTTAGCATTTTCAAATACATAAAAAATCGAACCATCGAGTTCTTTTTTAAGTTCATCTAAACTTTTATTAAATATTAAATTATCTACACTAAAATTGTTAAAAAAAATAACTGTAGTATTTTTTTTTATGAATTTGTTAATTTTTTTTTAATTA
>Ga0114997_10001871_pt1 | contig 17183 bp, 8 predicted proteins | sample ArcticOcean_MG_C_2_FD_87045 | JGI IMG/M metagenome (GOLD analysis project Ga0114997, IMG submission 87045) | Marine microbial communities from western Arctic Ocean - ArcticOcean_MG_CB4_136 | ecosystem: Environmental > Aquatic > Marine > Oceanic | place: Arctic Ocean: Canada Basin | collected...
AGAAGAAGGTCTCGAGGCGCGAGAAAACGCCTTTCCTTCTCGAAGCGCACCCAACGCCTACGGGGCCGGAGGAGGAGGAACAGGAGGAAAGAAAAAGAAGAAGAAAAAGAAGTCCGAAGAAAAGCCGAAGGAACCTTCCCAAGGGGAGGTGAGCTCGAAACCGATGTTCGCCAGTCAGTTGTAACCGCAAAAGTATAAACTCTGAACTCCGTATCCCATCCCGCTACATTTAGTGTTTTTCCTCAAATCGTTCAAAAGTCTTCAAATTCTTTCCCGAGGAGACGCTTTGGTTTTGCGTCGTCGCACACAACAAACCTCTCTTTACTAAACAACTTTCCAGACAAAGAAGATCTGCCATTTGAGATCGTCCTCAAAATGAACCCGAACATGTTCACGCCGGAAATGATAAATCAAGCGCAAAAGATGATGGAAAACATGACGCCGCAACAGATGCAACAGATGCAACAGATGGCGAGCAAGATGGGAGGAGGAGGAGGAATAGGTGGGATGCCAAACATCCCACCGGGCGCGATGGACGCGATGAAGAACATGACCCCGGAACAGATGAAACAAGCCGCGGAACAGATGAAGAACATGACCCCGGAACAGATGAAACAACAGATGGAATTCGCGACGAAACAGGCGCAAGCTGAGCAAAAGTATAAACACGAAGGTTCGAATCAGTTGAAAAAAGCCGGGAACGCGCTCGTCGGGGAAGGGAAGTACGCGGATGCCATCGAGAAGTACGAACGGGTGAGAGAGAATATGAAAGCGTACAGAGATCCGGAGGCGCAAACGTTGAAGAAATCGTGCTTGTTGAACAGCGCGTTGTGCATGAATAAAGTCGGGAGACACGAAGAAGCCATCGAGAGGTGCGAGGAGGTGTTGAAGATTGAAAATACGAGTTTGAAGGCGTATTATAGACGAGGCCAAGGGTATTTTCAGTTGAAGAACTTAGAGCTGGCGTGGAAGGATTTAAAGAGGGCGGTGAAGTTATTGCCGGAGGATGAGATTGTTCGAGGGGAGTTGGAGAAGTGCGAGGAGGAGATGGAAAAAGCCGGAATGGTGGTGGAGATTAAGTGCCCTGAATTTGACACGTTCGAGAAAGACGAAGGAGAAGAAGGAGAAGGATTGGTAGATGGCGCCTTCGAGGATGTCGGAGAGGAGCGAGCGTCGAGTGGGACGGCGGCGGCGACTTCCACAAACGCGGGCTTTCCTCCCCAAATGCCGCCGGGAGGCATGTCGCCGGATATGATGCAACAAGCCGCGGAAATGATGAAGAACATGTCGCCAGAAACGATGGAAGCGATGATGTCCGTGGCTGCGGATATGCAAGGAGGCGGCATGGGTCCAGATGGTATGCCTACCGCCGATACGATGAAGAAAATGCAAGAGAAAATGGGCGACCCGAAAATGCAAAAAGCTGTAGCGGAGATGATGAAGAACGTAAACCCCGAGCAAATCAAGCAAATGAGTACGGCGGCCGGGATGCCTATGAGCGACAAACAGGCGGAACAAGCCGCGCAGCAGCTCAAGAACGTGAAACCGGAGACTATGGAAAAGTTTATGAAAGTTGCCGCGTTTGGAACGAAATTCTACGGACGATTCAAGACGCAAATCGATTGGATGAACCGGAATCGAAAGTTGACGTTGACGATTGCCGTCGTCGTGTTCGCGGCGTTCCTACATCAAGTTATTCGATGGTGGCGACGACCAAAGAGTGCAATGAAAGAAGCCTTGACTGGCGAAAAAGTGACCGCGGATGAGGAGGCGTTCGAAGACGCGTGGTGATATTTTACGGAGTAGTTGATATTTTCGATTGAATTACTTTTTACTATTTTACGAATTAACTCTCATTCTGTTCGCTTGCTTGGCTTGCTTGCGTTTTACTCTCTTCTTTTCATCCTCCTCTCTCGTAAATTTTAGCGCGCGGGAGGGATGATCGCATTCAATTCCGGATCGTGCGTGAATCCCTCGTCGAGGAACGTTTGCGACCTGTAAAAAGGGTTCAAATCCATCACCCCATACTCTTTCGCTCGGTGTTCCAACAAGTGGCACTTAATCGGTTCTTTCTCTCGATCGAGTCGATTCATCTCGCGAAGAATCCCGCGTAAAATCTCCATCAAGAGCGAATCGAAATCGCGGTGGAAGTGCGCGTACCTGGCAAATTTCTTCCTCAAAGATTTTTGAACCGATTGCTTCTGCGTGCCGATGAAAGAATCCAACATGACGGAAATCGCGTGATCTATATCCTCCGGGCTCACGCTTAACGACAAACGCATGCGCGCTCTCGCTTCTGCCATACGAATCGTACTTTCCAAGTGACGAACGGCTACGGGCATACCTTCCCTCGTTACGGATTCTTTACGAAGTTCCGAGTACACGCGCGCAATCTTTGGCGTGTCTTGGTGTTTAATCTGTGGATGGACGAACCGCTTGGCGTAAGAGATGTATTTTTTAAGCATTTCTTGATCGAGCGCTTCCGCGACATCTTCATCGTTGTTCGTACTATTACCGAAGCCAGCGGCGACGCCGTCTTCGTCGTCAAAATTTTTCGGGTGCGCCTTGACGTGACTGTTCACCACAAACTCTGCCAAGCGCCTGTCTGTGATGGGGTCGATGACATCTTTTACGACGCACAACACGTCAAATCGAGACAAAATAGGGTCCGTAAGTTCCACATTATCGCTAAAGGTTCGCGAAGAATCGTATCTTCCACCGATTGGGTTCGCCGCGGAAATCACCGAACATCTCGCCTGTAAACTCGTCACGATCCCCGCTTTTGAGATGGAAATCGATTGTTGTTCCATAGCCTCGTGGATAGACACTCGATCTTGGTCATTCATTTTATCAAACTCATCGATCAAACACACGCCTCGATCGGCTAAGACTAACGCGCCACCTTCTAACACCCACTCTCGAGTGATTGGATCTTTATGCACCGCGGCGGTCAAACCAACCGCGGAAGCGCCTTTCCCAGTCGTATACACGCACCTGTTTGCCGTTTTCTCCACGTACTTTAGAAACTGCGATTTCGCTACTCCCGGGTCGCCTAGCAAGAGCACGTTAATATCACCCCTCAGTTTCGTTTTGCCTTTCACCAACTTTTCTTGACCGCCGAAAATAGCCATCGCGATGCCGGTTTTGATGTTTTCATGCCCGTGGATGGACGGCGCGATGGAGTTGATGATGCGTTGGACAATCCTCGGGTCCTGGGATAACTCCCTTATTGCGTGTTTATCGTCGTCGGTTAAGTTTTGCGTGGCGAACGCGTCCCCTTTGCGCAAGATGTGGTTCACCTCCACGTGCGTGCTAAACACCGGGAAGCCGTTTCTTTGTTTGATTTGACTCGCGTCGAAGGAATTTACGTAAATACCAGTCACGTCAATCTCATCCCCTGGTCTCGCCAAATCGATCAAATCGTTTAAAACGATAATTTCTTTCGAGCGAGGTAATCGACCAGCCGGAACCGACCCGGGCGATTCCTGCAACGTCATTTTCTGGTAGTTTCTGTACACCGTTCTCTCCACGTCCACCGTCCACGGTCCTCTTCCTTGACACTCAGGACAATTCCCTGGTTTCACAGGATCGGTAGCGTTTTGTTGAATAGGCCCGAGCAAATATTTGCACCTTTCGCATTTAAACGTCACGTTCCTTAACTGCGGAAACACGCTCGAACGCCTCGTGACGACGCCGGTAATTTTAATCATACAATTCAAATGCGATTGACGAATGTCTCGAATTTGATCGACAATCGGCAATTCGGAAATTCTCACAAACACTTCCGGATGGATATCTTCGTACGCGGGATACATCCTCAACACTTCTTTCTTCAACACCTCGTCCAATATCGGCAACATGAGCGACGGCGCGTCTGCCACCCACGTCGCGATTGTCCGGTCCTTTTTCGAGAGATGGATGAACGAGACGTTCAGCGATTGTCTATTCGCCACGCACATCTCTCGCATCTTCCTCCTGTAAAAGAAATCCTCTCTCGTGCTATCGTTTCCGTCGTTCTCTTCGACGTCACCAACTTTAAACCGTCTCAAAAATCGTGAAAACTGTCTCTTAATTTCCACGATGGTTCTCTCTTTCGTAATCCACTCTCGCAACGGACAATCGTAATTATCAATGTTCACGTCGTACTCCTCGTCGTCATCTAACAAACCCTCCTCCAAGGGGTCCTCGCCTTCATGCGCCGCCTGCGCTGCTTTCATCCTCTTTCTTCTCCTCCACTGTTGATCTTCGTCGTCGTCATCCAACGCTTTGGGGAGAGCTCTCCCTGTCATCCCTCCTCTCCCTCCCGCGTACTCCTGATCTCTCTCCATCATCTCCTCCTCCGCTTTCAACCTCGCCTCCAACTCTTGTTCCACGTCAAACTCTTCCTCCTCCTCTTCTCCAACCATCCCGGCTTGCTCGTATTGATCCAAATGCGGCATGACTTCGTAATCGCGTTCCATGTTATCCATCAAGTCTTCGCCGTCTTCGTTTTCGTCGTCTTCGTCGAAGTCGTCTACGTCGTCCTCTTCGTCCTCGTCTTCATTCGGGATCTGTGCCATCATTAATTCCTCTTCCAATCTTCCATCGTCGTTCTCTTCTGCGTTGGGGTCGTCGTTGTTATTATTGTTGTTATTATTATTCGCGTCTTCTTCCCCGAACGGGTCGTCGTCGTTGTTCGAACCGCTCATCTCTCTCTCCTCGTGCAATCAAACCAAAGACTCTCGAAGAAGGCTGTAAAATCGAGTATTCCTCGATGCGCTCTTCGTCCACTTTCTCTCTCTCTCTCCGACGACGCTCTCCTTTTTCGATGATGACGATGAACAACAACAACAACAACAGAGCAGCGGCGCTTCTTCTTCTTCTCGGTGGTGTTTCTCTTCTTCGCGACTAATGTTTTCGTTTCGTTTTGAATTTTCAAAAACAACGACACACGAACGAGTGTTGTGATGATGATTTCGCAAACCCTCTGCTTCTCGCGCTACAAAAAGCGAATAGTTTTATGGAGAGAAAAAAGAGAGAAAGAGAAAGAGAACACGAACAACCCCCCCTGTGCGCTATGCGACGACTCTTTCCGAGAGACGGGTTTTGCTCCTCTTTTCGTTGGCTTTTCTGCTTCGAGTTTGCTGATGTGTTTTTGAGGTGATTTTCTTTCCCACGAAAAAAGAAGCAGCATTGAGTTTAGGGTGCTCACATTTAGGGTGCATACTTTTTAAATTGTACCCCTAAATCGTACGCTTTTAAAAGCGTCCGGAGAGAGAGAAAGAGAGAGAGAGTAAGAGATCAACTCGCGCTTAAAGAAGAGAGAAGCTTTTTTCTCTCTCTCTCGTTCTTCAGAGAGAGAGAGAGAGAAAGATATCGTTGCCCGCGTTTTGAGTATTATTATTATCATTATTATTAGTAGTAGTCGTAGTAGTATTCATAACTTGAGACGAACATGATGAGTCATCAGGACAACAAACGCGTCGTGTTCGTTTCTTTAAAAGCATCTTCATCATCGTCGGAGACGGAGGCGAATACTACTACTCATTCGAATTTAAACCCGCGGACGAGGCGGAAACGCGCGTTAGGCGTGGACCCTCTGACGACGTCTTTCGCGGAGTTTAAGACGCAAGTCGCCAATCGATTGCAGCTGAAGTTTGGGATTAAATCCATCCGGCACAAAGGGTCCGGGATGTTGGTGAAATCCGTGGAGGATTTGTTAGACATCGAAGATTTGGAGGTTGAGGAGTTTCGGGAGGAGGAGGTTCAGGGGGCGAACGGAGGATACGGGTCGACCACGCAGACGATTTCAACGACTGGCTTGAATAATAAACGAGACGAAAGCAATAATAACGCGTCGTCGTCGTCGCGAAACTCTGTCGATCAAAATAACGCGAATAATATTAGTAACAGTAACGATAAAGACGGCGACGACGACGCGGAGAAGTATAAGCGAAGGACGAGCATGGCGACGAGACAGATGCAAAAAGTTTTGCCGTACGCGTACTCGAAGAAATTGAATCCGGCGGGTAGTGGTAACAACGAGGGATTGGACGATTCGTACGAGGACGAGGAGACGCTTTTAGCCGCGTCGGCGGGGAAAAAGAAGAGGAAGAATTTTAGCGGAAGTAGTAGTAGCGGCGGGAAGAAATCATGGTTTAGCGATCCCAGGGCAATTGTCGTCGCCGTGTCGTTGATTTCGTGTTTATTGACCATGGTGCTCTTGTATCAGAGAGTTTCTATGTTAGAGAGCGAGATTGATTCGGCCAGGAACACGGGGGTTTTGAAAACAGACGGCATGAAGAAAAAAGAATCGAGGACGAGGATGGCGATAGAGAAGATCGAGAAAGCGGCTTTAGAAGCGGAAGAGGCGGGCGAGATGTACGTGCCAGAGGCATGATTTTTTAATAATGCATGTGAATGCGTGGGTAACTGTATGTGTTATTTCTTCTTCGTGATGACTCAAGAATTTTTGAGAGAGCGCGCTCTTCTTCTCCTTTCAACTTTTCGTACTCGCAAACTCGGGATATTCCTTGTCAAACTTTCTCGAGATTTCGCGATCCATTATCACCGTTTTTTGAATCTGGTTGCCGATACAGACCCAATTCTGATATTTTCTCGCGCTCGAGACGTTCCAATTGCGAGCAAACAGTTCGAGTTTCTTCGAGTTTGGCCCGAGTAAGCGTTCGATTACGCCGTAGATTTCATCCGGCTTCCTCGAAATTTCTCGAACTTTCGCGCATATCACGTCCGAGTCTTTGAACGGGAAGCGTACGGTATCGTTGTTGATGGTGTTTGTATTGATATTCTCGCTTCCGTCTCCTTCCTTTACTTCTTCTTCTCTCTCTTGTTCTCTTTCTTCTTGACCAAGGACGGGATGACCCCAACAACGCAAGTCTCCTTCGCGTGGTTGAAATAGTAACCAGTTCGCCCAGCGCTTACCAGTCTGTTGAGTTGATTCAACTTCACCCAAACGAGATCGTGCGTCACCACGCGCATCCTCGCTTTCGACGCCCATTTTTGCAAAATCTCTCTCGCCAAGGGCGTTTTCCTTTGCGTCGCCCACAAAAACACGTAACACACTCGCGATCGATCCAAAACGCTCGCGATCTTTAAACTCTCAATTTCGCCGTCTCGCAAAGAAGGAAACGGCAACGCCATGGATATCGACCACGGAGGATCTATCAAAACGGCGCGAAAGTTTTCTCCGCCGCAGATTTTCTCCAACGCAAAGCCTCTCAAATCCGCCTGTATCGCAGATACGGGTGAAATCGGTCGCAGAACACTCGCGAGTTCCTCTCTTGGCCTCTTCTCCTCTCCTCCTTCTTCCTCTGGAGAGACAACTTTGAGTCGGTCTCTTTGCTGGAAATAGATGGACTCCTCGTTCGCTCTCGCATCGTCCAACACGTAGTGCACGTACGGACATTTCAGATCCGAGCATCTGTCCAAGAAATTGCACGATCCTAATAGAAACACGCACGTGATCCGCTTTAGTATATATATTAAAAAGAAGTTTTACCTAACGATGTCTTGGTTTGACCAACTCTCAAAACGGGTTTAAAATGTACCGAATCGCACACAAAACCTCCGTGCAAACGCGCGCATCTCTCTTTCGTCGTGTGCACGCAATGGTGTCGCCGTATGACAGACATTATTATGTCTATATGTGTTGTATCTCAAAACGCTCTTTTATTAAGATGATATATGTTCGTGTATTTTTTACTCTTTTTTTCTCTCGTTTTCTCCACTCCCCTACCCCTCATTTCGACTCGAGACGTAACAAAAAGGAGAGAAAGAAAAATGCGGCTGTTGTTCTGCGGCGGCAAGAACTTTAACGGCGCGAAAGTAGTACTCGCGACGACGACGACGACGAGAAAGACGACGAATTTGTTTTCTCGGCGTTGTTTTTGCAGCAGCGCTCGGTGTTGTTCTCCTTGTCTCTCTTTTGGGAAAAAAAAAATCATCAGCAATGTTCCCCAAATTAGGGGTTGTTTACTCCGCGTATCCTCCTCCGACGAACCATCGAAGGACAAAAACAACAGCAACAACAGCAACAACACCAACGCTTGGGAACTGTTCTACCAAAACCACCGATCGAACTTTTTCAGAGACAGACACTATTTGCGGAAATCGTTCAAACGAGATTTAATGAACGACGTGGAATTCGAAGGGTTCGTGGAAAATGTCAGTCCCGAGGAGCTCAAGGAGAAAATGAAAACACTTCCCGCGCTAGATGTGCTCGAGATTGGCGTTGGGGTTGGGAACGCGATGTTTCCGTTGCTACGAGCGAATCCAAACTTACGATTTCAATGCGCGGATGTGAGCGAAACCGCCATCGAGCAGTTGAAGTTACACGTCGATTACGACGAGCGTAGGATTTCGAAAGCGTTTGTGGTCGACGCCGGGGAAAGAGGGTGTTTGGTGTCGATTAAAGACGAATCGTTCGATGTTGTTTTGATGTGTTTTTTTCTCAGTGCGTTAAACGACGCAGAGATTAGGAATTGTTTGATGGAGATAAGAAGGGTGTTGAGAAACGGCGGGGTAGCTTTAGTGAGAGACTACGCGGACGACGACGAAAAGAACAAGGCTTCGTCCGACTTTAATCCGGGAAGGAAAGTAGTCATGGAAGACGAGCGGGAGGCTTACCGAAGGAGCGATGGCACTTTAGCGCGATTTTTTAGCGAGAGGCAGATGATGGAGATGTTTACGGGAGTCGGGTTTCAAGAAGCAGCGAGCGGGGAAGAAGATGGAGTAGGAGAAGAACGCGAGGAGAGAAAAAAAGGGAGCGCGGTGGAGAGAGTCTTGTTCACGCAAGCGAACAGGAAAATGAATGTTGAAATCACGAGAGCGTTTCTTGAAGGTAGGTTTGTAAAATAGAAAGTTAGAGGTAGCGAAGAATAAATAGTACGTAGAAGAGGAAGAAATAGGATAAAGATGTGAATATATATTTACTAGTACTCGTATTCGGTGTGGTTTTAGTACCACTGGTAGAGGTTTCATGTTATTTAAAAGTACAACCGCTCGCGTGAACTATCTTTCTCTCTCTTCATGTCAGATCTGTCGTTTTCACCTCACGCGGCGACAACTTTCGGAGCAGCAGCAGCAGCAGCAGCAGTTTGTTCTTCCTTTTGTTGCGGCGGCGTCGGCACCGCTTGCTTTTCCTTACCGTCGCTATCTTCATTTGTCTTCGGGTTCAACACCTTCCTGGACTGTTCGTAATACTGATTCGGGTGATGCAAACCGCCCTCGATGAACTCGCCGCCGTGCACGGCTTCAAACACGTCTGAACACGCGAGTTGGTAGTGTTTATTCTTCGCTTTCTTCACGATGTCCGTCACTTTGCTCGGTTCAATTTTCATTTGGCTCAAAGCTGCTCCTAAAGCTTCCTCGGAGAACGTCTTAAACGGACATCCGTGGTACTCGCCTTTACTCGGGTTGGCCGCGATGCACTTCATGCACGAGTGCGGCGTGTAATCGACCCTCTTCCCTTCCTTACCGTACGAGTGTCTCACGCCATACGCGTAATCTTTCTCGAACTTCTCGTTGTTGCACCCAGGTTTCTTGGTAAACTCGGTTTTGAAAAACACCAACGCTTCTTCCAACGGTAAACCGATGCCTTTCAAATACAACTGCAACTGTCGTCTGCCTTCGTGCCTCAAGTGGTGTTCGCGTTTCACCGCTTTGAACAGATTCTTCGCGCACAACGGGAACGACTCTTCCGCCAACCGCTGCAAATCTTTGTTCAAGACTATTCCCGTGCCAGACGGACCACCGCTCGCGTTATCGCTGCCGTAATCCGACCTCCCCAACTCTTTCGTCCTCAACGAGTTGATCACCGGCACCAACCTCGCCCTCTCGTCGCTCTCGACAAACGCGTTCCACCTCTTCGCGGCTAAACCCAAATTCTTGCTCAATTTCGCCCTAAACTCAGTCATCACGATCGCATCTACCGCGCTTTCGTGCACGTACGCGAATCCTTTCTTGACCAAAACGTCTCTCATCTTGACCAACTGATAGACGTTTTCAAATTTGACTTTGTAATATTTACTTCTTTTGTGTTCACTCATCATCCACTGTTCCCTGTCTTTGCCTCTAGGCCCAGTCGATCTCGCTTGACACAAGACGTCCATTAACTCGTCTTTTAACTTTTCAAACTCCTTCGAATCCATCGAATTGTAATCCAACTCGTGCTCGATAAACTTCGCTTTGTCCGCGCCCTTCATCTCGCGAAACCTCGCTTCAAACAGTTTCACCTCGCTCGTCAAAAACTGTCTCCGTAAACTCTCCGTCCTGCAAAACGCCAATCGCAGCGCGTAATGCGAAACCTCATCCGCGATCGATTTCGGTTCCAATTTCAAGCTTTTCGTTTTCTCCTTGATCAGCTCTTGCAATTCCTCCCGTTTCTTCCCAGAACTGAGCGCGTTTTCAATCGCGGTTAACAATCGCACGCGATCTAACGCGTACTTTTCAAATTCTTCCAGCTTGATGTCCTCGTTCGGAGGTTGGTCGTACAAGGAGACGTTGTACGACTCTCTGTCGAGTTGCTTCGCTTCGCGCTTTTCTTTCTCCGTGAGCATGATGACGACGATGCGTTTTTCTTCTTCTTCTTCTCAAACTTTTGCGCGTTCGTGTTCTGTATCTCTCTCTCTCTCGTGCGCGTGATTTTTGAATAAATTTCAGTCTCTTGATTTTGAATTTTTTTCCAATTTATATTTCCAAAATGAACAAGAAAGAGGGAATGTGAATACTATATATATATATATACACACACTCGGATGATCGAAGAGTAGTAGCTACTACTGCTCGTAGTCGACGGTGCTCTGGTTGGTGCTTCTTGCGTTTATTACGCGCGTGATGATGTGTTGTTTTCTTCTTTGTGTCGTCGAGTGTTTTCGCGAAAGATTTTTTTTTGAAAACTCGCACCAATTATTTAGGGTGTAGAGTGTAGAGTCCAAAAGTCCAGAAGGGAAAAACAAAGCGAAGACTCGAGACACAAAAACGACGCTTTGACGCGACAACTTTGACGACGACAAACAAAGAGTACCACAATGGCAGACGCGCTCTCGACAGAAATCCTCTCCGATTTCGCGAACAACACCACGTCGTTCACGCAAACGCACGATTTAGCCAACTTCCGGTTAGAATGGATCCCGGATTTAATGGAGAAACTGGTCGCAAAGCCAATCCGAGCGAAAGATTTCGTGTCGATAAAATTCGTCGTCGGCGCCGGGAAGAAACTCAGGCAGAAATACAACGAGGAGAACTTGAAAGTCATGACGGAGAGTTTGAGGAAGTTTGAGTTCGAGGAAGACCGAGGCGCGAGCGCGTGCAAAGAGTGTCAGAGATGCTACAAGTATCAGCACGATACGGATAAAGACTTGAAGTATTTGCACGTGTTTCCCGAGGTTTTGATTATAGAAGAGGAGGCGAAGATTGAGAAGAACGACGTGGTGGACGAGGCCGGGCGGAGAACGACGCCGGAGATGTTGTGCGCAAAGGCGAGTTTAGAGGAGTTCGAGGAGCTGTTGGAGTATAACGTGCCGTCGTTTTCGCAAAAACGAGCGCTTTTGAAGCGGTTGAAAGCGTATAAAGGGATCATCGATCAGTGCGATCAAAAGTTGAGCAATATGGAGAGTCTGGCGGAGGAAGAGCAGGAGATGTACGACGCCGTGTGCGAGATTGAGAATAAAATCGATTTAGTGGAGAAGCAGTTGGAAGAGATGATACGAGAGGGAAGGTTAACTGCTGGCGAGCAAGCGGTGATGGTGGAGGAGTTGACTGGGAAGTTGAGCGAGTTGGACGTGGCGAAAGCGAAAGCCGAGGAAGAGAAGAAAGAAAATCGAATGAAACAGATTACGAAATTGGAAGAAAAGGTGGTGGAGAAAATAGACACTATTAAATCGAAAAGACCCATCGTGTATACGATTGAACACGCCGAGGAGCTCGCAGACTTGAAGGCACAGGTGAGGAAATTAAAAGCGTTGGAGAATAAGAGCGGATTGAGGACTGCCGCGGAGGTTGGAAGATTGGCGAAGTTGCCGGGACTGGTCGATAGGATCGAGCAAATCGAAACCGAAGATAAAGGGTGGTTCGAGGACGAGTGCGCGACGTTATTATTCGGGGAAAAGATTGAACCGGCGGTGAAAGAGAAAAAGGAAACAGCGACGGGAGGAGGGAACCCACCCAGAGGTGGTGGCGGGGGATGGATTTCTAAAGCGGCCAGCTCGAGCAGTAGAAAAAAAACATCGAGCGGTAAGGGAGGGGTGAAGAAAGCTTCGAACCCTTTTGATTTGCTCGGTGAGGAATAAAGATAGCAATGGATAGCGTTTGATGTTGTACACCTACTGGTAGGAATTACATATATTTATTTATCTACTTGCGTCCTACTTTTAGTCTTTCTTTCACGTGCTGCGGTAAAAACGCCTTCGCCTCGACGTTCCAGATCTTCTCGGCGTATTCTTTGATTGTTCGATCGGTGGAAAATTTTGCCATTCGCAGAGCGCTCAAAACGCTCTTCCTCGTCCACAAACGTTCGTCGAGGTAAACCTCGTCCGCTCGCGCCTGTGCGTCTAAATAGGACGCAAAATCGTGGCCACAGAGGTACAAATCCGTCGTCGGCGTCAACGTGCTCGAGCACAAACGGTTAAAGCCGAGTTTCTTGGCGTCGCCGAAAATACCCGAGTGTATGATTGCGCAAACGTTCGCCAATCGTTCGTCGGGCGCTGGATTTCGCGTATTCGCGGTCTTCTTTAAGCTCTTGACTTCATCCACGGTCGCGCCAAATTGGAAGATGTTATCGCTACCAATAGCTCTTGCAATTTCGACGTTCGCGCCGTCGCGCGTGCCTACGATTAAACCACCGTTCATGGCAAATTTCATATTTCCGGTGCCGGAAGCTTCCGTCCCGGCTAATGAAATGTGCTGGCTAACATCGCTCGCTGGAATCAACAACTCTGCGATGGAAACGTTAAAGTTAGGGACAAAACATACAGTTAAAAATCCAGCGCATTCAGGCGTTTCGTTCACTACTTTCGCGACGGCGCACGCGAGTTGAATAATCAACCGCGCGGTATCGTATCCCGGCGCAGCTTTCCCGGCAATGATGAAAACTCGAGGCACGATTTTCGCTCGCTCCTGAGGCGTCGCGCGTACGACGGCGTCAAATCGGTGAATAATACCCAGAACATTCAAAAGTTGACGTTTATATTCGTGCATGCGTTTGATTTGCATGTCAAACAACGCGTTCGGTGCGATTTTGTAGTTTAATCTGCAGGTTTGTTCCAAGAACGATGCCACGCGTCTTTTGTTTTGTTTCTTAATGGTTCGGAACCTTTCGCAGAAATCATCGTCATCGCAAAATGATTGCAGCGCTTCGAGCCGCTTCATGTCGTTTACCCATCCTGGTCCGGCGAGATCGGTATACATTTTTGCGAGCTTCGGGTTCGCTTGTAATATCCATCGTCGAGGCGTGACGCCGTTCGTGACGTTTCGAAACTTAGTATCCCCTAACTCACAAAAATCAGCAAACAAAATCGTCTTGACTAAGTTTGTGTGCATCTCGGCAACACCATTGACGGTGTGAGAGCCGATGACGGCTAAATTTGCCATTCGAAACATTTTTGGTTCAGACTCTTCCACAATGGACATCCTGCGTACTTTTTGTTCGTCGCCCGGCCATTTCTTACGAACACTTTCCAAAAATCGGTGGTTAATTTCAAAAATGATCTCCGCGTGGCGAGGCAAAAGCTCGCTCAACATCGGCACTGGCCATTTTTCCATGGCTTCAGTCATGATCGTGTGATTCGTATAACTGAAGACGTTCTTTGTGATGTTCCACGCGTCGTCCCAGCAAAGCAACTCTTCGTCTAAAAGTAGACGCATAAACTCTGGAACGCCAATCGCCGGGTGCGTGTCGTTGAGCTGAATAGCGACGCGCTTAGGCAAATCTTTCAAAGTTCGAAGTCCTGGAATGATGTTGGTGTTGTTGTTACCGCTACTCGTTGATGACGGACTTTTTATCTCCGCGTTAGCATTGTCGGCGGCGTACGCTTTCATGACGCTGTTGTTGTACCTCGCGGCGGATTTTTTAAATTGGTGCAAAATATCCTGCAACGTCGCCGAACAAAAGAAAAACTGCTGCTTCAAGCGAAGCTCTTTACCAACGTGCGTATCGTCGTTCGGGTATAAAACGCTGGAAATGCTCTCCCCGCGTTCTTTCTGCTCGATTGCAGCTATGTAATCGCCGGCATTGAAAGACTTCAAATCGAATTCGTGCGAAGGTTTTGAACTCCAGAGGCGCATGTTGTTCGCGTTATACGTTCCGTATCCAGGCACTGGCGTATCGTACGCGACGGCGACCACAATCTCGCCACCTTCCCACGAGAATCGCGTTTCAGTTTCATCGATTTCTTTTTTCGATGTTGGTGGAGAAGGAGGCAACGCATCATTATTCGCTCGAGACTCGCCGTTCGATGCATCGTGAGGAGGAGGCACGTTTCCGAAATTTTCCTTTTCGGGATTTTCGCGAATGGTTTTCATGCGTTGACTCGCCGCCATCTTATTCAAAGATACTTTTCGTTTCCTCGTATACTGCACGCTTCGACCGTAAAATCGAACTTTGTACGTCACGTCCAACCGCTCTACTTCCCACGGATTTCCGCTCGTGAGCCAATAATCCGGCAATTCGACTTGTTTCCCGTCAATCAACGCTTGTTCGAACATGCCGTACTTGTATCTAATGCCATAACCCCAGCCAGGGTAATTTTGCGTCGCTAACGAATCGAGAAAGCAACTCGCTAATCTACCTAAACCACCGTTACCTAAGGCCGGTTCTTTTTCGCGTTGCGCGATATCTTCCAACTCGTGGCCGAGCGTTCTCAAAGCGTCCGCGTATGGCATTCGCAAACCTAGATTAGATGCCGCGTTACCCAACGACCGACCGACTAAGAATTCTAAACTCATGTAATATACCATTTTCAGGTCTTTACATTCTTCGCTCGAGGCGTAAAATTGCTGCGTGTCCGACCATCTCTCTACGAGGCGATCTCGCAGAGAAAGCGCACACGCTTCGTACACGGAAACTGCGTCCATCTTATAGCGACGACGCGCCAACGTGTAGTCGTAGTGTTCGAGAATGCTCTTGCGCACGCTTGATGAGTCCGAAGATAAATAGGAACGCTTTGTTGTCGCAGGTGTCGTCGACGCCGGTTTCCGAGAAGGATCGATCGTTAGCGCGGCAAATTTTACTTTTGTTTTCTCGCTCTTGGTGGTCATAGCAATATTCTTATTATTCGGCGAGAATAACGCTTCAACGTTGTTCACACGGTCGCTATTCATATTTGACACGACCTCGCCGTGGAAATTCTTTTGCGTCGTTGATGTTGGCGCGGTTGGAACTGTTGAGTGATTGCCGTTGGAAAACCGATTCGACAGTCTCGTTCCCGTCGTCAAGGACTCGTTATTCGTCGTTGAATCTTTTTGCTTGTTCGTGGAGGAAGCACGAGGTGTTCCTGGCGTAGATCGTCCGCCATCTGGTCCAGATTCTGAGACCCAGGAAGGGTACTGATGCTGCTCGTGTAAAAGTCTCGTGACTGGCGGCGATGCGACCGGTATCGCGGATCCGTTTGTTATCGTCGTCGTCATCGTCGCGTGCATTGGTCTAATTTCCGGATCTCCGTACGAACGACTATCATCTAACTCGTCGTCGTCATCGTCGTCTTCTTCTTCCTCCTTGTCCTCGTATTTGTCAAAGTTGTCGTCGTCGTCGTCTTCAAAATCAGATTCCGTGTAACTTTGCCGAGAGAAAAATTTCGTGTCTTCCTTTGCGTTTTTCAAATCGTCGTAACTCTCCAAGGATCGTTGTTGCTGTTTTTGTCGCTGCAAAATCAATATTTGCGACTGTCTCTGTCGCTCTAATTCTCTCGCGCTTCCCCCGAAACCTAACCCAATGCTATTGAAATGGTGACCGGTGGTACCACCCCCGGCGAGAGAGTATGGATGACTATTGAAATGCTTCGAAAAATACGCGTCGCTTTTGCGTCGTTGTTCCTCCTCCTCTTCCTCTTCCTCCTCCTCCATCTCTCGCCTCTTCGTAATCAAACTCCTATAAATTTCCGGCGCCGCTTGGCCACCTCTCGAAAAATCCGATCCGGAACTGTTATAATTCAAGTCCGCGAAACTGGATTGGTGCTTCCCGGCCAAATTCAAACCGTCTTCCTCTTCGTATTTACTCCCGTTGTTCGTATTAATGATGTTCGTATTCATCATTCGACTCGCGCTTCGCAGATTTTCCGTTTCGACCCATCTTTCGTCTTCGTCGTCCTCGTCTTCGTCGTCCTCGTCGTCCTCGTCGTTTTCCTCTCCTCTCTCTTTCCTCCTCCTCCTCTCCATGTTCTGCGCCGCGTCGTACCTCGCCAACTCTCTCATGCTCTTCGAACTTCCAACTCGCATGGAGTTTCGGTAATCTTTCTCCTGCGCGTTCGCCGCGTCTTCCAGAAATCGAGAGAAGACTTCCTCGTTCGTTTTCTCTTCTTTGTTTACTAATTCGTTCTTGTTGTCCTCTTTCGTGGTTTTCTTCCTCCCTTCCTCGTCGTCGTTTTTCCTCGACGGCGACAAAGACGACGAGGACGACGACGCGGACGATTGTTCTTTCCTCCTCCTCCTTTCGACATTGACGTTGCATTCTTCGCGACTTCTTTGAGGCTGACGATGACGACGATGATTACGCCGCTCGCGCTGTTCCTGCTGCGCGTCCAACTGCGCCCAAAACCCAGGAGGAGGCGGCTCTCGTGGGTTCTCATCGTTCGGTCGTCCCATCTCGTCTTTTCCTCTCGTAGAGTTCTTCTTCTTCTTCTTCTCGTTAAAGCAGACAAAGGGTAAAGTCACGCTAAGTCTCTCTCTCTCTCTCCGTCGTGTCCTTTTTTGTGGGAGATTTTTGGTCCGATTTTTTCGAAAAAACAGTCTCGTGTTGATTAAAAAATATCACCCCAAACAGAAATCGGATGTTGTTTAAGGACTCGTTATAATCTCTTTCGCTCGATGACTGTTGCGAGAGAACAACAGAAGAGGGGTGAAAGTTGCAGAGATGTGCGCGCGTCTGAATAGCATTTGACGCGTTTAATGAGACGCGACGAGTGTTTGAGAGATCGCATCTTCGTTTGGGTGGTCATCCTATGAGTACTAGTCTTTTTTGGTCCGATTTTTTC
>Ga0114997_10001872_pt1 | contig 17182 bp, 20 predicted proteins | sample ArcticOcean_MG_C_2_FD_87045 | JGI IMG/M metagenome (GOLD analysis project Ga0114997, IMG submission 87045) | Marine microbial communities from western Arctic Ocean - ArcticOcean_MG_CB4_136 | ecosystem: Environmental > Aquatic > Marine > Oceanic | place: Arctic Ocean: Canada Basin | collected...
CTATATAAAAAAAAAAAAAACAAGAAAAGTTACGAGATAAAGCAATGAAAAAAGGCGTAACTTTGAATGCTCCTGAGACAATTTTTTTATCAGAAGACACTAAGTTTGGAAAAAACGTAATTATAAACCAGTATGTAGTTATAGGAAAGAAGACGAAAATAGGTAATAATGTCGAAATACTACCTTTTACTCATATAGAAAATTCTATTTTAAAATCTAATGTAAATGTAGGTCCTTTTTCAAGGATTAGACCTGGATCAATTTTACTAGAAGGTTCACGAGTAGGCAATTTTGTCGAAGTTAAAAAAAGTAAGATTGGTAAAAATACAAAAATCGGTCACTTATCTTATATAGGAGACACTACCATTGGAAAGAACGTTAATATAGGAGCAGGTACAATAACATGTAATTATGATGGAAATAAAAAAAATAAAACTAAAATTAAAGATAATGTTTTTGTTGGGTCAAATACGTCTCTAATAGCACCAATAACTGTTGGGAAAAATTCAGTTATTGGAGCAGGATCTTCTTTAAGTAATAATGTTAAAAAAAATTCACTAACGTTAACACGAGCACATAAGATTGAAATTAAAAATTATAAAAAAAAATAATGTGTGGAATAATAGGTATAGCAAGTAAAAAATCTGTAAGTTCAAATATAATTCGATCATTAAAAAAATTGGAATATAGAGGATATGATTCCTCAGGTATAGCAACGATAGTAAATAACCAAATAAATGAAAAAAAATGTACTGGGCGAGTTGACAATTTAGAGAATCTTTTATCTAGAAATCCATCAAATGGAGTTACAGGTATCGGTCATGTGAGATGGGCTACACACGGCATTCCAAATGAAAGCAATGCTCATCCACACTCATCAGAAGTAGTTTCGGTAGTTCATAATGGTATAATTGAAAATTCTAATGAACTAAGAATTAAATTAGAAAATAAGGGTTATAAATTTAAATCACAGACTGATACTGAAGTTATAACTTTTTTACTTACAGATTTTTTAAAAAATTTTGATCTAATAAAATCTATCGAAAAAACTTTAAAAAAACTTAATGGAAGCTTTGCTTTAGGAATTCTTTTTAAAAAATACCAAGACATTGTTATTGGTGCTCGTAGAGGAAGTCCGTTAGCTGTTGGCTATGGTAATAATGAAAATTATCTTGGATCAGATTCTTATGCACTAAAGTCTATGACTAATAAAATTAGCTATTTGGATGATGGAGATATCTGTATATTAAAAAATAATAAAGTTGAGTTTTATAATTCACAAAATAATAAAATAAATAAAGAAGTATTAACTATTTCTAATGAAAAAAATATTGCCAATAAAGGTAATTATAAAAATTTTATGTCTAAAGAAATAAATGAACAAAATAATACTGTAAAAACTTGCATTAATGAATATGTAGATAAATTAAGAAATCATATAAATTTATATAACTTTCCCATAAAACCTCAAGAAATAGAAAAAATAATTCTTATTGGGTGTGGGACAGCATACCATTCCTGTATTACTGCAAAATATTGGCTCGAAGAATTAACTAGTATAACTATTGAAACAGATATTGCTTCGGAATTTAGATATAGAAAAATTAACTTTAATAAGAGAAATCTTTATATTTTTGTTTCACAATCTGGTGAAACAGCAGATACATTTGCCGCATTAGATATATGTAAAAAAAATAAAGCTAAAACTTGTTCAATAGTTAATGTAGTTGAAAGCTCTATTGCTCGACAATCAGATTTTGTCCTCCCAATACATGCTGGACCTGAAATTGGTGTAGCTTCTACTAAAGCGTTTATGGGACAAATGTTAGTACTTTATATTTTAAGTATAAAACTTTCTCAAGTTAGAAAAGAGATATCTGCAGCAAATTATAATAAGACTATTATAGAATTAAAAAAACTTCCAAATTTAATAGAAAAAACTCTAGAGTGTAATGATCAAGTGAAAGTTATTGCAAAAGATTTTCTTAATGCAAAGGGAACTATGTTTATGGGAAGAGGTTTATCTTTTCCAATCGCTCTCGAAGGGGCTTTGAAATTAAAAGAATTATCTTATTTGCATGCAGAGGGCTATCCTGCTGGTGAAATGAAACATGGTCCATTGGCTCTTATAGAAGAAGGTTTGCCAGTAGTAATACTAGCACCTGTTGACAGATTTTTTAAAAAAACCATTTCTAATATGCAAGAAGTTATAGCAAGAGGTGGAAAAGTAATTTTAATATCTAATAAAAATAAAAGTATAATAAGTGAGAATATAAGATTTTCTTTAAATGTTCCAAATTCTAGTTATCATTTAACACCATTTTTAATGGCCGTACCACTACAGTTATTAGCATACCATGTAGCTTCTTTAAAAAAATGCGATATAGATAAACCTAGAAATTTAGCAAAGTCTGTAACTGTTGAATAAAATAGTATCTATTTAATTTATAATCTATCTTGGTTTTTTCTTAAGTATACTTTATATATACCTAAGGTTGAATATGAAAAAATGGACAACAAATAGTTGGAGAAATTATCCAGTAAAACATATACCGGAATATCCCGATAAAAAAGAACTAGATATGGTTCTGGGAAAAATTAAAAATTTTCCTCCATTAGTTTTTGCTGGTGAAACTCGACATTTAAAACAACAGTTAGCTGATGTTGTAGATGGTAAAGCATTTTTACTTCAAGGTGGAGATTGTGCAGAAAGTTTTGCTGAATTTCATCCTGATAATATTAGAGATACTTTTAAAGTAATGCTACAGATGTCACTAGTTCTGACATACTCTGCGTCATTACCAGTTGTTAAATTAGGAAGGATTGCTGGTCAATTTTCAAAACCAAGAAGCTCGTCAACAGAAAAAAAAGATGGTGTTGAATTGCCTAGTTACCTCGGTGATAATATTAATGGTATAGAGTTTAATGAAAAATCTAGAGTACCTGATCCTAAGAGATTATTTAAAGCATATTCCCAATCAGCGTCTACTTTAAATCTGATAAGAGCATTTTCTCATGGTGGCTTCGCTGATTTGAAAATGGTTCATACGTGGAATTTAGGATTTATAAAAAAAAGTCAACAAGACAAAAAATTTAAGGATCTTGAAGATAAAATAGCTGATGCTTTAGCTTTTATTGATGCATGTGGAATAAATTCAGATTTTAACAGAAGATTAAAAACTGTAAACTTTTGGACCTCTCATGAAGCTCTACTGTTACCTTTTGAGCAATCTATGACAAGAATAGATTCTACTACTGGAGAATACCATGATACTTCTGCCCACTTTGTATGGATTGGAGACAGAACAAGACAAATAGATGGTGGTCATGTAGAGTTTTGTAGAGGAATTGAAAATCCTATTGGAATTAAATGTGGACCAACATCTAAGCCAGAAGAAATTATAAAAATTTGCAACTTAATAAATCCAAAAAATGTAAAAGGAAAGATTGCATTAATTTCTAGATTTGGACACGACAACGTAGGAAAATTTTTACCTAAATTAATTAGGGCAATAAAAAAAGAAGGGTTAAACATTGTTTGGTCTTGTGATCCAATGCATGGTAATACAATTAAATCTGCAACAGGATTCAAAACAAGACCTTTTAACAACGTTGTAAGAGAAGTTAAAAATGTTTTTGCAGTCCATCAATCAGAAAGTACTTTTGCTGGAGGTCTTCATATTGAAATGACTGGTCAAAATGTTACAGAATGTACTGGTGGTGCACAAAAGATTTCAGATAAAGATTTATCTCATAGATATCATACACATTGTGACCCAAGGTTAAATGCAAGTCAGGCATTAGAACTTGCATTTTTAATTTCAGACGAAATTAAGAAAAATTCTCAATATTCAAAAAATATTATTAAAGCAGCATCTTAAACAATTGTATTAAATACAATTTTATTTAGATTTATAATTATGAAAACTTCAGAAAAAATACTTTTTATAAGCAATTGGATTAAAAGTTATGCTGATAAAATGCCAAGTAAGGCACAATCATTAGTAGTTGGAATTTCTGGTGGAATAGACTCTTCTGTTTCTAGTGTTTTAAGTGCTATGACCGGTTTAAAAACTATTGTTTTATCAATGCCTATTAAACAAAAAACTTTACAACACGATTTAAGTCTTAAGCATCAAGAGTGGTTGATAAAAAATTTTAAAAATGTTGAGGCGCATTTAGTTAATTTAGATGATTTATTTAATACTTTTGAGCGTAGTTTATCAGTATTTAATGATGAACATGGTATGGCAAATTCAAGAGCAAGACTTAGAATGGCAACTCTTTATCAAGTAGCTGCTACTAACAAAGGTATTGTCGTCGGAACAGGAAATAAAGTTGAAGATTTTGGTGTTGGTTTTTATACAAAATACGGAGATGGTGGCGTTGATATATCACCAATAGCTGATTGTAATAAAACTGAAGTTTGGGAACTAGGTAAAGAATTAAGAATATTGCAAGAAATAATAGATGCCGCACCAACAGATGGTTTGTGGAATGATGGTAGAACAGATGAAGATCAATTAGGATTAAAATATAGTGAATTAGAGGAAGCAATGAATAATCCAAATTCTATAAATCGTGAAAAATATGAGAAAATAAGAAAAACAAATTTGCATAAAATGGAGCCTATCCCAGTATGCAAGATTCCACACTAATCAAATAGATTCACAAATCTATAATTAAAGTATATTTCTAGAATAATGAATAAAGATATTTTTTTAACAAACAATTTAAGTAACAAAAAAGAAAAATTTGTTCCTATAAATAAAAAAAAAATTAGTATGTATGTATGTGGCCCTACAGTTTATGATGACCCACACATAGGTAACGCACGACCTTTAGTTATTTTTGACACTTTATTTAAAGTTTTAAAATATAAGTATGGCAAAGATTCAGTTAACTATGTTAGAAATATTACTGATGTTGATGATAAAATAATTAAATCAGCACAGGAAAACAGCACTTCTATTTCAGATTTAACCAAAAAAATAATTAAAAATTTTAGTGAAGATTGTAAATTTTTAAATTGTGAAACACCATCTGAACAACCGAGAGCTACTGAGCACATTGATTTAATGATTAAAATGATTTCTGAGCTTATTACCAAAGGTTTTGCATACAAAAATAATGACCATGTTTATTTTCAGGTAAATAAATTTAATGATTATGGAAAACTATCTAATAAAAAATTAGACGATTTAATCGCTGGATCAAGAGTTGAGATTTCACAAAATAAAAAAAATCCAGAAGACTTTGTTTTATGGAAGCCATCAATTAAAGATGAGCCTTTTTGGGATTCTCCATGGGGCAAAGGGAGACCTGGTTGGCATTTAGAATGTTCCGCTATGTCTAAAAAATATTTAGGTAAGGAATTTGATATTCATGGAGGTGGAATTGATTTACTTTTTCCACATCATGAAAATGAAATAGCACAATCAAGATGCGTAAATGATACTAAAATTTTAGCAAATTATTGGGTACATAATGCTTTTGTTACAATGTCTAATGAAAAAATGGCAAAATCACAGGGTAACATTTTGAAGATAAAAGATTTTAAAGATAAAATTAATGGTCAAGTTTTAAGACTTGCTCTTATGAGCGCACATTATAAACAGTCACTTGACTGGAATGAGAAACTTTTAAACGAGTGTAAAAATACAATTGAAAAATGGTATACCGTGTATTTAACTTTAAAAACTCCATCTAAAATTCCAGATGACATACTTTTACCTTTATACGATGATTTAAATACTCCTGGTTATATAGCAAATCTCCATAAACTATTTGATGCTGCTAATAATGGTAATGACGATGATAAAAAAATATTTATATCAGCTTGCAACTTTATTGGAATTCTTAATGAGACAAAAACCCAATGGTTAAATTTTAAAAGTAAAAAATCTTTAATCTCAGAAAAGTATATTATTAAAAAAATAGAATTAAGAAATAAAGCTAGAGAAAGTAAGGATTATAAAGAAGCTGACAAAATTAGAGATGAACTTTTAGATAAAGGAGTTTTAATAAAGGATAAAAATGATAAAACATCTTGGAAAATTAAATGAGTAAAGAAAAACTTTATATATTTGATACGACACTTAGAGATGGAGCCCAGACTCAAGGTGTAGACTTTTCTTTGGATGATAAAAAAAAAATATCAGTCGCATTGGACAATCTTGGTGTTGACTATATTGAGGGTGGATGGCCTGGAGCTAACCCAACTGACACAGAATTTTTTCAAAAAAAACATAACTTTAAGAATGCTAAATTAACTTCGATTGGTATGACTAAAAAAACTGGACGAAGCGCAGACAATGACCCAGGTTTATCTGCTCTTATTAATTCTAATACACCATCAGTCTGTTTAGTAGGTAAATCGTGGGATTTTCATGTTGATGTAGCTCTTGGAATCTCCAATGAGGAAAATTTAGAAAACATCAAAGAGAGTGCAAAACATTTTATTAAAAATAAAAAAGAATTTATGTTTGATGCTGAACATTTTTTTGATGGCTATAAGGATAACCCGGAATATGCAATAAATTGTCTTAAAGCTGCTTTTGATCAAGGAGCAAGATGGATCGTTTTGTGTGACACTAATGGTGGAACCTTACCGCATGAAGTTGCTAAAGTTGTTACTGAAGTTATCAAGTCTATCCCAGGAAAAAATTTAGGAATTCATGCTCATAACGATACAGGTAATGCTGTAGCAAATTCTTTAGCAGCAGTTCTAGCTGGAGTGAGACAAATACAAGGTACAATTAATGGTCTTGGAGAAAGATGTGGTAATGCAAATTTAATGTCATTAATCCCAACATTTTTTTTAAAAGATGATTTTTCATCTAAGTTTGAAATTAGCATTAAACCAAATAATATTAAAAATTTAACTCAATGCTCAAGACTTTTAGATGAAATTTTAAATAGAAAACCTAACAAGCACTTACCTTATGTTGGGGCAGCTGCATTTTCTCACAAAGGTGGGTTACATGTTTCCGCTGTTCAAAAGAATCCAAAAACATATGAGCATATAAATCCTGAAGAAGTAGGGAACACGAGAAATATTATAGTGTCTGACCAAGCAGGAAGATCAAATATAATATCTCGTTTAAAAACAATTGGGATAAATATTAAAGAAAATGATCCAAAAATAAAAAAACTTTTGGAAGAAGTAAAAGATAGAGAATTTATTGGTTATAGTTATGATGGTGCAGATGCATCATTCGAGTTATTAGCAAGACGACTTTTAGGTGAAATACCAAATTATTTAACTATTTCGAAATATGATGTGACTGTAAAAAAAGATTCAAAAAATAAAATTAATTCTACAGCCAAGGCACATATTTTAGTTGATGGAAAAGAAATTGTATGCGAAGGAAAAGGTAACGGTCCTGTTAACGCATTAGATAATGCAATTAGGTCAAATGTTGGTAACGTTGGAAAATATTCAAAATATTTGAAAGATTTAAAACTTGTAGATTATAAAGTCAGAATTTTAAATACAGGAACCAATGCTACAACTAGAGTTTCAATTGAAAGTACAGACAGAGAAGGAAAAAGTTGGTTCACAATTGGAGTATCACCAAATATTATTGAAGCTTCATTTAAAGCTTTAATTGATAGCTTAGATTATAAACTTTATAAAGATAAAGCCCCTGCAAATAATAAATGATTCTTAAAAATATTTATTTTATCTTATGTCGACCACAACTAGGTGAAAATATTGGTTCAACAGCTAGAGCTTTAAAAAATTTTAGTATACCAAACCTCCGTATAGTAAACCCAGGATGTGTGTGGCCAAACAAAAGAGCTCTAGCTACTTCTGTTGGAGCAAAAACTATTTTAACAAAATCAAAAATTTATAGCTCTGTAGAAAAATCAATAGGTGATCTTGATATTGTATTCGCTAGCACTTCCAGGATTAGAAAAATAAATAAAAAAGTTATTTCAGTTACCAATTTTACCAAAAAAATTGGAAATAAAAAAAAAATTGGAATACTGTTTGGTCCGGAAGCATCTGGGTTATCTAATAATGAAATAAATTGTGCTGATTATTTAGTTACCATACCAACAAATAAAAATTTTAGCTCACTTAATTTATCACATAGTGTAATCTTGTTTTGCTTTCAGCTGTTTCAGTTGTACTCTAGAAAAAAATTTACTTTTAAGTCTACTTATAAGAGCTCCTTAGCAACCAAATTTGAAGTAAATAAATTTCTAAAATTTATTATAAAAGGTCTAGATAAAAAAGGCTTTTTACAACCAAATCACAAGAGAGAAAGCATGATTAGGAATATTAACAACATATTTCATAGACTAAATTTGTCAGAACAAGAAATACGTATATTACTTGGAGTATTTACCACTTTAAATGAATTTAATTTGAAAAGCCGAATTGACAAAAGTTCTTCTTTGCTTATAAATCACAAATAATAAAATATGACAAAAAGATTAGCTTCAAAACATAAGGTAGACAGAAGACTAAAAGTTAACCTATGGGGCAGACCCAAAAGTCCTTTTAATTCAAGAAATTATCCACCGGGCCAACATGGCAAAAATAAAAGAGGAAAAACATCTGACTATGGAACACAATTAGAAGCAAAACAAAAAATGAAGTTTTATTACGGCAATATGAACGAAAGACAGTTTAGAAATGTTTACCGTAAGGCATTAAGTAAAAAAGGTAATACTACAGAAAATTTAATTGGTCTACTAGAGAGAAGATTGGATACAGTTATTTATAGAGCAAAATTTGTAACAACAGTTTTTTCAGCAAGACAACTTATTAATCATGGTCACATACAAGTTAATAATAAGAAAGTAAATATACCAAGCTATCTTGTTAAAGAAGGAGATTCCATTGAAGTTAAAAATAAGTCTAAAGAGTTAACTATTATTGTAGGTTCAATAGCAAGTAAAGAAAGAGAAATTCCTGATTATATTCAAATGGATGAGAAAAGTAAGAAAGCAAAACTAATTAGAGTTCCAAAGTTTGCAGAAGTTCCTTATCCCACTATAATGGAGCCAAACTTAGTTATTGAATACTACTCTAGGTAAAAATTCCACACATTAAGTCTAAATTTATTTCTTAAATATTTAATTAATGAATTAAATGTTATAATAATTAAAATGATATTTTAATTTATAATGAAATCAATATTTATAAAAAAAAATATATTAATATTATCTTTATTAATATATTTTTTAATAGGCTCAATTTATTCAATTAATACAGGATTGTCCCACGATGAATTTCATGAACAAAGAAATTGGGAATATAATGTAGAGCTATTTAATAATTTTTTTTATTCTACACCATTAAGCGAATCTTTCTTAAACTATCCAGATAAATATTACGGAATAGGTTTTCAAATAATATCTCAACCAATTCAATTTTTATTATCCAATTTCATTAAAAACTTTCAAAATGTTGACAGTACAACAGCGCATTTATTAGGAAAACATTTTGTGTCTTTTTGCTTTTTTTTAATATCAGGATTTTTTGTTTATCTAATTTTATCCAAGATAGTCAAAAATAATTTTTTTCTGTATACAGCAACATCTATTTATCTTCTTTATCCATATTTGCTTGGACATAGTTTTTTTAATCCAAAAGATATTCCTTTTTTAACAATTTGGTTGATATGCACGTATTTGTCTACAAACGTATTCTCAAAGTTATCAAGTTCATCACATTTATATTATAAACAAATTTTTTTAATATCTCTATTCACTGCATTATTATTATCAATTAGAATCTCAGGAATTTTAATTTTTATTCAATATCTTTTCACATTTATAATTTATTTAAATAGTGAAAAAATAAAATACTCTTATTTTTTAAAAAAAAACTTTATCAAATTTGTATTTTTTTTATTGTCAACGTTAATTCTAACTTATTTATTTTACCCAGTATTTTGGAACAATCCATTAGCAATCTTTGATGCTATTAATTTTATGAGCAATCATTTTAATAACGTATGCACTTTAACGCTTGGAAAATGCATATTTTCAAAAAATTTAGAACCAACATATATACCAATATGGTTGCTGGTAAAATTACCAGCTATAATTTTATTTGGTATTCTTTTGCTACCTTTCACTGAAAAAAATATTTTTTTAAATAATGAAAATAAAATAATATTTGGAACGATACTTCTTTCTTCTATGTTAATTCCTTTAATTTTAATTTTTAGAAAAGTACATTTATATGATGAGCTAAGACAAATAATTTTTCTTATTCCACTATTATTTATTACAGGTATTACTTCATTATTTTACTTTTCAAAAAGATTTTTTTATTTTGTAACTTTTATTACTATTATAATTTTTTTAATTGAAAATATTAAAATCTATCCATATCAATATATTTGGTTTAACACCCCATCTAGAATTTTAAATTTATCAAAAAATTTTGAACTTGATTACTGGGGCATCAGTGGCAAAGAACTATCGAAACAGGTTGTTAAAATTAATAAAAATGTTAATAAAAAACCTTGTGTACTGTCTATTTGGACAACAAGCTTTTTTTTAAAAAACAAAAAATATTCATGTATTGATTCTTGGTCTAATATAGATAAAGATTACCCAAGACCCTTTTTTGCAGCGCAAAATGTACGTAATTTAAAAAAAAGCAAACCTTTTAAATGTGAAACAATTTATGAAAGTAAATTTAAACTACTATTTACTAATGAGGAATTTATTACTGGCAGATTATTAAAATGTATTTAGTTATTTTGACCTGTATTAAGTTCTTTTTTAACTTTAGAAATAAACTTATTAATTAATATTCTTTCATCTTCTTCTAGATAGTTTTCTTTTTCAATTGCTTTGTTCATTTCAATTTTAAGTGAATTAATCATCTCTTTTCTACCTTCTTTTGTAATAAAGTTATGTGTAATTTCATCTAATTGATTAAATTTTCTGCCTAATGTAAATTCAAATGCTACGATAAGAGCTATAGTTGCTATTATTATTTTGTATATATAATTTCTCATTTTATATTTAAAACTTTTTGCAATTCACCTTTTTCAAACATTTCCTTAACAATATCACAACCTCCAACAAATTTTTTATCAACATAAAGCTGAGGTATTGTTGGCCAATCGCTAAATTCTTTAATTCCATCTCTGATTTCCATGTCTTCTAAAACATTAATACCTTTAAAATCTATCTTAAGATGTTTTAAAACATTAGAAACAGCTAATGAAAATCCACATTGAGGAACATCTGGCGTCCCTTTCATAAATAGACATACTTTATTGTTACTAATTAATTGGTCTATTTTTCCTTTAATTTGTTCATTCATTTTATATCCTCAATAGTGTTTAATGCTAAAGCGTGAAGTTCATTTCCCATTTTACCATTTAATGCTTTATATACAAGTTTATGTTGTTCAATTTTAGTTTTACCAATAAAAACTTTTGATTTTATTGTCGCAGAGTAGTGATTTTCGTCTCCAGCTAGATCTTCTATATTTATTTCAGCATCAGGTATTGATCTTTTAATTAAATCTATTATCTCATTAACTTTTAAAGACATAAATTACTTAAAAACTCTATTAAAAATTATGTTAATTTTCTTTGTATGATATTTAAGGTCAAACATTTTATTAAGATCTTTAATAGAAATTTTTTTATTAATCAATGAATCATTAGCAAGACTTTCATAGAAAGGAATATCTTTTTCCCAAGTATTTTTTGCATTTTTTTGAACTATTTCATAAGCTTTTTCTCTTGAAAAGCCATGTTTAGTTAATTCTAGCATTATTCTTTGCGAAAAAATTAAACCTTTTGTTATGTTTAAATTTTTTAACATTTTTTTTGGATATACATTCATATTTTCTAAAATACCTTTTAATCTAAATAATGCAAAATCTAAAGTAATAGTTGCATCAGGACCAATATTTCTTTCGACACTAGAATGAGATATATCTCTTTCATGCCAAAGAGAAATATTTTCAAGTGCAGGTATCACATAACTTCTAACCATCCTGGCAAGTCCAGTTAAATTTTCACTCAAAATAGGATTTCTTTTATGTGGCATGGCTGAAGAACCTTTTTGTTTCTTATCAAAAAATTCTTCAACTTCCTGTAATTCAGTTTTTTGTAAATTTCTAATCTCAGTTGCAACTCTCTCAACAGATCCTGCTATAATTCCCAATATAGAGAAAAAGTAGGCGTGTCTATCTCGAGGTATTATTTGAGTTGATATAGGCTCAACCTTTAACCCTAACTTTTTTGATACATAAGATTCAACTTTATTATCAACGTTAGCAAAAGTTCCTACAGCTCCTGAAATTGCACACGTTGATATTTCTTTAATAGCACTATCGAGTCTTTTCCTGTTTCTTTTAAATTCTTCATAAAAACTTGCTAGCTTTAGACCAAATGTAGTTGGTTCTGCATGTATACCGTGACTTCGGCCTATGCAAATAGTATTTTTGTATTTTATAGATTTTTTTTTTAATACTTTTAAAATTTCATCAATATCTTTCCTTAAAATTATACTAGATTGAACTAATTGTATATTAAATGCGGTATCTAATACATCTGATGAAGTAAGACCTTTATGTAAAAACTTTCCTTCTGAGCCAACTTTTTCTGTAATCGAAGTTAAGAAAGCTATTACATCATGGTGAACTTTACTTTCTATTTGATGTATGCGCTCAACATTAATTTTTGCTTTTCTTTTAATTGTTAAAGCAACACCTTTAGGTATTACTTTAATTTTTTCCATAGCTTCAGCAGCTGCTATTTCAATACTTAACCAAATTTTGTATTTATTCTTTTCATTCCAAATTTCTTTAATTTCTTTTCTAGAGTATCTTTCAATCATAGTAAGTATGGTGGTTGCTCATAATTTTTTTGAGATTTTGTAAATATTTCAAATCCATCTTTAGTTACACCAATAGTATGTTCGAATTGTGCAGAAAGCATTTTATCTTTAGTAACTGCTGTCCACCCATCTTGGAGCATTTTAATATTATACGCACCACAATTTATCATTGGTTCAATCGTAAAAATCATTCCTGTCTTTAGCTTGATACCTTCACCTTTTCTTCCATAATGTAAAATATTTGGAGATTGGTGAAATATTTTACCTGTGCCGTGTCCACAAAAATCTCTTACAACGGAAAAACCTTTTTTTTCGACATAAGATTGAATTGATTCTCCTATGTCACCTAGCTGAACTCCTTCTTTAACAATAGATATAGCCTTCATCATAGATTGATATGTAGTTGAAACTAAATTTTTACTTTTCGTTGTAACATTTCCAACAAAAAACATACGACTTGTATCACCATGCCATCCATTTTTAATTGCTGTTACATCAATATTTACTATATCTCCATCATCTAAATATTTGTTAGTAGGAATGCCGTGACACACAACATGATTTACTGACGTACAGCAGGATTTTGGAAAACCCCTGTAATAAAGAGGTGCAGAAAAGGCATTATTATCTTTTATAAATTCATAGCAAATTTTATCTATTTTATTTGTTGTAACTCCAGGCTTTACAAAAGGTGTCACTTCATCAAGAGCATTTGCGGCTAAAGCTCCTGAAATCTTCATAAGATCAAAAGTTTCTTTAAAATTATTTGTCATAATTAATTTTTTTATTAAGTTTTATTTCTATATTATTTAACTTACAATCATAACAAAGAATATTCACTCCACTTTTTAAGGCTTTATTAAAAGCAATCTTATATTCTTTATCAATATCTTCAGCAATTCTAAACGAATCACATTCTTCTCTTTGTATAAGAAATAAAATAAAACTTTTATAACCATTTTTTTTAGCTTTCATGAGTTCATTTAAATGTTTTGTTCCTCTGGTTGTGACAGCGTCTGGAAATTCAGCTAAACCACTTTTTCTAACTAAAGTTACATTTTTAACTTCTAGAAAGCATTTTTCATGTTCATCGCTTAGCAAAAAATCAAATCTGGTATTTTCAGAATATTTAACTTCTGTTTTAATAGTACCATATTTTATAAGTTCTTTAATTTTCTTTTTCTGCAAAGCCTCCAAAACTATTTTATTAGTTAAAAATGTATTTACCCCAACTAATTTTTTATTAGCTTCAACTAACTGAAAAGTGTATTTAAGTTTTCTTTTTGGATCATTATTTTTAGAAAACCAAACTTTATTACCAGTTTTTAACAAACCTAACATCGATCCTGTGTTGGGACAATGTGCAGTAATTATTTTTTTGTTATACTTAATGTCTAAAAAAAATCTTTTGTATCTTTTAACTAACGTTCCATGTATTAATTTATCTTTAAATTTCATTTAATATAAATATTATCAGAATATGAAAAAAGCTAATAAAAAATTAAATGCTGCTATTATTATAATTGGTAACGAAATTTTGTCTGGAAGAACACAGGATGTAAATGTTGCTAATATATCAAATTGGCTTAATACCCTTGGAGTCAAGCTCGAAGAGGTTAGGGTCATTCCAGATATAGAAAAAATCATAGTAAAGACAGTTAATGAAGTAAGAAAAAAATTTGCATATATTTTTACTACAGGTGGCATTGGTCCAACACATGATGATATTACTTCTAAATCTATATCTAAAGCTTTTAATGTAAAATATTGCTACCACCCAGAAGCTTTTAAAATTCTAGAAAATTACTATGAAAAAGGAAAATTTAATGTTGGACGAAAAAAAATGGCTAAAACTCCCAAAGGTGCATTATTAATTTACAATCCTTCAAGTGCAGCACCAGGATTTTTTATTAAAAATGTTTATTGTCTACCTGGCGTTCCATCAATTTTAAAATCAATGTTAGGTGGATTAAATAATAAAATAATAGGTGGTACTAAGATTGAAAGTAAAACTTTAAGTTTAAGAACAGTTAAAAGTGAAATATCTGTTCCTTTAGAAAAAGTCCAAAATAAATATAAAAAGTTGGACATTGGAAGTTACCCGTTTTTTAAACAAGGTAAATTAGGAGTATCTTTGGTAATTAGATCTAATAAGACAAAACTTATTGAAAAATGCTTAAATGATATTCTTAAGTTTGTAAAAAAGAAAAAAATTCAAATTATTCAAAGAAGTTAAAATGACATATTATTTTGCATATGGAAGTAACTTACACCATTTACAAATGAAAAAAAGATGTCCCAATTGTACATTTATAAAAAAAATAGTTTTACATAATTATAATTTAACATTTCGAAGTAAATATGGAGTTGCTGATATTGAAAAAAAAAGAGGAAAAAAGGTTCTTGGAGCTTTATACATAATATCTAAATTTGCAGAAAAAAGACTAGACGTTTATGAAGAGTACCCAACACTATATAAAAAAATTTATTTTAAACATCAGAAAAAAAAAGTCATGACTTACATTATGCCAAAAAAATCAAAACTTGTACCTCCAACTACTCGATATATTAATATAATTAAACAAGGGTACAAAGATTGTAATATTAACGTAAAAAGCTTGAGTGATGCATTAATGCTTGTAAAACATCTTCGACGCTAATAGCAGAAATATCAGATGTATTTTTAATTTTTTTACTATCTAATATTATTAAATCTTTATATTCTGGAGCAAATTTTTCAGAGTTTGTTGGTCCAAATAATATTACCATAGGTATTTTAGCTAGAGACAACATGTGCATAACACCATTATCAATTGAAATTGCAAAATCGAGTCTTTTTCCTAAGCATGTAACAAGAGCAGGTGATGATAAATTGCTTTCATTTTCAGGAAAAAGTGCATTGGGAAATAATTTTTTAAATTTTTTTATTAAATTTTGATTTTTTTTTTCAATAAAAAAAACTGGCACTTTATTATTTTCAATTATTTTTTTGGTAAAATTTATAATATTTTCCATTGGCCATTCTTTTTTTCTATATATGTTTCCTTGTGTAATAGAAAAACCAACATAATTATTATTAGGAAGTAGTTTTTTTGATTCTAGCATATATTTATTATCAATTGTTTCTAAGCTAAAATCAGCTAACTTAAGATCTTTTTTAAAAGTTTTATTAATCACTTTTAAAATAGTATTGTTAATTTTAATTTCTTTTTTAACAACAATACTTGGTTTATTAAAAAAAAATTAAAACATGTTGATATAAAAAAATTATGAGGAATCATTTTTAATATTAATGAGTTTCTAAATTTTGATTGAAGGTCTATTATTATATCGAACTTTTTAATATTTTTATTTTTCAGTTTTTTTTTAATTACAAATAAATGCCACCATCTGAATCCAAAATATTTAATATCAAGATTAATTGTAGTTATGTTGCAGTTTAGCTCACCCAAGCTTGTATTAAAATGATTTTGGTGTGAACATAAGTAATAAAAATTAGCTTTATTAAATTCTTCTTTTAATGAATTAATCAAAGGTAAAATTTGAATTGCATCACCAATTCCACCTCCAGAATTATAAAAAAGCACACGATTGATCATAATAAAAATATACAAATAATTGATTTACTTGGCTAATATAATAATCTAAAACATGTCTTTTTTAAGAACTTGCCCTCGTGGTGAAATTGGTAGACACAAAGGACTTAAAAGACAATACGATTATCTAATAACTCTCTGGACAACCTCAGTAGCTCTTGATTTAGCCTAATACTTGTTTGACTATTTAACAACTGTACGTATATCTGAAGGTATACAACATGGGCATTATAAAACAAAAACTGACACTCAAAGTGATACCCTTCACAGACTATGCAATAGAAATAAGAAAAATCTAATTAAGGAATAAATGGATCAGCTAATACCTGTAGTATATATGATAGGAGTTCTATTATTAGTTCTTCCAGCTTTTTTACAGTCTAATTCTAAATTAAAACAACTATTAACTAATCTCACTGTTTGGATTATCATAGTGCTTATAATTTTAACTTTTATTTATATATTTAAGAAATGAATTGTTTTTTGGAAAAATTAGAAAGATAAAATATGTATATTTCAATCACTGGAATAAAACCTAGAAATTTTTTTACAACTATAAGGTTTTGGATCTTTACAATACCAGCTTTTAGAGCAGCACAAAAATCTGAAGGTAATTTATTTTGTGAATCGAAAAAAAAAGATAGTTATTATCATACAATAACTGCATGGAAGAATAGAGATATGATGATGAAATATTTAACAGGTAAAGCTCATTCAAAAGCTATGAAAAACTTTAGTTTAATTGGTACAGGATC
>Ga0114997_10001874_pt1 | contig 17173 bp, 21 predicted proteins | sample ArcticOcean_MG_C_2_FD_87045 | JGI IMG/M metagenome (GOLD analysis project Ga0114997, IMG submission 87045) | Marine microbial communities from western Arctic Ocean - ArcticOcean_MG_CB4_136 | ecosystem: Environmental > Aquatic > Marine > Oceanic | place: Arctic Ocean: Canada Basin | collected...
TAATAAATATTTATTAAATTTATTTTTTTTACTATTAATAAAAAAAGTTTTTTTTTTGAATATTTATATATTTTGCGGTTTCTGGACATGTAAAAATATCGTAAAAGGATATTTTAATTTCATTAAAAATTATTTAAAAAAACTATCTATTTTTACTGGTTTTTGATTTAGCATATATTTGTAGACATTAACGTTTTCAAGTACCCGCTGTACATAATTCCTTGTTTCTTTAAATCTTATAAGTTCAATCCAGTCAATATATGAGAGTTCACCTTTAGATGGATCTCCATTAATTTTTCTCCAAGTTTTTACTCTGTTTGGTCCAGCATTATAAGCAGCGATGGCAAATGGATAAACTCCACCATAGTTATCGAGTAATGAGTTAAAATAATAGGAACCTAATTTAATATTATATTCAGGATCAGTTGTTAACCCACTAATACTATAAGGCAGCCCTGCTTGTTTAGCTACTATCTTTGCTGTGTACTTCATTAATTGCATCATACCTCTAGCACCAACATAACTATTAGCTCTTCTGTCAAACTCACTTTCCTGCCTTATGATTGCAAGAATTAATGCTGGATCAGGCATATTTTTATCATTTATTTTTCTGGGCACTGTAATTATTGGATAATTGTATTTATTAAAGAATCTTTTTTCATAAGAAGCTTGTTTGGATATTTGTATGGCATAATCATATCTTTCAACTTCAGTTGATAGTTTTGCTGCTAAAACTTCACTTCCTTCTTTTATATTTATCGTTGCTAAATGCTTAATAATATCCTTACTATATTTTGTGTGATTTAATTCCTTTAAAAGCTTAACAAGATTTACTAGTTTATTTTTATTAAATTCTTTTTCATATTCCTTGGAATAACTTGATTGGTCTACTAGTAAATAATCTCCTCCACGATTAATTTCATTAAAAGATAATTGGCCGTAATATGTAGTTAAAAATTTAGCACCTTCTTTAAAATATTGGTTAGATAATTCTTCATTATCTAAATCTTTATAGGACTTACCCAACCAATAAGCACCTCTTGCTAAACTTATAGGGTATCCAACGTTGTCATAAAAATTTAAAAAATGATTTATTGCATATTCTGGAGATTTTAAAAAAGTAAGAGCTATCCATCCGGAAAGCCATTCTGCTTCTGCAAAATCAGGTCCAGACGAAAGGGAGTGTTCGCTTGAGACCTTGTAAGCTGTTTTGTATCTTTTTTTATAAATTAAATTTCTTGTAATACTTTCTCTTTGTTTCCACCATAAATCAGGGCGTACTAAACTTTCTTCATTTCTATAAGAATTTTCGTACAAGATTTGCAAAGAAGCTTCTAGCCTACCTCTTCTATTTCTCCATTTAACACGATCATACTCAAGACCTGCATCTTTTTTTAAATGCTCAGGCACACTTGATATCGCATTATCAACACCATACGAATTGCTCATTAGTATTTGTCGAGCATTATATAATGCTCTTTCATCTTTCGGTAAATATTTAAGCATTCTTTTTAAGTCCCAATACTTGCTCTCCCATGCTAAATAATCAGCTCTTTTTAGGTGATCATCTGTAGTTAAAAATTTTTTAAACTTAGCTCGATAATATCCTAAATCATTTTTTCTTATAGACGCAGTTATCCATCCTTCTTTGATAAGTTCAGAAATATATTGCGTTTTTCCTTGATCTAAATATGCTTCTGCTAACTTAATCTTACCCATGCCACTAGTTGGAGGGTATCTATTAAACCAATTTATAATTGCTGTCGGAGAATTATTTTTTAAATAAATTTTATGTTCAGCTAAATATTGTAGTCTACCTATCCTTGGATAATCTGGATTTCTTGTTATAAATTTTTGATAATCGTTAAAACTTGCAGAATTACCTGGCGTCTTTAAATACATCCAATTAACTAAATCTTTAAAATCTTTATCTTTAACTTTATCTGAAGATTTTAAGGCACTATTCCATTTGCTTGCTTTTATAAGTTTGAAAACTGACTTAGCTTTATCAAAGTCTTTTTTGTTTAATATTTCTGAATTTTTTTTTTCACTTTTAACAATTTTATAAGAAATTGGTTTTTTTGCAGGTAGAATAAATTTAAAAGTTGTTTTTTTAATTTTTTTAGAATTTTCTGAAACTACAAGTTTGTCTGTAATTTTTGGATCTTCTTTTTTTTTAACAATTGGTTTTTTTATAGGCAAAACCTCCCTTGTTAAAACAGGCGATTGTTTTTCTATTTTCTTAAATATTGAGGGCTTATCTTTAGGAAAGATAAATACATTTTCAGCAGAATACGCTAAAGGAATATTCAAACTTACTAATAAAACTACTAGACTCATTAATCGATAAAGCATAAATTAGGTAAATTATTTACCTTATATTGTTTTATGCTTAAAGGATCAATCGTAGCTTTAATAACACCTTTTAATGGTGATAAATTAGATGAAGAGAGTTTTATAGGCTTAATTCATCACCACTTGAAAAATGGCACTAACGGTGTGGTGCCAGCAGGAACTACCGGTGAGTCACCAACCTTATCTCATAATGAGCATAAAAAAGTTATTGATTTAGCTGTAAGAGAATGTGGAGGGAAAATACCCGTTATAGCAGGAACTGGATCCAACTCTACATCGGAAGCTGTTGAGTTATCAAAATATTCTGAAAAAGCAGGTGCGAATTTTTTATTAATTGTTACACCATACTACAACAAACCAACACAAGAGGGTCTCTATCAACATTATAAAAAAATAAATGACAATGTTGGAATACCAATATTAATCTACAACATACCATCAAGGTCAGTAATTGACATGACCATAGAAACCATGTCTAGAATTTTTGAATTAAAAAATATTATTGGTGTAAAAGATGCAACAGGTGATCTCAATCGAGTTAATCAACAAAAGAAAAAAATGGGCAATGATTTTATTCAATTAACAGGCAACGATGATAATGCACTTGAATTTAATAAAAGAGGTGGAGTAGGGTCAATAAGTGTGACTGCAAACATTGCGCCTAAACTTTGTTCTGAGTTTCAAAAACACTCTCTTTTAAATAGTGATAAAGATATATTGGAAGCAAAAAAATTAAATAGTTTATTGCAACCTTTACATAACGCTATGTTTGTAGAAAGCAATCCTTCTCCAGTTAAGTTTGCAGCTTCACTAATGGGCTTATGCAGACCAGACGTTAGATTACCTTTAGTGCAAATAACAAATGAAACTAAATTAATTATTTCAAAGGCACTTAAAGATGTAAATTTAATTTAATGAAACAAGATAAAACTCTTGGACAAAAAATAATTTGTTTAAATAGAAAAGCAAGCTTTAATTATTTTTTTCAAGAATTTCTAGAAGCCGGAATACAATTGAAAGGTTCTGAAGTAAAATCTTTAAGAGATGGAAAAGCTAGTATTGCAGATTCTTACGCTATAGACAAAGGAGGTGAAATGTTTTTACTAAATTCACATATACCACAGTATAGACAGTCAAATATTAACAATCACGATCCTAAATGTGAAAGGAAATTACTTTTAAATAGAAAAGAAATAAATAAACTAATTGGCAAAATAAATAAAGATGGTTTAACGATCATTCCCACTAAGATGTATTTTTTAAAGGGGAAAGCTAAAATACAATTAGCTGTGGCTAAAGGAAAAAAACTATACGATAAAAGACAAGTTAAAAAAACAAGAGATTGGAATAGAGAAAAGGCTAGATTATTATCTAAAAACAATTAATGATTTTTTTAAGCATTGGCTCAAACTTAACATCAAAATTTGGGAATAGATTTGATAACATATCTAAAACTATAGATTTATTAAATCAAGAAAAAATTAAAGTTTTAAAAGTCTCGAATTTTTTTGAAACTCCTTCTTACCCAAATAAAAAGTTACCCAAATTTATTAACATTGTTGCAGAGGTTAATTTCAATTCAGATCCTAAAAAATTAATTAAAAAAATTTCTAAAATTGAAAAATTAATGGGTCGGGTTAAGTCAATTAAAAATAGTCCAAGAGTATGTGATATTGATATAATTGACTTTAATAAAAATATTATAAATACAAAAAAACTTACACTTCCACATCCTGGTTCTCATAAAAGAAATTTTGTTCTTTTCCCTCTTAAAGAAGTTTATAGTAAATGGATACATCCATTATCTAATCAAAAAATAGATGTTTTGATAAAAAAATTAAGTATTGCTGCAAGGAATGAGATTACAAGACTGAAAGAACGTGTTACGTTGAGTAAATGTTAGAAAATGAAGAGCTTATAAATAAAGTTAAATCTTATAATAAATTTTTTAATCCACGTATATTATCTAAGGCGTATGATTTTGCTTTAAAAGCACATAAAAATCAAAAAAGGGAGGAAGGTGTCCCTTATATATTTCATCCAGTTGCTGTTGCAAATATTTTAACAGATCTTAAATTAGATAGCGCAACTATTACAACAGGACTTTTACACGATACAATTGAAGATACAAAAGTAACGTATTCCAGCGTTAAAAAAGAGTTTGGTCGAGAAGTAGCGGATCTTGTAGAGGGTGTGACTAAAATTTCTGCTTTAGAGGTACACGCAACAGACATATCTAAAGCTGAAAATTTTAGAAAATTAATTTTAGCTACCTCTAAAGATATAAGAGTGTTACTTGTTAAGCTTGCTGATAGATTGCACAATATGAGAACAATTAATTTTGTCAAAGAAGAAGATAAAAAAATTAGAAAAGCAAAAGAAACTATGGAAATCTACGCCCCTTTAGCCGACAGGATGGGTATGAATAGAATTCGCGATGAATTAGAAGATCTTTCATTTTCAATTTTAAACAAGAAAGCAAGAGACTTAATATTGAAGAGATTGAACTTTATTAAAACCAATAGAGTAGATAACTTTAAAGCAATATCTTCTGAATTAATAAATTTACTCAAAGAAAATGGAGTAAGCGCAACTATAGGGGGGAGGGAGAAAACTCCTTTTTCTATTTGGCGCAAGATTCAAAATAAAAAAATTTCTCTTGAACAATTAACTGATATTATTGGTTTTAGAGTCATAGTTAATAATGTTGAAGAATGCTATAAAACTCTAGGTATTTTTCATAGCAGCTACTCCTCAATTCCAGGAAAATTTAAGGATTACATTTCAACACCCAAAATAAATAAATATAAATCTATACACACTTCTCTTATAGGTCCAAAAAAGCAAAGAGTTGAAATTCAAATTAGAACCAATGAAATGAATGAATTTGCTGAAAGGGGAATAGCTTCACATTGGAAGTACAAATCTTCAGAAAAATTTTCTGATTTATCTTGGAAGGAATATGATTGGTTAAGAGATCTTGTAGAAATAATTGAAACCGGAAATAACCCTGAACACTATTATGAATTTACTAAATTACAAATGTTTCAAGATAATGTTTTTTGTTTTACACCAAAAGGGGCGGTTATAAAACTACCAAAAAATGCCACGCCAATAGATTTTGCTTATGCAGTACATACTAAAATTGGCAATAGCGCGATAGGTTGCTACATAAATGGAAGTGAGTCACCACTACAATCCTTTTTAAGCAATGGCGATATGGTAAAAATAGCAATTTCAAAAAAAGTTTCGCCCTCTCTGCACTGGCTATCTTCCTCGAAGACAGGTAAGGCAAGATCGGCAATTAGGAAATATTGGCAAGGTAGATTTTTTGACAAATCATTAAACAAAAGTAAAATCTATACCAGTACACTAGAAATTGATTTACCTAACAAACCGGGGGTCCTAGGAGAAATTAGTACACTTATAGGGATAAATGGTAGCAACATTTTAAACGTAAGTATTGTGGAAAATAAAACAGAATACTTGAAATTTTCCTTTGATCTACAAATAAAAGATTTAAAAAAGTTTACAAACTTGATAAGCCAGATCAAGCAAAAAAAATTTAAATTTAAAATAATAAGACACAAAGAGAAAAAAAATGCTTTCATTAAAAGAATCTTTAAAAATTTTAAAAGAAACTAATGCTCTTTTAGAGGGCCATTTTGTTCTTTCTTCCGGGCTTCATAGTTCTAAATATATTCAGTGTGCACAATTATTGAGTAATCCCAATAAAGCGAATAAAATATGTGTTTCTTTAGCTGATAAAATTAAGAATAATATGAAGTCTATTGATCTAATTTTAGCTCCAGCAATGGGCGGAATTATTATTGGTTATGAAATTGGCAAAATTTTAAATATTAAAACTATTTTTTCAGAAAGAGTTAATGGAAAATTTGTTTTGAGACGTGATTTTAATATACCTGAAAAAACAAACGTTTTAATTATTGAAGATGTAATTACAACTGGAAAATCTAGCATTGAATGCTCAAAATTAATAACAGATGCCAATGCTAATATTACCGGGTATGCTTGTATTATAGACAGAACTGAAGGAAAATCTTCAATTGAAAATAAAATTATTTCACAAATAAAAATAGAAATTCCCACCTATGAAGAAAATAATTTACCAGATTATTTAAAATCTATTAAAGCAGTGAAACCTGGTAGTAGAGGTATATAAGTGCATAGAAAAAGACTAGGCGTAAACATAGATCATGTAGCAACAGTTAGAAATGCAAGAGGAGAGATCTATCCTAGCCCATTAAAAGCAGCTTTGCTAGCAGAAGCAAACGGTGCGGACTCAATTACAATCCATTTAAGAGAAGATAGAAGACACATTAATGATAATGACTTACGTACAATAAAAAATAAATTAAAAATTCCCCTTAATTTAGAAATGGCGGCAACCCAGGAGATGTTAAAAATTGCGATAATACAAAAACCTCCATTTGTTTGTATTGTTCCTGAAAAAAGAAAAGAAGTAACAACAGAAGGGGGATTAAACCTAAAATATAAAATGAATTTTTTAAAAAAAATAATTCATAAATTAAAAAAGAATGGTTCTAGGGTTAGTTTATTTATTGAACCTAAACTTGATGACGTAAAATTAGCGAAGATTTTAAAAAGTGACTGTATAGAAATACATACTGGAAAAATTTGTAATTTAATTAATAATAAAAAGAATTATAAATTGGAATTAGATAAAATAATAAAATCTGCAAATTTCGCCAATGATATTGGTTTGGATGTTCATGCTGGCCATGGTCTCAACTATAAGTCAGCTAAGATTCTTACAAAAGTTAAAAATATAACTGAATTCAATATAGGACATTTTTTAATAGGTGAATCTATTTTTATTGGTTTATCTAAATCAATTAAAAATTTTAGGAAAATAATTAAATAATGACCATTTATGGAACGGGTATTGATCTTGTAAATATTACTAGATTTAAAAAAGTTATGAAAAATAATATTAAATTTAAAAAAAGAATATTTTCACAAAATGAAATTAATTATTGTGAAAAAAATAAGAATAAATATAACTGTTATGCAAAAAGATTTTCTGCTAAAGAAGCTTTTTCGAAATCTTTAGGCACTGGTATATCTGAAGGTTTGTGTTTTAATGAAATAATCATTACTAATAATAAAAAAGGAAAACCAACAATATCAATAAAAGGTAAAAGTCTCACATTAGTGACTAAGATATTAAATAAAAAAAAATTTAATATTTTTTTATCTCTTTCCGATGAGGGAGATTATGCTATATCTTCAGTTATACTCACTGCCTAATGAATAAATATTTAATAATAATATATGATAATTTAAAATCTCTTATAATTGCTTTGTTTATAGCAATTTTAATTAGATCATTTTTATTTCAACCTTTTTACATACCTTCATCATCAATGGAAAATACCTTATTAATTGGTGATAGAATCTTTGTTTCTAAATACTCTTACGGATACAGCAAACATTCTCTCCCTTTTAGCCCGCCAGTTAGTAAAAAAAGATTATTTTTCAATGAGCCATCACAAGGTGATCTAGTAGTTTTTAAAACGCCCGCAGATAATAGGACCGATTACATCAAAAGATTAGTTGGTCTTCCAGGTGATTCTATTCAATTCATAAATGGAGATATTTTTATTAATGAAAAAATTTTAAAAAGAAAAATTATAAACAAGAATTTTACGGTTAGATGTGGATCTTCAAGCTATGAAGTAATTGGATATGAAGAGACGCTACCTAATGGAAAAAAATATAAAGCTTTTTATAATAAACAAGGCACCATGTTAAATACAGATAAATATATAGTTCCAAAATCACATTATTTCTTACTAGGTGACAATAGAGATTGCTCACAAGATAGCAGATATTTATCAACTGTTGGATATGTAAATTATATAAATTTAGTAGGACAAGCTAAGATCATTTTTTTCTCAAACGACACAATTGAAGGCAGTATGTTTAAATTGTGGAATCTTCATAATTCTTTCAGGTTGGAAAGGCTTTTTAAAAAACTAAAATGAAAGATAGAATCGCAAAACTACAAAATATAATAAAGATTAATTTTACAAATATAAAATTATTAGAAAAAAGTTTAATACATAAAAGTTTTGATAATAAAATAAATAATGAAAAATTAGAATTTCTAGGTGACAGAGTTCTTGGTCTTGTGATTTCAAAAATATTAATTGAAACATATCCTGATGAGAAGGAAGGGATAATTGATAAAAAATTTGCTAATTTAGTTAATAAAAATACCTGTGCAATTATTGCTGAAAAAATTAAATTAAAAAATTACATGATATTAGGGGATACATACAAAATTGTAAAAAAATCTTACCAAAAAATTACTAGTGACGGACTGGAAGCTCTTATTGGAGCAATATATTTAGACAAAGGTTTAAAGGTATCAGAAAAATTTATTTCAAATTACTGGAAAGAATATTTAGATAAATCGGAATTTACGTTAATTGATGCAAAAACAAAATTACAAGAATTTAGTCTCAAAAAATATAAAGAATTACCGAAATATAAGCATTTTAAAAAAACTGGACCTCACCACGATCCAGTATTTAAAGTAGAAGTTAATATAAAAAACTCAAAGGTTCTGACTGGCTCAGGTTCCTCAAAAAAAAGTGCCGAACAAAATGCTGCTAATAAATTACTACAAGATTTAAAGCTATAATGAACTGGCAAGATGAAGGTTATTTAGTCTCAAAAAGAAAATTTAGAGAAAATGCTAATATAATAAATGTTTTCACTAAAACTTATGGAAAAATGAATGGTATAGTTTATGGAGGAAATTCCAGAAAGATAAGAAATTTTTTACAAGTCTCTAATAAAATTTATGTATTTTATAATTCAAAAAATGATAATAAAATTGGCTATTTTAAAACTGAGTTAGTTGAACCAATTGCTCCTAAATATTTTAATGATAATAAAAAAACTTCCGCTCTTTTATCCGCTACATCTTTGTTAAATACTTTGCTTCCTGAGTCTCAACCATATAAAAATTTATTTAAATCTTTAAGTAATTTTATAGAAAATTTAGATCAAGAAAATTGGTATTTTCTATATATCTTTTGGGAATTAAATTTAATTAAAGAATTAGGTTATGGTATTGATCTTGAGGAATTTAAAAACCATATCTCCGATAATGAGGTGAACACAACTATTAAAGTCGATTCACTAAAATATAAAATACCAAATTTTCTAATTACTAAAAAAATTAATAATAGTATAGCAAATATATCTATAAGAAATTCATTGGGTTTTACTAGAACTATTATGCTGAATAAATTCTTTCTTCCTAATAATATACCATTTCCTAAATCTAGAATTATTTTTGAAAATTATTTTAATTAAAATTTTTAATTTTTTTTGCAATTTCTAAAGCAAAATAAGTAACTATCGCATTTGAACCGGCTCTTTTTAATGAAATTAAGCTTTCATATACTGCTTCTTTATTAATTATCTTATTCTTAATGCCATTTTTGATCAAACTATATTCGCCAGATACTTGATATGAGAAAACCGGTATTTTAAAATTATCTTTAATAACTTTAATTATATCTAGATAAGGCATCCCGGGTTTTACCATAACAATGTCAGCACCTTCCTTAATGTCTAATGCTACTTCTCTAATAGCTTCATTCGAATTTTTATAGTCCATTTGGTATGTTTTTTTATCACCCTTTAATTTATTTTTAGAACCAACAGCCTCTCTAAAAGGGCCATAAAAATTTGATGCGTATTTAACAGCGTAAGAAATTATCTGTTTATCTTTAAAATTGTTTTTATCTAAAGCCTTTCTTATAACGCCTATGCGTCCATCCATCATATCGGAAGGAGCCAAAACATCACAACCCATCTCTGCCTGTAACAACGATTGTTTTACCAAAATTTCTATTGTTTCATCGTTTAAGATTATATTATTTTTTAATAATCCATCGTGCCCATGCGATGTATATGGATCTAAGGCTACATCACACATTAAACCTGTATTTTTATATTTTTTTTTAATTTTTCTAATTGCTCTACAAACTAAATTATCCTCATTAAGTGCTTCTGATCCAATGTTGTTTTTCTTATTTGATGGTGTGTAAGGAAATATTGCGACCATAGGTATATTGAATTTTTTAACTTGCTCCATCACTATGTCAATCTTATCTAATGTGTATCTGTACACGCCAGGCATTGACTTGATTAACTCTATGTCATTTTTACCTTCTTTTACAAAAATTGGTAAAATTAAATCATTAATAGAAAGGTCGTTTTCAGAAACTAATCTCCTTATCCATTTAGAGTTGCGAACTCTTCTCAATCTTATGTTTGGAAATTTGCCAATTATTCTCATATATTTATGTTATTAGATTTTAATTGATGCGACAAATATTATATTATAAATAAATAGAATATAACTTATTAATTAATTATGACTCACCTAAATTTTCAGGATTTTTACCAAGTACCCGATCTTATTTTTGATATAACTAAATTAAGAAGGGACCTGGATACAGTATTAAAGAAAAAAAATTTTACCTCCCCAGGTGTATCTCATTTTGGCGCTATATCAGTTAATCAGATACCAAACAACGATGAATCAATTAAAGGTAATAATATTAGAGGTGTATATTGGACTATAGCAGATGAAAGCGGAAAAGAGGTTTCTAGAGATATAAAAATTGATGAGTCAAAATACACGCAAGTAGTACCTGAATTTAAAAATACATATTTTGAAGAGGTGTTTAACATTATTAAAGAAAAGTATAAAATTGGCAGAGTTAGAATACTTTTAAAAGAACCTAGGTCAACTCTTAGTTGGCACAGAGACCCTGAGCCAAGATTGCATATTCCTATAATAACTAATGCTGGCTGTTCAATGGTGATCGAAAATGTTGCAAAACATTTACCAGCAGATGGAAAGGTGACTATTACAAACAATACCAAATATCACAATTTCTTTAATGGTGGTGAGCAAGCACGTATTCATTTAGTTGCTTGTCTTTTAGAAGACCCTTTTAATTAATTTGAAATCATTATTTAATAAAATCTGTATTGCTTCTGATCATGCTGGCTATGATTTGAAGTTCTTTATAAAAAAAACTTTAATTGATAACAATATTTCAGTTATCGATCTTGGACCTTTTACAAAAAAATCAGTTGATTATCCTGATTATGCAAAAAAAGTTGCTAAAAGAATTAATTTAAAAAAGAGTGATATTGGAATATTAATTTGTGGTTCAGGAACTGGAATGGCCATTTCTGCCAATAAAATTAAGAGTATAAGAGCTGTTGTATGTTATAATAGTGAATCTACGAGATTGTCGAGACTACACAATAATGCTAATATTATAGCTTTGGGTTCGAGACTTACCAAAAAAAAAATTGTTATTAAGTTAATTTCAATATTTTTAAACACAAAGTTTGAGGGCGGTAGACACTTAAGAAGAGTAAAAAAAATATAATTTATGTCAAATGTAATTAAAATTAATAAATACCTAAGTAGTTTCTTTGAATCTAATTTAGAAGATGTAGATAATGAATTATACAAATCTATTACAAATGAATTTGACCGTCAACAGAATCATTTAGAACTTATAGCGTCTGAAAACATAGTTTCAAAAGCTGTTTTACAAGCTCAAGGATCTGTTTTAACGAATAAATATGCCGAAGGATATCCAGGCAAAAGATACTATGGTGGCTGTGAGTTTGTTGATGTAGCTGAAAGTTTAGCTATCGAAAGAGCAAAAAAACTTTTTAATTGTAAATTTGCAAACGTACAACCTCATTCAGGTGCACAAGCAAATGGTGCGGTTTTTTTAGCATTAATAAAACCAGGCGATACAATACTTGGCATGAGTTTAAATTCAGGCGGACATTTAACACATGGTGCTAAACCTGCACAATCGGGAAAATGGTTCAATGCATTACATTATGAAGTAAATAAAGACACAGGTTTAATTGACTACGAAAGTGTGGAAAAAATGGCAATTGATAATAAACCTAAAATTATTATTGCTGGTGGAAGTGCTTATTCAAGAATAATTAATTTCAAAAAATTTCGAGACATAGCTGACAAAGTAGGTGCTTATTTACATGTAGATATGGCACACTTTTCAGGGTTGGTAGCAGGCGGTGAATATCCAAATCCGTTAGATTATGCTGATGTTGTAACATCAACTACTCATAAAGTATTACGAGGTCCAAGAGGAGGTATAATCTTAACAAATAATGAGAATTTAATAAAAAAATTTAATAGTGCGGTCTTCCCAGGTTTGCAAGGCGGACCATTGATGCATGTTATAGCTGCTAAGGCTGTGTGTTTCCAAGAAGCTTTAAATAAAAATTTTAAAGATTATACAAAAAATGTAATTTTAAATGCTCAAACTCTTTCAAAAACACTTATGGAAAAAAACTTAAAGATTTTTTCTGGTGGTACCGACACACATCTAATGTTAGTTGACCTAAGAAGCTACGGTGTGACCGGTAAGGATGCTGAAGAATCTTTGGGTAGAGCAAATATTACGTGTAACAAAAATGGAATTCCTTTTGACACACAAAGTCCATGGGTTACGTCAGGTATACGTCTTGGAACTCCCGCGTGTACAACAAGAGGTTTCGCAACTAAAGAATTCACAACAATTGGAAATTTAATTGCTAAAGTTATTCAAGGATTGTCAATAAATCCAAGTGATAATTCTAATATTGAAAAAGAAGTTAAAAAAGAGGTGATTGATCTTTGTTCGCTTTATCCTATATATAGTAATAAGTAATTTATTTAAAACATGATTTGTCCATTTTGTAGAAAAAAAGATACATCTGTAGTAGACTCAAGACCTACTGAAGATGGAACTGCTATACGTAGAAGAAGAGTTTGCTCTTGTGGTGGAGGACAAAGATTTACAACTTTTGAGCGTGTCCAATTTAGAGAACTTACAGTAATTAAAAAAAATGGTCGTAGATCTCCTTTTGATAGAGAAAAATTAGCCAAATCATTCTTTACAGCTTTAAAGAAAAGACCAATTGATAACGATACTATTGAGAAAGTTGTTTCTAAGTTATCCAGAGAACTTGAAGAGATGGGTCAATCTGAAATTCAAACAAGTGTTATTGGTAAGAAGGTGATGGAATTTTTAAAAGAATTAGATAAAATTGCCTATATTAGATTTGCTTCAGTATATACAAATTTTAAAGAAGTAGAAGAATTTGAAGAATATATTGGAGAACTCGATGGCAAATCAAAAAAATAATCCTAAAAACAACAATATTAATTTTTTAAAACTTGCTTTTGAACAAGCTAAGATAAATTTAGGATCAACAGGTGAGAATCCTTCAGTAGGTTGTGTAATTGTAAAAAATGAAAGTGTAGTATCATCTGCATTTACTTCTATAAATGGAAGGCCTCACGCAGAAGCAAATGCTTTAAATAAAAAAATAAATTTTAAAGATGCAATTATGTATGTAACATTGGAACCGTGTTCTCACTATGGCAAAACATCACCTTGCATTAATAAAATTATTAAAAAAAAAATTAAAAAAGTTTATTATTGTATATATGACCAAGATATAAGAACTAGAAAAAAAACATCAAAATTACTCAGTATAAATAATATTTCCAGTAATGTCGGATTGTTAAAAAAAGAAGGAAAAGATTTTTATAAAAGCTATACATCAAAGTTTGAAAATAAAATTCCACTTATAGATGCTAAATTAGCAATAACTAAAGATTTTTTCACTAAAAATATAAAATCTAAATTTATAACAAATTATAGATCAAGAAAAGTAACTCATCTTTTAAGATCAAGATATGACTGTTTGTTGACTACTTCCAAAACTATAAATGATGACAACCCAGAATTAAACGTAAGAATTGATGGCCTTGAAAAAAAATCTCCTGATTTAATTATTATCGACCGAAATCTTACATTAAAAATAATTAAAAGGGTGTTTGATAAAAAATATAATCGAAAAATATATATAGTCACTACCAGGAAAAATGTATCTAAGATAAATAAATACTCTAATAAAAATATTCACTTTATAAAAATAGAATCTTTATCAAAAAAAAATCATTTCCTATTACTCTTTGATAAGATAAAAAAACTCGGCTACTCAAGAATACTTTCTGAAACAGGGCCAAATTTTTTACAGATGTTTGTTAAATTTAATTTTATAAATAATTTATATGTTTTTCAAGCACCCAATAAAATTAAAAGCAATGGTGCTAAGCCTTTAAAAAAAAAAATTATTAAAAAAATGAGATTTAACAAAAAAATTAATGTAAATTTACATGATAATAAACTTTTTAAGGTAAAATTAGCTAATGTTTAATGGTATTATTTATAATAATGGAATTGTTAAAAACTTAAAAAAAGGAAAAAATAGTTTAATTCTGGAGGTTAAAAGTAATATAAAAATATCAAAGTTTGAAATTGGTTCATCTATTTCTTGCAATGGCGTATGTCTTACTTTGATAAATCTTAAAAAAAATATGCTATCTTTTTATCTTTCATTAGAGACTTTAAATAGATCAAATTTTCAGGAATTAAGAATAGGAGATGTTATAAATATTGAAAAATCCCTAAAATATGGGGAAAAAATATCTGGAAATTATGTGCAAGGTCACATAGATACTGTTGGTGTTATAGAAAATATTAAAATACTAGATAAATCATGGTTTGTTAAGATATCTATTCCTAAAGCTTTTAGAAAATATTTAATACAAAAAGCCACTATAAATATAAATGGTGTTTCCTTGACAATTTCTAAAGTTTTTGAAAAAGGTTTTGAAATCTCTATAATACCTCATTCTTTAAAGTTAACTAATTTATCCAAACTTAAATTAAATGATAAAATTAATATTGAAATTGATATTTTTAGTAAATATCTTTTTAAATTGAATAAATAAAATGATTAGCAAATCACTATCATCAATAAAAGAAATTTTGCGCGATGCAAAAAAAGGGAAAATGTTTATACTGGTAGATGATAAAAACAGAGAAAATGAAGGTGACCTAATTATACCAGCATCAAAATGCAACTCAAAAAAAATTAATTTTATGGCCATGCATGGAAGGGGGCTTATCTGCTTAGCTTTAACAAAAAAACAAGTCGATAGACTATCTTTACCCTTAATGTCATCAGTTAATAAAGCTAGAATGCAAACTGCATTCACTGTTTCAATTGAAGCAAAAAAAGGTATTACAACAGGAATTTCTGCTTTTGATCGTGCCAAAACAATTAAAGTTGCTATTAATAATAGTGCCAAAAAAAGAGATATAGTCTCTCCGGGTCATGTATTTCCATTGGTGGCTAGAAGTGGCGGTGTTCTTGAAAGAGCGGGACACACGGAAGCCTCAGTTGATATATCAAGACTTGCAAATTTAAATCCTAGTGCTGTTATATGTGAGGTTATGAATGAGGATGGTAGAATGGCAAGATATGATGATCTTTTAAAATTTTCAAAAAAACATAAATTAAAAATAGCAAGTATTGAAGATTTAATTTCGTATAGATTGAAAAACGAAAAACTTGTAATTAACATTATAAATAAATCAATAAAAATAAAAAAATATGGAAAATTTGATGTTAGAATTTTTAAGAATAAACTGGATGGCTCAGAACATTATGCCATTACAAAGGGAAAGTTTACTTCAAAAAAATCTGTACGCGTCAGAGTCATCTCAACTGATATAATTAACGATATAATTAATTTTAACAAAAATATTCTTAATACCTCATTAAAATATTTATCTAAATTTAATAATTTTGCTTTAATATTGATTAAAAATCAAAATATCAATTCACTTAAAAAATACAATGAATCTAATAAAAATAGCAATATAATAAGATACTATGGTATTGGAGCACAAATAATTAAAGATTTAAAAATTAAAAACATGATATTAGTATCAAGGTCTAAAAAAAAAATTATTGGTCTTGATGGATATAATTTAAAGATTACTAAACAGGAAATAATTAAATGAAAAAAGTTTTAATAATTTCATCAAAGTATTATTCAGATATATCAGATACTCTTTATAAATCTGCTTTTGAATGTTTAAAAGATTTTAATGTTGAAAAAATTGAAGCACCAGGTATTTTTGAAATACCTGTAATAATTTCAAAATATATTAAAAATTATGATGCATTTATTGCTCTCGGATGCGTGATAAAAGGTGAAACACCACATTTTGAATTAATTTCGACGAGTGTAATTAACGGTTTGACTAAGTTATCGATAGAAAGTCAGAAACCTATAGGTAATGGTATTTTAACTTGCTTGAACAAAGAACAGGCTATGAAGAGGGCTAATAAAGGTGTTGAAGCTGCAGAGGCTGTTATACAAGTTTTAAACAATGTCCCAAGCAAATAATCAAAATAAAACTCCTAGAATTAAAGTAATACAAAAACTTTATGGACATTTAATGAATAAAGATGAAGTGATTTCATATCCTAAAAGTCAGTATAAAAAATTCATTAAAGATGTGGTACAGGGTACACTTGAAAGAAGTGAGCTAATCGAAGATACTATTAATAAGCACCTTTCTAGTGATATAAATTTAAAGATCACTGATAAGCTGCTTAAGATAATATTATTTGCGGCTGTTTTTGAATTTATTTTTAAACACAATAGTCCAACAAAAGTTATTATCAGCGAATATGTAAAGGCCTCTGAATTTTTTTTAGAAAGAGTTCAAATAAGCTACTTAAATGCAATACTAGATAAAATTTCTAAAAATATAAGAAATGAAAATAACTGAAACTAAAATAATAAAAAAATATTTAAAACCTTTAACTTTTAATAATA
>Ga0114997_10001877_pt1 | contig 17163 bp, 16 predicted proteins | sample ArcticOcean_MG_C_2_FD_87045 | JGI IMG/M metagenome (GOLD analysis project Ga0114997, IMG submission 87045) | Marine microbial communities from western Arctic Ocean - ArcticOcean_MG_CB4_136 | ecosystem: Environmental > Aquatic > Marine > Oceanic | place: Arctic Ocean: Canada Basin | collected...
CAAAACTTAGTGATGATGAGAATCAACTTAATGAAATTAAAGAAATCGGTACAAATATTGAACAAGCAGTAAGCGCTTACTTTGATTCCAAAAATTTAAAAGATCCAACTTATAATTTTAATTGGGAGTATATATTGGTAGACAATGATAAAGTTAAAAATGCTTGGTGTATGCCTGGTGGGAAGATAGCTGTATATACTGGAATTTTAGAAGTAACAAAAAATAAACATGGATTGGCTGCTGTAATGGGACACGAAATTGCACATGCAGTTGCTAAACATTCTGTTGAAAGAGCTAGCCGTGCTTTAGTTTTAAACCTTGGTACAACAATTGCAGATATAGCTTCAGGTGGTGCTATATCAAGAACATCTAGAGCCACAGGAGTAGATGTTAGTGGCATGTTAAGAACTTTTGGAATTGATAATCCATTTGGCCGAAAACAAGAAACTGAAGCTGATTATCTAGGATTAATTTTTTCTTCTTTAGCAGGTTATGACATCAGAGAATCTGTTAAACTATGGGAAAGAATGCAAGATTCAAACAAAGGTCAAGAACCTCCTGAATGGATGAGCACTCACCCCTCTAGCTCTAGACGAATAGAATCTTTAAAAAAATGGATACCAGAGATTACTATGGCATACCCTCCGATTAAAAAAATCTCTAGTTAAAAACTCTATTATGTTCACAATTGTAATCATGTCTTTGCATAGCCGTCATCATTTAACTAAATTTGTTGAAAAAATTGATGAAAATATACCAATAGTTATATTCGAAAATTCCCAAGATTATGAAATTAAAGAAGAGCTTGAAAAAAAATTTAAAAACGTAAGATTTATAATCCCAGAAAAAAATCTTGGTTTTGCAAAGGGTGCTAACTTAGCTATTAGTCAAGTAAAAACTGAATACATTTTTTTGAATCCAGCAGATGTTTTTTTATCAAACGAATGTCTAAATCAATTAATTGAATGTATTAATGAATTTAGCGATTTTGCAATGTTAGCTCCAACTTATAGAGATGAAACTATTTATAGAAATTATGAACTATATTCATCATATCCTAAACTTCATTTAAAAGTAGCAAAAAAATTTGGAATAAAAGAAGTTGATATAATAGACGGAACGTTTGTAATTAAAAAGAGTGAGTTTAATAAAATTGGTTTCTTTGATGAAAATATTTTTATTTATTTTGAAACATGGGATCTTTCTAGAAGAATCACCAAAGCAGGAAAAAAAATGTACGTTTGCGATAATATTAAATTTGATCATCTCGGTGGACAATCTCATAACCCTAAATTTAATTATGAGGCTACACTAAGTAGAAATTGGCATTTTAATTGGGCTAGATTTTATTATTTTAGAAAATATCATAATTATTTTTACGCATTTAAAAAATCTTTACCTGTTCTTTTAAGATCATTCTTGAAGAGTATGAAACAAAAAATAACTGGAAATAAAAAAGAATATAATATTCATATGGCAGAAGTTAAAGGTATTTTATCAGCTTATTTTTTAAAAGAATCTAGCTATAGACCTTACGAAATTTCCAAATCCAAAGATAAAAAAAATCTTTGAAGTTTGTCTTATTTAAAAATATCCTTCTAAACATTCGCCCCAATCTATTATTAGGGATTTTAAAAGAATTTTTATTATCATGTGAAAAATGTTTCTTTTTACATTTGAAATATACGTTGTTATAACCTGAACCTCTTTGCACATCTTCGACAAAATTTACAACAAAGCCCCATTTCTTAAGGCTTTTATTTAATTCATAAAATGATTTTTCATTTTTATATATTGTTAATTTGCGATTTTTACATGCTTCAGCTACACCCTGTAACAAATATTTTTTATATTTTCCCAAACCTTCAATGACTTTTAAATCATGTCCTTGAGCATCTACATGTAGATAATGGATTAATTCAATAGATTTTTTTTTACAAAAAGTTTCTAATTTAATAACTTTTACCTTGTAGCTTTTTTTTGTTTTTAAACCTTTTATCTCAGTCTGTTTTAGTAAATCTTTTGTTTGAGTCCAAAATTTGTCTAATTTCTTTTTTTGTTTGGGTTCTAGCAAAGATGAAGCTACCTTATAGTGAGTTTCATAAAAAGTAGTGTAGCCATTATAGTTTGACACAGCTGTATTGATTATTTCGTAGTTTTTAATCTTTATGTCAAAGAAAGTGCTTACTTTTTTTAAGTTTGCTTTTATCTTTTTTTTTGACCCCCTGATAGGCTCAAAGCTGAAAACTTTAATTTTTGGATTTTTGAAAGCGAACAAAATACCGTTCATACCATCATCTGCACCAACATCGAATATAGCTTTCATAATATCTTCTATAAATTATTTATTATACCATCGTATGATTCTTTAAATACTTAGATCATAGTTAATTATATTATTCAATAAACCCAAGTCTAAGGTCAAAGCTATCACATTGTATTATTAAGAGAAATTTTGTACGTTCCCATATGGATTTAAAAAATAAACCAAATATTTGGATTTCTGACTTAACTCATACTGAACAAGGTATCGTCTCACGAACCTTCCCTCTAGGAGCTGGTTGTGTATATTCTTATGCAAAAAAACAACTTGGTAAGCAATTTAATTTTAGACTTTTTAAATTTCCCTCAAAGCTAAATGAAGAGCTTCTTAAAGATTCCCCTACAATGCTATGTTTTTCAAACTACAAATGGAATTTTGAACTATCTTATAAGTTTGCTGTACTAGCAAAGAAACGTGATCCCAACGTGATTACAGTTTGGGGTGGTCCTAATTTTCCAATTGATAAAAGTGAAAAAGTGGATTTTTTAAAAAAATGGCCAGCTATTGATTTTATAATTGAACTTGAAGGTGAATTAGGTTTTGTTGATCTAATTGAAAACTTAAGTGATTATAATTTTGAAGCCACAAAATTAAAAAATAATTGTAAAAAAATTATTAACACCTGTTACATAAACGAAAGCACTTTAATAAGTGGCCCCATAGACAGAATTAAAGATGTAAATGTAATACCTTCTCCTTATCTTAGTGGTGATCTTGATGAATTCTTTGACCAACCTTTGATACCTTTATTTGAGACTACCAGAGGATGCCCCTTTGCTTGCGCTTTTTGTGCTGATGGTCAAGCTAGTAAAAATAAAATACATAGGTATGACCCAGAACGTACTAAAGATGAATTAATTTATATTGCAAAGAGAATAAAAAATATGAGCGAACTCATGAATGCTGATCTTAACTTTGGAATGTATAAACAAGATGTTGTTACTGCTAACGTTATTAGAAAAATTCAAGATAAATATGATTATCCCAAAACTGTAATTGTTGCTACAGGTAAAAATATGCCACAGAGAATTATTGATGTAGCTAGTGTTATAAAAGGTTGGCAATTAGGTGCATCTATACAATCAACAGATGACAAAGTTTTAAAAGCTAGCAATAGGCAGAACATAACAAGTTCAGCCTATAAAAAATTAATTGACTTTGGAAACAATTCAAATGCGACAAAAACTTACACTGATCTTATGGTTGCTTTACCAGGAGATACAAAAGAAAAACATTTCGCCTCACTTAAGTGGTCAATAGAAAGCAATGTAAGATCTATTAGAATGCACCAATCCATAATGTTAATAGGTACAGACATGGCTTCAAAACTTACAAGAAAAAAATATGATCTTAAAACTAAATTCAGAACTGTTCCTGGCGCAGTTGGTAATTATGAAATTTTAGGTAAAAAACATCCGATAGCCGAAATAGAAGAAATCATTATTGGAAGCAATACATTAACGCAAAATGACTACATTGATTGCAGAGTAATGGATTTGTTTATACAAACTTTTTATAACAATTATTTATTTGAAGAAGTTTTTGCATTATTAAAATCTCTAGATGTATCAACATACGATTCAATACTTTATATTAAAAATCATCCAGAATTGTATTCAAACAATGTAAAGGAGATTATTAAAGATTTTATATCTGGAACAATTGACGATCTTTACGATACATTTGATAAAGCTAAAGAAAGCGTCTTATCTCCAGAAATTATGACAAAGTATATGGAGGGAAAATTAGGATATAATGAATTATTAGAGAATACCGTTAGATTATTTAATAAATTTGAAGATTCAAAAGATTTAATGTTTAAAGCTGTTGAGGGCACTCTAAAAGAAAAAAAATTATTTAATAATAATATTAAAACATATTTGGAAGAACTTGAAAGGTTTCTTTCAATCCGAAAAAATAATCCATTAGTTGATATTGGTTCTGTCCAAAGTTCTACTTTTAAATATGATTTTGAAGAAATAAGAAAAAACCAATATCAGATAGATCCGAATTTAACACCATCTTTAGAAAAACCAGTCAGTTTTGATTTTTTTCATAACAAAGAACAACAGAAATACATATCTAATCAAGTTAAAATGTATTCAGCGCAAGCTGAAGGCATGGGTAGATTGCTATTTCAATCTGATAGCAGATTAATTTTTCGAAGTTTTGCTAGATCATAATTAAATAGTCAAATTTGTTTTCCTATGGTAACAATTGGTATGTCTATCCAAAGTAGATTCTATTTTATTGCTATATTTGCAACAATAATTTTTTTTTGTTTTCTTTTACCTGTAAAATCAGAAATATCATTTAATGAATGGCTTGATGGTTATAAAAAAACGGCTTTAAAAAAAGGTATTTCTCAAAAAACTATTGATTTAGCTTTTAAGAACGTGGTTTTTTTAGACAAAGTGATCATATACGATCGTAAACAACCGGAATTTTACGAAGATACAATTACCTATGTTACAAAAAGAGCAAATCTTTTAAGAATTAATAAGGCCAAAAAATTATTAAAAAAAAACATCCTTTTGTTTACTGAAGTTGAAAATAAATTTTCTGTCGAAAAAGAAATTTTATTGGCTTTATGGGGCATAGAAACAAATTTTGGTAAACATGTTGGGAAAATGGATATAATTTCTTCTTTAGCAAGTTTAAGTTATGATAAAAGAAGAAGAGATTTCTTTTCATCACAATTATTTACACTTTTGAAATTAATTGACAAAAATTTAATAGATCCAAGCACTTTGTATGGTTCTTGGGCAGGCGCTTTTGGAAACTTTCAATTCATGCCATCTACAATAGAAAATTATGCAATTGATTATGATAACAATAATAAGATTGAACTAAAAAATTCTCTAAACGATTCTTTAGCTTCAGCTGCTAACTACATAAATAAAATAGGTTGGCAAATTGGAGAACCCTGTTTTGTTAGAGTTAAGCTCACTAAAGATATTAAAAAAAAGTATATAAATTTATCCGCTCGAACAATTGGAAACCGTATGGACATTAAGAAATGGCAAAGCATGGGCATTTTACCATTTGAAGGTGGAGATTTTACCACAAACTTAAAATCTGCACTCATTTTACCTGATGATAAAGTTGGATCACCTGCTTACCTTGTTTTCTCTAATTATGAGAAAATTTTGCAATGGAATAGATCTTTAAGATTTGGAATTAGTGTTTGCACTCTTGCTAATAAAATTTAATATGAATTCATATAAAGCATTTCTTTTATTGCCAGTTTTCATATTTTTAGTTTCTTGTGCTGACTATCAACATAATATTAAATCAAAAAAAAAAATAAAAAACTATTATTCATCCAAAGGTTTTGCTTTGATTTATAATGATAATATGTACGAAAAAAAAATAATTAGTCAAAAAATTGATAACAATGAAGTTTTAATACTTCATCGTTTTTTAAAAAAAAATACCCATGTTCAGATTATAAACCCAAATACTTCTAAAAGTATAAAAGCTAAAATTTATAAGAAAACTTCCTATCCTGATATTTTTAATGCTGTAATTACTACTAAAATTGCTGAAATTTTAGGTTTAGACTTTAACAATCCATACATTGAAATTATTGAGATTAAAAAAAATAAAACTTTTGTTGCTAAAAAATCCAATACTTTTATCGAAGAGATAAATGTTGCACTTAAAGCTCCTGTTAGTGAAATAAAAATCGATAATTTGAACTTATCTGAAGTTAAAGAAGTTAATGATGTTGATGAAAGCAATAAGAGAGTTTTCACTATTTTGATAAATGATTTCTACTATAAAGATTCGGCAACTAATTTAAAAAATGACTTGATTCAGAAAACCAAAATTAAAGACATTTATGTTAAAAAAATTACCAATACAAAATATAGATTATTAGCTGGTCCTTTTAAAAATTTTAATGCTTTAAAAACTACTTATATTAGTTTAAATAATTTAGGTTTTAAAAATCTAGACATAAATATAAATTGAAATGAAACATAATAAAATTTTCCTAATCATATTTTTTTATTTGATTTTTACTGAAAAATCATTCTCGAATATAGAAGTTGATGTTGATCATCTAATCGTCCAAGATTATCTGTCTGGTACAATTCTTTATGAAAAAGATGCAGACGAAAGTATTTATCCTGCATCTATGACTAAAATTATGACAGTTATAGTTGCTTTTGATCTCCTAAAAAAAGGAGAAACTACTTTGGATGAAAAAATTACAATATCTGAAAAAGCTTGGCGCATGTCACAGAGTGGTTATTCTTCTATGTTTATTATGTTAAATGATCAAATCTCTGTTGAAAATCTTTTAAAGGGAATAATTATAGTTTCTGGCAATGATGCTTGCGTTGCTTTAGCTGAAGGTCTTTCTGGCACAGAAAAAGATTTTGTAATTTTAATGAATGAAAAAGCAGAAGAGCTTGGTATGGAAAGTACAAATTTCAATAATTCTTCTGGAATAAACGATCCCGATAATTATTCAACTGTTAGAGACATATTGGTAATGTCACATTATATGATAAAAAATTATCCTGAATACTATTCTTATTTTAAAGAAACTAGTTTTACATGGGATAGAACGGGTGGAGATCCCATTAAGCAAGGAAACAGAAATCCTCTTTTGTATAAAAATATAGGATCTGATGGAATTAAAACTGGTTTTTTGACTGTAGAAAAATACTCTTTAGCATCATCTATTAAGTTAGATGAAAGAAGAATAATAGCCGTTGGGAGTGGCTTTAATACAAAAAATATTAGATCAAGAGAATCTCAAAGAATTCTAAACTGGAGCATTAGAAAATTTGACACTATCATGGTGGTTAAAAAAGACGAATTATTTACAAATTTAGAGGTTTGGTTGGGTAAAAAAAATAAAGTTGCTGTTGTAGCATCTGAAGATTTTTATTTAACTGTACCCAAAAGAAAAAAAAAAACAATCAAAGCAATACTTAAATACGAAGGACCGCTGATATCTCCCATTAAAAAAGGTGACCTAGTCGGAGTTTTGCATATATACGTTTCTGATGAACTAGTTAAAAAAATTGACGTAATTTCAGATGAAGATATAAAGAGATCAAATATCTTTTCAAGAATATTCAAGTCATTGAATTATCTGGTTTGGGGAGATGTATAAAAAAAAACCTTTTTTTATTACATTTGAAGGCATAGAAGGTTCAGGTAAATCTTTTCAATCTAAGAAATTATATAATAATTTAAAAAAATATAAAATAAAACCAATTCTTACCAGAGAACCTGGCGGTACTATTGGTGCTGAAAAAATAAGAAAAATTATATTATTAGGAGATAAGAACAAATTTTCAGAAACTACAGACACACTTCTTTATTTAGCAGCAAGAAATGAACATGTGGAAAAAAAAATTAGACCACTAATCAACAAACGAAAAATTATTATTTGTGACCGTTTTATTGATTCATCAATAGCATACCAAGTGTATGGAAAGGGTGTTAAAAGAAAATTAATTGACAATGTTCATAAAATAATCTTAGGAAAAATTAAACCAGATTTAACCATTCTTTTAACTGTTGATATAAAAAAAGCTTTTTCTAGGTTAAAGCTAAGAAAATCAATGAATAGGTATGATAAATTTTCAAAAAACTTTTATATTAGAGTACAAAATGGTTTTTTAAAAAATGCTATGATAAATAAGAAAAGATACTTAATTTTAAATAACACTAATGATAATAAAATAGTAGAGAGCTCTATCTTAAAAAAAGTTTTGTTTTCTTTAAAAAAATGAACAAAAATAATAATTATCTTGATATATTAGACCCTAAAATGCAAATAGAGCTTTTTGGATATGAATATTATTTTCAAATGTTTGTTGAAATGTTTAATAAAAAAAAATTACCAAATACTATTTTGCTTACAGGCGACAAGGGAATGGGCAAGGCGACATTTGTTTATCATTTTATAAATTATATTTTATCAAAAGAGGAAAAAAATAAATACTTATTACCAAACTTTACAATTAATCAAGAAAATATGTCTTACAAAAATATTTGCTCGAATATACATCCTAATGTTTATCTATTAGAAAATGATTACAAAACTGAAGCTACTGGGATTGATGATATAAGAAAAGCTATTAAATTCTTAAACAAAACTACTTTTAATCTAAACTTGAAAATTGTGTTAATTGACAATGTTGAAAATCTTAATCTTAACTCTACTAATGCTTTACTTAAATCTTTAGAGGAGCCAGATCAAAATACATATTTTTTTATTATAAATAACAATACTAATAAGTTGATTGAAACTATAAGATCACGTTGTGTAGAGTTTAAAATTTTTTTTTCACCACTAGAGAAAGCAGCAATATTAAAAAATCTTTTGTTTCAGTACAAAAATGATAATCTTTTAAACAATTATCCTATTAATAATTTTGATACACCAGGTAATTATCTTAGAATTTTAAATATCATTGAAGATAAAAATATAAATACTTTTAATAATAAATTACTTTCTATTCAATTTTTTATTGAAAAATTTAAATTACAAAAAGATCCTTTTATATTAAATGTTATCAGTCGATTTGTTGAATTATTTTATAATGAATTAATATCAAATGGTAAAAAAAATCTAAGCTATTATTATAATAATAAATTTATTATTTTAGACAAAATAAATGAAACTAAAAAATTCAATTTAGATAAAAACAACCTTTTCACTTATTTACTTGGAAAAATAGAAAATGAAACGTAATTTTTATATAACAACACCAATATATTATCCCTCTGGTAACCCACATATAGGACATGCATACTCAAGCATATTAGCTGATGTTTTTGCTAGATTTAAAAGAATTGACAACTTTAATGTGAGATTTCTGACTGGAACAGATGAGCATGGCTTAAAAATACAAAAAGCAGCAGAAAAAAACGCAATGGAACCTTTAGCTTACTGTGATAAAAGTTCTAAAATCTTTAAAGATCTAGCAAAAGACTTGAATTTATCAAATGATGATTTTATAAGAACTACTGAAAGTAGGCACCATGTGGCAGTCAATGAAATATGGAATAGACTTGTAAAATCTGGTGATATTTATTTATCTAAGTACAAAGGGTGGTATTCAGTTTCTGATGAAGCTTATTATAATGAAGACGAAATTTCTTACGATAATGGAAAAAAAATCTCTACGTTTTCAGGATCATCTGTAGAGTGGGTTGAGGAAGAATCATTTTTTTTTAAGTTATCTGCTTGGGAAAAAAAATTATTATCATTTTATGAAAATAATAAAAATTTTATACAACCTTCCGCAAGAAGAAATGAAGTTATTAATTTTGTTAGAAGCGGTTTAAAAGATCTTTCTATCAGCAGAACGTCTTTTACTTGGGGTATAAAAGTACCAAATTCACAACACCATATTATTTATGTTTGGTTAGACGCTTTGACTAATTATTTAAGTGCTCTAAATTTTCCTGATACAGATGACCAGCTATATAAAGATTTTTGGCCAGCTTCTTTGCATATTATAGGTAAAGATATATTAAGGTTTCATGCCATTTATTGGCCTGCTTTTTTGCTAGCTGCTGATATTAAGCCACCAATTGGTATTTTTAGTCACGGATGGATACTTTCTGGTGACGAAAAAATGTCTAAATCAAAAGGAAATATCCTAAATCCTATCGAAATAATTAAAACTTATGGAGTCGATCAACTCAGATACTACTTAATGAAAGAAGTATCCCATGGTAGTGACGGAAATATATCATTAAAAAATCTTCAAAATTGTAATAACAGTGATCTAGCTAACAATTTTGGAAATTTGTGTCAAAGAGTTTTTTCTTTTATTAAAACAAATTGCGATAACAAAGTAGAAATTAATGAAGAATTATCAGATGCTGATAAATCTATAATAAATGAAACCATAATATTAAGTAAAAATCTTAGAAGTGAAATTGATAGTTTTAATTTAAATAATTATATTAAATCTGTTATTAACATTAGCTTTTTAACTAATAAATATATTAATGATGAAGAGCCATGGAAATTAAAAAAAACTAATATTAAAAAAATGAATAATATTTTACATATATCACTTCAACAAATATCAAAAATTTCGATTTTGTTAAGCCCAATTATTCCTGAAAAATCATCAAAAGTTTTAGATGCATTAAATATAAGTGAAAAATCAAGAAATTTATCATTTATAGATGGTACCAAGATAATAGAAAATAAAGTAGAAATTAATCATTTAGATATTTTGTTTAAGAAAGTCTTGTAATGATAATAGATTCTCACTGCCATCTTGATTTTGAAAGTTTGTATGATCAGCTTGATGATGTTGTTCTTAGAGCAGAACAAAGCAAAATTAATTTACTTCTTACGATATGTACAACTTTAAAAAGCTTTGAAAAAATAAAACTAATAATAAAAAAATATAAAAATATATATGGTACATTTGGAATTCACCCTCACGAAACAAGTAGTCATTTAGATGTCGATGCTGATTTTATATTAAAAGTTAAAAAAGAGAATAATAAAGTTATTGGGGTGGGGGAAACTGGATTAGACTTTTACTATAACCACAGTGATAAAAATGTACAAATTAAAAGTTTTGCACAACATATAGCAGCAGCTTCTCAAATGAATTTACCCGTTATAGTTCATTCTAGAAATGCTGAAGCTGAAACTTTAGATATATTAAAAAGTGAAAGTAAAAATTCAAATATTAAAGTACTAGTTCATTGTTTTACTGGATCAAAATATTTTGCTAAAAAACTTATTGATTTAAATTTTTATATTTCTGTAAGTGGTATAATAACTTTTAAAAATTCAGACGAACTTGCTGATACAATTTCTTCAGTTCCAATCGAAAATCTACTTGTAGAAACGGATTCACCATATTTATCACCAGCCCCATACAGAGGAAAAGTAAATGAACCATCTTTTATAATTCATACTATTGAAAAGTTATCTAAAATTAAAAAAATTTCGTCTGAAGTTATAGCTTCACATACAACTAGCAACTTTATTAAACTTTTTAACTTGCTATAAATGAAATCAAAAATTGTTATTTTAGGATGTGGCAGTTCAGTTGGTGTGCCAAGGGTAGATGGTTATTGGGGTAATTGCGATAAGAAAAATAAAAAAAATCGTAGACTTCGTTGTTCAGCCCTGATTACAAAAGGTTCAAATTCAATTTTGATAGATACTTCACCAGATTTAAGAGAACAACTTTTAGCAAACAATATTAAGAGTGTTACTTCTGTAATTTTTAGTCATGAACATGCCGATCAAACTAATGGGCTTTTTGAGTTAAGACCTTTTTTTTGGCTTTCTAAAAAAAGAATTAATGTGTATGGAAATAAATTTACTATAAATCGTGTAAAAAGATCACATGATTATTTGTTTAAAAAACAAAATTTGTATCCACCTATAGTTAAATCAAATATTATTAAATCTAGTTTTTCACTTGGTAATGGCTCTGAAAGAATTCTTTTTAAAGCTATAAAACTTAAACATGGGTATACAAATACTTTAGCTTATATCTTTGAAAATACGGCCTACATTAGTGATTGTAACGATCTATCTATAGTAAAAAAAAAGGAATTTTATAATTTAAAGTATCTAATAATTGATTGCCTTAAGTTTAAGAAACATCCCAGTCATTTCAATTTAGACGAAACTCTCTATATACAATCGCGTCTTAAACCTAAAAAAACTATTTTAACTAATTTACATTACGATCTTGATTATAAATATCTGTTAAAAAACTTACCCAAGAATATAATACCGGCTTATGATGGTCTTTCTTTAAAAATTTAAGTTTATTATTTTATCTAAACTTTTTCTAAATTTATTAGATGATGGGTTAGTTATAGATGAAAAGGTGTCTGCAATCTTTCCTTGTTTATTTATAATAATCTTATGAAAATTCCATTTTGGTATAGCTGATCCTCCATAATTCTTTCTCGCCCAAATATAAAAGGGATGTGCTTTATCACCTTTTACTCTTACCTTCTCCATCATTTGAAATGTGATTCCAAATTTTGCTTCACAGAAATTCTTTATATCGCTACTACTACCCGGCTCTTGTTGCCCAAAATCATTAGATGGAACTCCAATCATGATAACTTTTTTTTCTTTATATTCTTCCCAAATTTTTTGCATATCATCGTATTGTTTAGTAAAACCACATTCACTTGCAACGTTAACAATAATTATTACGTTACCTTTGTATTTAGAAAGGCTAATTTTATTTCCATCTATATCTAAAAAATTAAAATCATAGGCTATTTGTTCATAGTTACCACTTACTTTGTTTCCAAATAATGAAATCATAATTACTAATATTAATAACTTAGCTCTTTTAAACATTTCTTAATTTATTATTATTTCTTATAGCAAATAACAACATAAAATAACCTACTAACGCAGATAAAAAAGACCCTACCAATACACCAACTTTTACTCCATCTAAGTATTCTGGATGTTCGACAAATGCTAAATTTCCAACAAATAAACTCATTGTAAATCCTATTCCAGTTAGTATTCCTACAGCATAAAATTTTACCCAATTTGAATTTTTTGGCATTTCAGCTAACTTTATTTTTATAGAAACATACGAAAAGGCAAAAACACCTATTTGTTTACCAAAAAACAATCCACACACTATTCCTAATGGTACTGGTTCAAGAACTTTACCAATCGAAAAACCTGTTAGCATTACACCAGCGTTTGCAAAGGCAAATAATGGCATTATACCAAAAGCTACATAAGGGGATAAAATATGTTCTAATTTCAATAGTAAAGAAAAATCTTTATCTCCACTCTTGTGTGGAATTGTCGAAGCTAACAAAACACCAGATATAGTGGAGTGTATTCCTGACATATAAGTAAAGTACCATAAAAAAAGTCCTATAAGCAAATACGGAAGAAATTTTTTTACACCTGTTTTGTTTAATGCTATTAACAAAATAAAAGATAACAGCATAAGAATTAAGTATAAGTATTGAAGCTCACCAGAATAAAAAAGAGCAATAATCAAGATTGCACCTAGATCATCAATTATTGCTAGGGCAGTTAAAAAAACTTTTAACGAAATTGGTACTCTTGAACCCAAGAGGGAAAGAACACCAATAGAAAATGCTATGTCAGTAGCAGAAGGTATAGCCCATCCTTTTAATGTTTGCTCTGAATTAAAATTAATAAAAATATAAATTATAGCAGGAATAACCATGCCTCCTACTGCTCCAATTATTGGAAGCAATGCTTGCTTAGGTTTAGATAGTTCGCCTTGTATAAATTCTCTTTTAATCTCCAACGTGACTATAAAAAAGAAAACAGCCATCAAAGCGTCGTTAATCCAATGTAAAACACTTAGATCAAGCCCAAAACTACTTGTTCCAATTAATATGTGTGCATTTAATGTCTCAAAGTAATAATTACTCAAATCTGAATTGCTTAATATTAAGGCTAGCAAAGCTGCGATTAATAAAACTAAACCACTAGCAGCCTCAAGTTTAAAAAACCATTTAAATGGTGCGTTTATATAGTTAATCATTTTTAAATGTAATTATATCATTTAAGTATATTTTGCCACTCGTTAAAATTTCACAACGAAGACCACCTTTAAGCAAAAGTTCCTTAATAAAGTTATTTTTTTTTAGCTTTTGCTGTAAATATTTACATGGTCTACATAAATCCCTACCTATAACTTTAATATCTCCAATAAAAAACTCTGTGCCGATTAATTTATTTAGTCGAATATTTTCTGTAACTATATTTCTACGAAAATCTAAAGGATCTACTGCTTTTTCATTTAATTTATTAAAATAAGTAATATTTTCAATTTCAATAAGTGTAAGTTGGGATTTATTATTATTATTTTTTTTTAATTTTCTATCATTAAATAAACCCTCATTTTTAATAGCCTCAGCAGACTCTAAAGCCTCAATAAGAGAGCCTTTAGTTTTTGCAATACCTATTTTAAGTACTTTGCCAATCATTTTATAAATACATAACTTTAAAAATAACAGAATTATTATTTAAGTCTTTTTTCAAAATATTTTTCATAGTTTTTCCATGCGGATATTGAAGTAGTATACATTTTATTTCTTACTTGCATGTCACTAGCTGTTTTAATAGCTCTATTATTTTTATGAAAATCTAAACAACTTTTATCCCACTTTAAATCGCAATTTTTAATTAACTTTTTAATTTCTTTTTCTGGATTGTTAACTAAATTTTCATATTTTAGCTCAATAATTTTGTTATTTAACTTTATTTTCCAAAAATTCATCAAGTCTTCATAAAGTTCATAATAATCCAAAATCTCATTAAAATTATAAGCATAGTTTAATTCATTATTGGTAAAATAATTCTTGTAAATAGATAAACATGTATCATTAATATTTCTTGTACAGTGAACAATTATTGAATTAGGAAAAATCAGCTTGATTAAACCTGTCCATTTGAAGTTTACCGGAAGTTTATCAGTTACTCGATTGCTTCTATCTGATATAATATTTATTTCATTAAGATAATAATTGCCAATATCTTTAAAAATTTTAGAATTTTTTAACAAAAGTTTCCTATTATTGTTTTTATTTATAAAAATTTTTTTTTTAATTAAAGTATTAAAAATATCTAATTCTCCAGCACCGTATACTTCTGAATGACTTGATATTATTTGTTCTACCAGAGTTGTTCCCGATCTTGGCATTCCAATTATAAAAATTGGTTTATTACTGTTGCTACTTTCTATATCATTATTTTTTAGAACAAATTCATCAAACACTTTTTTTATTTCTAAAAATTCTTTTTTTTCAGCATTCAAGAAAAAATTAACATTTTGCCTTCTTAATGCATTTCCTTCTGAATAATAATTAAAAGCTTTTTTAAAGTTTTTAATATCATCATGTGCTTTTCCAAGAGCAAAACACAATTCAGTTTTGTTTAAATAATCGATTTTTTTATTTCTATGTAGATTTTCCATTACCTTTAAATGGGCATCATTTGTTAAATATTTGTTAAGTTGAGAGTAAACCCTATGAGCTGGGTAAAAATTTATGTTAAGTTTCATCACCTCTTCAATTTTGCTTTTAGCACTTTTAAATTTTCCTATACTTTTGTAAAGTAATCCTAAATTATAATGACCAATTAGAAAGTTAGGATTAACACTTATTGAGTTATTAAAGCATGTAATTGCATTTTTATACTTCTTTAAATCTATGTAAAGATTACCAAGATTATTATAAGCTTCAGGCAGCTTATTATTTATTGATATAGATTTTTTGTAAAGATTTTCCGATTTTTTATAATCGTTTTTGATTTTATAAGCAGTTCCTAGATTATTATACAAGTTGGCATCATTTGGATTAATTCTGATACCTTCATTAAAATACTTTATAGATTTATCATTGTTTCCGAGTGCTGTTAAAATGAGACCCATTAAATTATGTAAAAAAGAGATTTTTGGGTTTTTTTTTATTAGATCTTCACATTTAATTTTAGCTTCATTAAATTTCCTAACTTTATATAAATGAGTCGCTTCCTCAATTTTTTTTTTTAATATTTCCATTTTATAGTATCTATAAATTACATGATGACATTAATCTACTTTAGGTTATAAGCTGTCGTATTGATTATTTATTTAAATTAAAATATATAGTTAATAATATTAATTTTACAGGTCCCATCGTCTATCGGTTAGGACACGTGGTTTTCATCCTCGAAAGAGGGGTTCGATTCCCCTTGGGACCGCCAAAAGACTTCAAATGGCCCATTTTGTATATGTTATTGGTACTAAACAAAAAAATAGATTAATTACGTACGTTGGTTATACAAATGATATTAAAAAAAGGTTAAATTTACATAACAAGAGTAGGGGTGCAAAATTTACCAGAGGAAGACACTGGGTTCTCATATATTCTGAAAAATACTTAACAAAAAAAGAAGCATTATCTAGAGAATATTATATAAAGAAAAACAGAAAAGTTAGAAATCTAATTAAAAAAAATTTTAATGAATAAAAAAAAAATCGCTATACTGCTGCCATACAAGGATCATTTTACTTATTCAAAAGCAGGTTCGGCATCAATTTGGGTAAAAGATTTTAATGAAGGAAGTAAATTTAGAAATAATATTACTGTCTTAGGTAATACTGATAATCAAAAAGATATAATTGATAAAAAAAGATATGTTAATATAAATTTTCGATTTTCTCCATTTAAGAGTAAAAATATTTCTTACGTTGATGAATTTATTAAGTTAAATGTAAAACATAAATTTAATTTAATTGAAGTGCACAATCGCCCCTCATATGTAAGATATTTATGTAATAAAAAAATTAATATTAAGTATGTGTTAATTTTTCATAATAACCCACTTAATCTAGGAGGATCTAGAACAGTATCCGAAAGAATGTATCTTATTGAAAATTGTGATAAAATAATTTTTGTTAGTAATTGGGTTAAAGAAAAATTTTTTGACGGTTTAAGTATTTTAAATCATGAAAATTGTGTAGTAATATATCCAAGTATTAAACCAATATCAAAGTTACCGAAAAAAGATAATATTATTTCATTTGTTGGTAAATTAAATCGATCTAAAGGTTTCCATATTTTTGGTCTATCTATTATAAAAATACTTAACAAATATCCTAATTGGAGCGCTATTGTCATTGGCGACGAACCTAGAGAAAAATACAATTTTAAACATAAAAATTTAGAATACAAAGGATGGTTAAGTCACAAAAAAACTTTACAACTGTATAGATCAACAAGCATTTCAGTAGTTCCATCTTTTTGGGATGAACCATTCGGTAGAACAGCAATGGAATCTGCTTCACAAGGGTGTGCTACAATTATTTCAAAAA
>Ga0114997_10001884_pt1 | contig 17137 bp, 19 predicted proteins | sample ArcticOcean_MG_C_2_FD_87045 | JGI IMG/M metagenome (GOLD analysis project Ga0114997, IMG submission 87045) | Marine microbial communities from western Arctic Ocean - ArcticOcean_MG_CB4_136 | ecosystem: Environmental > Aquatic > Marine > Oceanic | place: Arctic Ocean: Canada Basin | collected...
AATACTTTAATTTATGGAAATATTAGATATCAAACTGGTAAGTAGTTTAGCACCCCCATAGGTCTGTGTATTTGTACCGACAGCCGGTGTCCAGAAACATTTAATACTCTTGCTTTATTAGGTGCAGAATTTATCTTAATATGGTGTAATACGTTACTGGATTTTCAGGAAATAAATCAATTTGTATCTATGCATAGTTTATTATGTCTTCAGGGAGGTGCTTATCAAAATAGCCAATGGATTAATTCAGTTACGAAAGCAGGCATAGAAGAAGGAGTTGAAAAACTTGGAGAATCAACAATTCTTTTTACTTACTGAAGAAGATAAAAGTAATGTAAATAAATAGGTACGATTTTATTCTCCATGAGTACTATTTAGATTTTAGCTAAATATAGAAAGGAAATATTTTTTATCGAGTAAAACCACCATAATTATTAAAATAACTTGGATTTAGATGTTTAATAATTTTTTTAACACTATCGTTTGCAGGACCATAAACAGTGATTTTTTTTGGGGTAGCTAATTTTAATAATTCAGGTAACATAGAAGATATATTATTCATATGTAATATTAAAGCTTCGGAATTTAAATAACGGTTATAATAATGGACATATTTCTTATCTGGACTCAACCAAAATTCATAGGCTAAAGTACCAATTTCATGTTTTTTAACTTGAGATGAAGCTTTTGTTATCCACTCTTTCAATTCATCTAATTTACCTTTTTTGATTTTTGCTTCAACATTCCAAGATATATTAATATCCATATTATTTAAAAGTTAAATTCATTATTTTTAATCAATCAATTCAAAAATAGCCTCTATTTCAACAGCTACCCCTGTAGGTAATTGAGCAAATCCTACAGCACTCCTAGCATGATAACCATGACTATCCTTTCCAAATATTTCATGATATAAATCTGAAGCACCATTTATAACAAGGTGTTGATCAGTAAAATCTAAAGTTGAATTAACCATACCAAAAAGTTTTAAAACTTTGATATTATTAAGACTTCCAACCTCTTGATGAATAGTTTGTAAAATCCATATACCACACTCTTTAGCTGCAAGATATCCTTGATCAACGTTTAAATCATCCCCAAGCTTTCCTTTTATTTTTGAAACATGCCCTGAGGTTATTAGCATATTGCCATAACTCACTACCATATTCAAATAACCTATTTCAGCATCATCACTAAATGGAATACCAAGTTCCTTTGCTTTATTTTCTGGATTCATTGCAACCTTTTGATTTTATTATTTCAAAAATTATTTAAATCATTACAATTTATGATGAATACATAAATCAATATTAGATTAACAAAATTAATATAATTTATATTTTACTAATTCTATTATAAATAAATTTATATATTAATTTAATTAAAAGTAAAGATTATAATTTATTTCTAATTTAAAATTAATATGGTATAAATATGTTTGTTTGATTATGATTATAATAACTTTGATATTAATATATATGTGTGCTAACAATCAAGTAAATTTTAACAAATGGAAAAAACATCTGATGCAGTAGTTATAGGAGGGGGAATAATGGGGGTAAGCGTAGCTCACTTCCTCGCAAAGAAAAATATTGGAAAAGTTGTATTATTAGAGAAACAGCATTTGGCATCCGTAAGCACTGGTGGTTCAGCAGCAAATATTAGAAGTGCATATTCTAATCCTCTTACCATTAAATTAGCTATGAGAGCATTAGAAATGTTTGAGAATGACAAAGAGGAATTAGGAGGTCAAAGTGGATTTTGTCGTACAGGAATGATGGCACTTTTAGGTGAAAAACACCTTAATGCTGGAATGGAGGTACTTAAGCAGGAAATAGCTTTAAATACTGGTTCAAAAAGAATTTCAATTGAAGATGCTAAAGAACTCGCACCTAAATTTAATTATGATGGATTGATTGCTGCCACATATCAACCCAGGGCAGGATATGCAGACCCCATACTAACTACTAGAACTCTTGCTGAAAGTGCTATTAATAAATGGGGATTGGTAATTCATGAAAGTTTATCTGCTACAGGATTTAAAATAGAAAATAATAATATTTTAGGTGTAAAAACAACCAAAGGTTTTATTTCAACTCCAATCGTTATCAATGCAACTGGACCGTGGGGACGTCAAGTAGGTTCCTTTGCAAATAAAAATTACTCTATACGTTGGAGTAGAGAAGGGGACCTTGTTAAAGAATTACCAAATAATTTTGGTAGTTTTCCAATTATTGCAGATCCTACTAGTAGGATTTATTTTAGGCCACATAAAAATAACATGCTGTTAGCTGGACGAGATTATCCTAAAGAAATCGAACCTCTGGATATCAATAATTACAATTCTGAATTGGACGATTATACTCTAAAATTAATTGAAAAGGGACTATCTCAAAGAATTCCATCTATTCAAAGCGGAAATTATAAACAAGGTTGGTCATCAATATATACTATTACAGATGATTGGCATCCATTAGTTGGGCCTGATATAAAATTAAATGGTTATTTTACGTGTTTTGGAGGAAGTGGACACAGTTTCAAACTTGGCCCTCCCATTGGAGAAGCACTTGCCGATATAATCTTAGGAATAATACCAAAGATTGACATAAGAGACTTACGTTCAAACCGTTTTGAAGATGGAGAATCATTTAGTTCCGCATGGGGTAGTGGTAATCGTGCTTAATTAAGATAATAAGATTTGAAAAGATTTAAATTAAATTATGAAAATAGGATTAGCACAAATTATACAAGAATCAAACACTTTTTCTCCATTTAAAACGGAGTTAAAAGATTTTTATAATCAATATTTTTATTTAGGTAAAGATATTTATAATGGTTTTAAAAATACAAAGCTTGAACTCAATGGTATGATTGATGTGATAAATGCTAATAATTTAGAACATATTCCATTATTAGCTACTCATGGATCATGTTCAGGACCGCTAACTAGGGAATGCTTCAGTTCTATATTGAATGATTTAAAAAAGGTTTTACTAGATGCTCCTAAACTTGATGGATTATTATTAGCATTACATGGCAGCCTTTCAATAGAAGACGAACCAGACGGAGAAAGCGAGATTCTAGAATTGATTCAAAGAATTATCTCCAAAAATATCCCTATCGGTGTTTCACTAGACTTACATGGCCATATTACAGAAAGAATGCTTAAAAAAAACATATTTTATATAGGTTATAAAACATATCCACACATAGATATGTATGCAACTGGGAAAAAAACAGCAGAAATTTTAATATCAACATTAAACAAAGAAATCAAACCAAAGATGGTATTATCGAAACTTCCATTGATTATAAGCCCTGTATGTGGAAGGACTGATGAAGGCCCAATGAAATCAATCTATGATGATCTTCAAAATTTTACAAAAAATGATAATATTTTAGATGCATCGTGTTTTATGGTTCAGCCATGGCTAGATTATAATGATTTAGGGTTTGCAGTATTAATATGTTCAAATAATGATATGGATAAAGCTAAAGTTGTATCAGACACAATTTGTGATAAGGTATGGAAAATAAGGAATACATTAGTTCCTGATTTAACTCCACTCGTGGATGCAATCGAAGTAGGTTTGTCTAGTAATGGAACTACAGTGATAGGTGATTGTGGAGATGCACCAAGTGGAGGCAGTGCTGGTGACAATCCAACAATTCTAAAGACACTTTTAGATCTTGGACTTGATAAATCAGACAAGAATATTTATTTGACTCTAGTTGATCCTAGAGCAGCAAAAGCAGCATGTAACTCCGGCGTTGGCAGTGAATTAGATCTAAAATTAGGACATTATTTTTCGAAATATGAGGGGAATCCCTTAAAAATAAAAGCTAGGGTTAAAGCAATAACTGATGGTTCATTTAAAATTAAAAATGGACTTGAAGGGGTTGAAATGCAATTTGGATTAACCACTTTAGTAACTATAGGTTCAATATCAATATCTGTAAGGTCATATGGAGGACTAGAATGGGATGTGGGTCAATATACTTCAGTGGGTCTTGACTTAAAAGAAGCTTCTATTATTTTTGTAAAATCTCCTTCGCATTTCAGAGTAAGTTATAGTTCTCATTCTGAGCGAATTATTATTGCTGATACCCCTGGATCTACTTGTTGTGATATAAAAAATATAAAATATCAAAATATCAAAAGACAAGTATATCCCTTAGATGATATATAATTTCAACATATAAATTTATTTCTTAATAATTTTTTATTAAATTAATATTATTATAATTTTACATATTTCAAAACATAATCGTAATCTTTTATTTTTATTTCACAACTTTTATATTTAGGATTTAAATGAAATTAACAATGGTCTGTGACTTTAAAAATAAAGAAGAACTTAAACTTTTAAATCAATTAGGTATAAAACATGCCATTCACTATAATATGCATGACTTACCAGATTCTATTGATAAAATTTCTGAAATAACTAAATATTACTCAAGTTTTGGATTAGATTTGAAAATAGTTGAATCTGGTCCTTCCCTAGACAAGATAGTTTTAGGAAAAGATGGTGCAAAACAACAAATTGAACGTTATAAAAAAATCATTAGTCATCTTGGAAGAATGGGTATTGAAATTATAGTTTATAATTTTATGCCCCAAATTTCTAATGATGCAATGGTAGTTAGAACTAATTATGAAGCAAAGACAAGAGGAGGAGCTACAACAAGTCAATTTATTTTCTCCCATCTATCTGATAAAAACATGCCTCATGATGAAAAACCTATTGATAAAGAACGGATGTGGGAAAACTTAGAAAATTTTATTTATGAAATAGTACCCGTGGCAGAAGACTCTGGAATCACTATGGCTATGCATCCCGATGACCCACCTATTTCTAATTTACTAGGACTTAATAGAATTATGGGTACTATTGAAGACTATGAACGCTTGTTTTCATTTTCTAAAAGTAAAAGTAATGGAATGACATTGTGTATAGGTTGTTTTGGTGAAAAAGGATATGATATTAATAAATTAATTAATCATTTTTCAGAACGTATTGCATTTATTCATGTTCGTAATATTCGAGGTACAATAGATAATTTTATGGAAACCTTTCCTGATGACGGACAAATAGATTTACTAAAAGTATTTCAAACTCTTAATTCTATCAATTACACAAGTTATATAAGAAGTGATCATGCACCGACACTTTCAACTGAATCAAATAAAGATCACGATGGTTATGCTATTCAAGGTCATATTTTTACCATTGGCTACCTTAAAGGTTTAATTCAGGCTGCTATCCAATCCTAAGAATCTGCTCCATTATATGAAATCAGCATGCCAATATCATCTTTCTTTACCCGGATAGTTTATTACACAATCTGTGCAGGAAATTCATACATAGTCTCCAAAAAACATTTCAGCAACACCCAAAACAGATTTATGTTCTAATTATTTAACAAAACACTGAGTATAATTGACTACTTGTTTAAGTAAGCCTACTCCAGTTACTCCATTTATGTGTCCTTTTTTTCTGATTTTTTAATAATCTATTTCCACTACAATATTATTATGTTTATATAAAACTATTATATTTAATAATAAAATATGGTTTATAAAATTAAAAATAATAATTATATGTCGTATCTTTCCTGATTATCGCTCTGTTTATTTCTATTCTTTTTATGATAAATCTCAAGCTTCTGCAATCAGGATTTGGGATTCACTAATAATTATATTCACCTTTAATCATAACGACTAGTCCAGAAGGAGGTTACTAACAACCTCCCCGGGGGACTTAATCAGTCAAATGTATTTCCATATGGGATGTCAGAACAAGGAATCAGTTCTATTTATAATTAATATATTCGGATAAAATACTGTTCCACTGATCGGGCTTCAGATCAGGCCATAGCAACCAAAACCTGCCGATCCCCCTGAAACGGCTTCCTACCATGCATTGTCAGAATATTATCAATCACCATAATATCCCCTTGTTGCCAGGAAAATACCACTTCACAATTTTTCGATACTTCCCGTATATGGTAGAGATCCGCAGTATTGATAGGTGAACCATCACCAAAGCAGACGTGATTACCCAGAGTTTGTTCTCCCGAGGTTGTGTTTTTCACTAACTCACCAGTGCCCGATACCAAATTTTTCGGACTGTCCATATCCCTATGCCATTGATCTGCCTGGTTATGCCAGCACTTTTCTTCAGTCATCGGATGAACCCGGGACGCAGGCTTGGTTGCGGCAGTCCTGATTCCAAGATCGGTCCATTCAAATTGCATGCTTGAGTTGTATAAATAATCTTCTGCTGTGGCTTTGCATTCAGTTTCAAAGGTTTCCTGCCAGGATATTCCTGCCCCGGATGGGCCGGTTTTATCCCACAAGTGTTGAAGGTATGTGACTCCATTGTTCTCGAAGCGATCACGAACTTCTGGATCAAGAGAATTGTAGATCCGACGTCCATCAGCAATTTGGGTTTCTCCACCCGATTTTGAAGTTACCAGGCAACAAAAGAAAACTCGATCGGGCGACCATCCTGCATAAGACAATTCATTGTGTAGCATCACCTCAAACTGTTTTGGATACTCTGTAGAGGTATAAACCTTATCAATCACATCAAAGCGAGGAGCATCACCACCCATATAGTTTCGCAAATTTGATGAAATTGCAGCGCTGGCCAATTTGAAATCCGTTGCTGACAAAACATCAAAGCCACGAATCAACAACACACCAGCGTCATACAGATACTGATCGATTAGGGAATGATTATCGGCAGCCCAGTTCACCAGACTATCCAGCGACTTTGAACACCTTGAATTCGTCGTAACCAGTATCGGTAGGGAACTATCTGGAAGTAAACGCTGAAAATTCATAAGATTATTAACTATATATTTTTATTATAAATCCTTTTCATAATATTTTCTTTTAAATCAACTATCTTTAAATCGACTATACTAATATTTTTTTTTGGTGGTGGAGTTGAAATAAAATTATCTGTATTTTTTTTACCTGAAATATGATGAGAATAAAATTTATGCCCTGATTGATGTTTCATATCCGATGAAATATATCTAATAGCCAACCCAACTCTTTTATTTTTAGATTTATTTCTTTCAGAAGAATGGAATAGTTTACCATGATGTAATGACATTTCTCCTGGGTTCAATTTTACTATTATTGATTTCGACTCATCTATTTTATCTTTAATTACTTGACCTCTTGAAAGCATATTATTTTTTTCATAAGTTTCTTTATGATCAACTATACCTTCATTTTGACTTCCAATTATAAAACGCATACAACCATTTTCTTGATTTGATCCATTTAAAGAAACCCATGCAGTTACGACACAGTCAGAATCAAAACCCCAATAAGTTAAATCTTGATGCCAACTAATAAAATCATCAGTATAAGGTTCTTTGACAAATAATACAGCTTCTAAAACATAAATGTTTTCTCCAATCAAAGTTTCAACACAATTGATAATTATTTTCGAAATTGTAATATTATAAATATCAGGAATTAAATAATTTGGATTACTATAAATTTTATTTATATCTATATCACTTTTATTAACTAGATTTTCTAATTGATTACAAATATTTAGAGATTCATTTTCTGAAATTACTTTTAAAGGGAAGTAAAAACCATTATTTTCATAATCTATAAAATTCATGTATTTTATTAAATTTAATTTTTTCAAAAAAAGGTTCATGCACTAAGAACTTTTCCTGATAAAGCACCTGTAGGAATTCCATGTTCTAAAATAAGCTCTCCATTCACTATCACAAAATCCATTCCTTCTGAGTATTTATGCGGATCTTCATATGTTGCATTCTCATGTATGTTGTCGAATTTGAAAACACAAATATCAGCCCAGTAATTTTTTTTAATTAATCCTCTATCTTTTAAACCTAATCTAGACGAAATTTGTCCTGACATTTTATAAATTGCGTTTTCTAGACTTAGTAGTTTCTCATCACGAACATATTTTTCAAGGACCCTTGTGTGAGCACCATAAGACCTTGGATGAGGTTTCCCTTTTCCAAGAATTCCATCACTGACAATTGCCAAACCATCAGAACCTACCATTCCCAGTGGGTGAGTAAGGAAACATTTCATATCATGTTCAGTCCTGTAAAAGAAAAGTATCCTAAGACGAGCATTGTCGAGAAACATTAATTCGAGTGCCGCATCAATAGGTGATAATTTTAGTTTATCTCCAATTTCTTCGAAATTCATACCTTCGAAATCTTGTAAATCCGAATTATTCACTGAAGCTACAACTAACTTATCCCACATCCAGGGCCATCCTCTGAAAAGACCTTCGTCAAGCATATCTGTCTTAATCTGTTTTCTAATAGTGGAATCTTTTAGTCTTTTAACTAAATGATCAAGTCCTCCAGATTGTGACCAAAAAGGAAAGCATTGACTAAAACCACTACTGCTTGCTGTGTAAGGATAAACATCAAATGAGACATCAAATCCATTTGCTACAGCATTTTCACAAATTTTAATAACCTGATTAGCCTCTCCCCAATGTTTCGGATCATTTATTGCCATATGAGATACCTGAACAGGTACCTGACATTTTATCCCAATATTTACTGCTTCTTCAACTCCAGATTTATGAAACCCTGCCCATGCCCTTATGTGACTAGTATAGAATCGAGAATCAAATTGTTTTAATACTGAAGTTAATTGAACTATTTCTTCTGTGTCAGCATATGCGCTAGGTGGAAGAGTTAGCCCAGTAGAAAATCCAAAAGCTCCCTGTTCCATTGATTCTTCTAACAAATAACGCATTTGACGAAGATCATCTTTAGAAGCGGACCGATCTTCAAAACCCATTACTGTTCCTCTAACAGCACTGTGTCCTACCAAAGGGGCAATGTTTAACCCTAATCCATTTTTTTCAAGACATTCTCTATATTCATCTAGGTCGGACCAATCCCAATCAATTTCTTCACCATAAATAGGATTTAAATTAGATTGATGATCTTTCCTTGCCTTTTTATTCAAAGGAAATGGGCTATAACCACAATTACCAGTAACATCTGTTGTTACCCCTTGTTTAACTTTACTTAATCCTCTTGAATCAATATAAAGACTTATATCTGAATGAGTATGTATATCAATAAAACCTGGTGATATAAAAGCATTTTTTGCATCTATTACTTTTTTAGTAGGTGAATCAATTTTTGTGTCAATTTTAGATATTTTGCCATTTACTATGGCAATATCGGATTTGTAAGATTTATTACCTGAACCATCAATTATGATTCCATTAGATATTATTAAATCAAACATTTTAAGTTACTGTTGTTGGATCTAGTTTATCTCTTATTTCTTCTGAAATTATATTTAAAGTTAATATCACTAATGTAATGAATAATCCTGGGAAAAAAGCATACCACCATGCCACTCTTAAATAACCTCTACCACTAAAAAGCATAGCACCCCAAGAAGCATCCGGTGGTTGCGTGCCTAAACCAAGAAAGCTCAATGCAGCTTCAACTAAAATTGCAAAAGCTACTGCAATTGTAATCTGTACTAGAATTGGTCCTATACAATTAGGTAATATTGTAAAAAAAATGATGCGTTTATCGCTTGCTCCAATAGAAACAGCAGCTTCTACATAATCTTTTTCTTTTTGAGTTAATATAGAAGCACGTGAAATTCTTGCAAAATTTGGAATTGAAACTATAGAAACTGCTATCATTGCGTTTAGAGAACTTGGACCTAATACAGCAACAATTGACAAAGCAAGAAGTAATGCAGGAAAAGCAAGAAGACTGTCCATCGTTCTCATTATGCATGTATCAATTATTTTACCATAATAACCACTAATTAACCCTAAAGGAACGCCTACTAAAGCAGAAACTATTACTGCTACTAATCCGGCAAGTAAAGAAATCCTACCAGCATATAATGTTCGACTGAATACATCTCTACCAAATTCATCCGTACCGAAATAATGAATCATTGAAGGAGGTAAAAACTGTTTGCCTTTCTGAATTTCTAGTGGATTATAAGTAGAGAATACAGGAGCAAATATCGAAATAAGGACAATTATGACAAGCAATATAATTGATAATTTGATTTTTATATTCATTATTGTACTTATTTAGTATCTTATTTTTGGGTCTAAAAAAGAATATAATAAATCTATTATCAGATTAACAATTACAAACCCAAAAACAACAACAAGAATTGTCCCTTGTAGCACTGGATAATCTCTAGTGTGAATAGACTGGAGCATCAATCTGCCAAGTCCAGGCCAGTCAAAAATTGATTCAGTAACAACGGATCCTCCTAAAAAAGCTCCAAATTGAAGTCCAAGAACGGTAACAAAAGGGATCAATGCATTTTTTATTACATGTCTAATAATTACTATCCATTCAGATAAACCTTTAGCACGTGCAGTGAGGACATAATCTAAAGTCAGTATTTCTAAGACTGAAGTTTTTAGAAACCTTGTTAAAACAGCAGCAGTGTAAACACCTAAAGTAAATGCTGGCAAAATAATTAACTTAAACGCTAACTCAGGGTTTTCTGAAAATTCAATTCTTCCAGATGGAGGAAGCCAACGTAATTTAATGGAAAAAACAATTACAAGGAGTATTCCTAACCAAAATGTGGGTATAGCTTGACCTAAGGCAACAAAAATAGTAGTGAATTTTTCAATAATACCATTCCTTTTAATTGCGGATAATATACCTAGGGGGAATGCGATTAATAATGAAATGATTAATCCACTTATAGCTAGTTCAAGGGTAGCAACAAATTTTAAACTAATTAATTTAAAAACAGGATATCCATTAATAATTGACTTCCCGAAATCCCCCATTAAAATATTTGAAATCCAGATAAAATATTGACTAATTATTGGTTTATCTAAACCAAGCTCCTTAGTTATTAATTCAATTTGTTCAGGTAATGCATCTGGTCCTGCAAGTAACAATGCTGGATTACCTGGGATTAATCGTATAAGTGTAAATATTATAATGGAGCTTAAAAATAAAACAGGAATTACCTGGATGATTCTTTTTAGAAAGTACTTTAACATAAATTTTAAATATTATAGGCGGCAACCAGTTTGTTGCCGCCACAAATTATTCAATCAATCCACGTGTTTTCTATTTTAATTTCATCATTAACTGTCCAATCAAGATCATATACATTCTTCTGTTTTGCAAAAAGTGTATATTTCCATGAAATTGGGATATCAACACAGGCATCCAAAATAATTTCCTGTACTTTTTTAAATGCTTTTTTCCTTTCTTTGATATCAACAGTTGATCCTGCTTTCTCAAGATTTTTTACGTAACCATCTGGAAAATCATCTCTTGGGAAAATTGGGCTACTGAAATGTCTGTAAGGACTATTATCAAAAAGCCCCATAGGATCTAGGTGCTGTCTTCCAACAAATGTTATATCTAAGTCAAAAGTAGCACTACCATCTGTTGCTTTGGTGCCTAAATGTCTTGGACCATATGTCGCACCATCTAGTGGCTCAATATCTACATCTACTCCAATTTTATTAAGATCAGATTTTATTATTTGAGCCATATCTGTTGTTTCAGGAAAAGCTTGGATCGTAATTGTATTTAGTATGAGATCCTTACCATTCTTTTCCCTGATACCATCACCGTTTGAATCTTTCCATCCTGCAGAATCTAAAAGTTTTTTAGCTTTGTCTAAAGAAAAACCATAGTGATTTGCATATTCAGGAAAATAAGCGAGGGAATATGTTGGAAATGGTACTACAGTTGCCCCCCCTACTCCAAATAAAGCTTGATCAATCATGGCTTCTCTGTCCATTGAATGACAAATAGCTTGCCTTACACGTTTGTCACTTAGAGGACCCTCTGGTTGATCTGGATCAGGTGGATTGACTGTTATTGAATACAGTAAAGCACCTGTTTGTCCAAATAAAATATCGATACCAGCATTCTGTAAACGTCTATAATCTTTTGGAGGAACTGCGATTGCTGCACCAATTAATCCTGTTTCAAGAGCTGAATTTAAAGCTTCAAGATCACTATATGGTTTAAAAATAACCTTATCCAACAATGGCCTGCCTGGTTGCCAAAAGTCTTGATTTTTTGTAAATACAAGTTGATCTCCTGGTATCCATTCTTCAAGTTTGAAGGGGCCAGTTCCAATACATTTGTTTTGAAGTGAATCGAACGATTCAGGTGCCATCATCCTCATGGCATTAAATATGTCAAACATGTTTGGCGTAGGTGCACGAAATTTGATAAGTACGGTGTACTTATCAAGGGCTTCAGCACTAAGCATAGTTTTCTTAACCATCCCGTGAACATTATGACCTCCGCTTGGACTCAAAGCTTTCTCAATGTTTTTAACAACATCTGTTGCATCAAATCCTCTTCCATTATGCCATTTGACATTTTGTCGGAGAGAAAAAGTTAATTCCGTACCATCGTCGTTGACTCTCCAGAAAGTTGCCAAACGTGGTAAAATTTTTAACTGAGAGTCATAAGTAATCAAGCTGTCATAACACTGATGTAGGTGAGGATAACTTTGAAAACCCAACTGAAAGGCATCAAAATTCAGTATATCACCTGTCATACCAACCCTTAAGGTTCCACCCTTATTTTGGGCAATTGAGACATTATTTACAAAAAATAATGATAGTAGAATAGTTAATATTTTAATTATTTTATACATTTTATTTTCTCATTTAAGTTAAATTAGATAAAATTAAATTATTTTACAATTAAATAATTATCATTTACATAAAACCTCCTTTGCTTATATTAATATATTGAACAAATGACAACTTAAGATAAATATTTATTATTTACATAAAACCTCCTTTAATTATATTATTATTTTTTGTACAAATGGCAACTTACCTGATGATTTTTATTTGTATCTTGAAGTTCAATATCAATTAAATTGCAATCAATATTTAAATTCTTTTTAACTTCATCCTTTAAAAAACACCTAGTCGAAAAATTACATCCTTTAGGAGGGTTAAATGGTGAAGGTAAATCTCCTTCCAAGATAATTTTTTTATCTTTCCTTTTTTTTTCAAGACGAGGATTAGGAGTCGGAATAGCAGAAAGTAAAGCTTTTGTATAAGGATGTTTAGCATCACCATAAATAGCATCTCTTGTTGATATTTCAACAATTTTACCTAGGTACATTACAGCAATTCTGGTGCTAACTTTTTTTACTACTGAAAGATCATGGGATATAAATAAATAAGTTAAATTTAATTTTTTTTGTAATTCTTTTAATAAATTTATGATTTGAGCCTGTATTGATACATCAAGTGCTGATACTGGTTCGTCACATACAATAAATTCGGGCTCTAATGCAAGTGCTCTTGCAATTCCAATTCTTTGCCGTTGTCCACCAGAAAATTGATGAGGGTGTCTTTTCATATCATGAGAAGTAAGACCAACAAGATTAAGTAAATATTCTGTTTTTTCAAGAATTATTTTTTCTGATAGGCTTTTATCATGTATGATAAAGGGTTCTGATATTATTTGAGACACATTTTTTCTTGGATTAAGAGAAGCATACGGATCTTGAAAAATAATTTGAAAATTCTTTCTTATGTTCCTTAAATCGTCTTTTTCAAGTTTCGTAATCTCTTGACCTTTATATAATATTGATCCAGTGGTTGGCTTTATTAATTTGATTAATGCTTTACCAAGTGTTGATTTGCCAGAACCACTCTCTCCAACTAGCCCTAAAGTTTCTCCTTTATAAATATTCAGATTAACATCATTTACAGCTTTATTTATATTATTATTTTTGCTAAAAAAATTGAAATTATTATTTAAAAAATGGATATTTAAATTACTTATATTGTAGAGTATTTCCATGTTTATATGTCTATGTGACATGCAATATTATGAGCAGTATTCACTTGTCTTAAATCAGGATTATTTTGATTACAGATATTTTCTTTATATAAACATCGATCATAAAAAGGGCAACCTACAAATTCTTGTGTCATGTCTGGAGGAAAACCCTCAATAGTATGAAGTTTATTTTCAGAATCATCATTCAGATCTGGTGTTGATTGTAATAATGCTTTTGTATAAGGATGTTTAGGGTTCTCATATAATTCAATAACATTTGCTTCTTCCATAATCCTTCCTGCATACATAACAATTATTCTGTCAGCTATACCTGCTAGTAATCCAAGATCATGAGTTATCCAAATTATGGACATATTATATTTTAATTTTAAATCTTGTATTAAATCCACTATTTGTGCTTGTATTGTTACATCTAAAGCCGTTGTGGGTTCATCAGCAATAAGAATCTTTGGTTCACAGGATAAACCAATAGCAATCATAATTCTTTGTCTCATCCCTCCAGATAATTGATGGGGATGATTGAAATATCTTTCCTTAGCTGAAGGAATTCCAACATTATTTATTAGTTCAATAGTTCTTTTAATCGAGTTTTTTTTATTAAGATTTGTATGTTTTAAAATAGACTCAATGATTTGTGTACCTATTCTAAGTACAGGGTTTAATGAAGACATAGGATCTTGAAAAATATTGGCAATTTCTTTACCTCTAATCTTTCGAAGTTCTTTACTACTCAGATTTAAAATATCTTTATTATCATAAATTATCTCACCTTCAACAATTTTACCTGGAGGTCTTATTAAATTTGTGATAGAAAGCACGTTGACACTTTTACCAGAACCGCTTTCACCTACAATACCTAAAATTTCACCTTTGTATAGATTGTAGTTAATTCCATTAACAGCATTAACAACTTTATTTTTTGTAAAAAATTTAACAATTAGATTTTTAACTGAAAGAACGATTTCCTTGTCAATTTGTCTTTTCATCTGTAAATCTTTCTGCAATAAGAAATATATTATCTCCACTATGAACCGTCGGTAAAAGTCTTCTCAAACCTATATAACCATCATTCGGTGATTTTACCTCTTCAATTATCTCACCTGTTAAATTCATTATAACACCAAGTACCATATTTTTTTTAACCTTTTCCAATATTTTAACACTAGGAATAAAAAAACCAGAAGTAGTTGATTTTACAGAATTATCAGTATTACCATCTCCACTTAAATAATATTTAGAAGATTGTCCCTCAAAGTCCCCTTTAATCATTTTTGTCAGTTTCATAATATTTTTGGTCCCATTTAGATAAGCATCAGTATCTTCTAAAGCAACATTTCTACTTGCAGGACATTCTGTATAGATGGAAGGAATATCATGATCTCGCGCAAAACTGAGTGTTCTTCCTTCTCCACTGTCTTTATGAGCCCATGTAACATTTGCATTGAATGTTTCCGCCATTTTTTTTGAAAAAAATGCTTTTTTAGATTTGTCTCTAATAATGTAACCACACATTTGAGGCATTTCCATATCACTACCACTTGAATGTAAATCAATGTAATAGTCTGAATTTTTTATTAAAGAATCACCCATCCAAAAAGCAATCTTTTCAGTTACAGATCCGTTTGATTTACCTGGAAATATTCTAGCTAAATTTAATCCATCTATTGGACTACACCTACTTGCAGCTTCAAAAGCTGGCACATTAGCAACTACTAATCCTACAAAAGTTCCATTAATGTTTTCAATTTTTAATTCTTGATATAATTTTATAATTGTAAGTGGACCTTCATATTCATCTCCATGAACTCCACCTGAAACAACAAGTATGGGGCCTTTTTTTCTTCCTTTAACAACGAGCAATGTTAAAATAATCGGAGAACCTCCAGGTGTTTTACAAATTTCAATATAAAAAACCTTTTTTGTATTTAATTTTATATTTTTTATATTAAATTTTTCCATATTTATATTATTTTTAACTGTTAAGTATTTAAATTATTTAAGAATAATATGGAATTATTATTCTGAACTAGCATTTGATCTTGAATTTGAAAAAATTCTTTACATTTTACAGGTTCAATAACAATTACATCTAATTTAGCTTTAACCATTAAATTATTAATTCTGCAATTATCGATTTATAAAAATAAATTTCGCTTGTTTATACAGTTTTTGACAAAATTTTATGTAATATATTAAATATCATATATTTTGTCAAGGGAAATAATGAAATTTAATAATTCTAAAATTATATACAATGAAGCATTAAATTTATTGCTGGAGGTGTATCATCAAATTTTTGTTTAAATGAACCCGCAGAAGTACCTTTGTTTTTTAAAAAACTCTAGGTTCTTACATGTGGGATTTTGATGGAAACAGGTATATTGATTATGTTATGGGACTTGGTCCTAATCTCTTTGGACACGGCCCTAATTTTATTTTATAAAGGAGTCAGTAAACTATGAAATGTCAAAAGGTTTTATATATTCAGGTCAGCATGAACTTGAAATATCTGTTGCAGAACAAACACTTAAATTCATTCCAATGCAAGATTCTACTGTAAGATTTGCATCATCTGGCACTGAAATTGTCCAACTAGTTATTATACTTATTAGAAGCTATGCATGAAAAAATAAATTTAAAATTTAATGGTCCTGGAAGTTATTTTTAATATATTTTTCAGATAAAAAAATATTCTTAATTGGAGAGATCATAAAAAAAATGTAAATTATATAAAATATCATACGTTTGCTAAAGCAATGTTACTTGAAAATATTAGATTGTCTAGTATCGGCCATACTCATATTTGCTCAACCCACACTGAATAAGATATTGAAATTACAATTCAAGCTGCTCATAAAGTTTAGAAAACTTTTTAAAATAATTTAAGTTTATTTTAATTTATCGTTATTTATATTAATAAACTACTTTATTTACTAGTATTAGACATCAATGCCTTTCTGAGTCTATCAGCTACAACATCCTCTTCTCCTGGTTGTAATGTTACGGGTGTTATCCATATTTCATCTTTATATCCACCATATCCAATATGAATAGGTGGATTCCCCTCTAATAATTTCATTTGTATTACTTTTTGAGAAGGACCTCTCCAATTTTGATTGAAATATATTACTATTTGTGGTCCTTGTCGATTATGGTCATATTCTTCAAGACATACTTGTAGGCCCTCTATATTTTTAATATATTTTTCAGATAAAAAAATATTCTTAATTGGAGAGATCATAAAAAAAATGTAAATTATATAAAATATCATACGTTTGCTAAAGCAATGTTA
>Ga0114997_10001886_pt1 | contig 17135 bp, 19 predicted proteins | sample ArcticOcean_MG_C_2_FD_87045 | JGI IMG/M metagenome (GOLD analysis project Ga0114997, IMG submission 87045) | Marine microbial communities from western Arctic Ocean - ArcticOcean_MG_CB4_136 | ecosystem: Environmental > Aquatic > Marine > Oceanic | place: Arctic Ocean: Canada Basin | collected...
AAATATCTGTTACTATTATTTCTAGCTTCAGTTAATTGATTTAAATAATATTTTGTTTTTTTTCCTAAAAGATTCGAAAGGTTTTCTGCTAACAAATTTATATTTTTTTTAAAAATTAATTCACTTGAAACTTTTGAATCCCATCTAATTTCATATTTGGTAATAGTAGTCGCTAAAAGACTTTTATCATCTGAATAGATATTTCCTCTACTTGACTGTAATTCAAAAATTCTAACAGTTCTCTTTTCTGCTAATTCTTTATAATATTCGCCTTCTACTATTTGAATATAAATTAATTTTGCAACTAAAGTAAAAGCTAAAACAACAAGTCCAAAAGAGACTAAGTAAAATCGATTCATAATTTTATTAAATCTATTTTTTGTCATTTTTTTTATTTATAAACTAGTTTTATAGGCGGTTCAGTAGCAGGACTAATTCCAGATTTTTCTAGCTTAAGGGTTATTTTTGTTTCCATTTTTAATTCCATCAAGTATGCTCTATTTTCAATAAATTCACTTTTAAGCTCGTTAAGCTGTTCATTTAATTTTGCTATTTTAAAAATTTTATTTTCAGCACTATGTGCGCTAGAAATTATCAATAATGCCAAAAGGGAAACAAAGAGAATGACGCGCCAGTTTTTAAATGAGTCATTATTTATTAAAAAATCAATATTTAAAATTGAAAAAAATTTATTCATATTTTTTCAGCAATTCTTAGTTTAGCACTTCTTGATCTGTTATTGTTTAACACTTCTCCTGTTGAGGGCCTTAAAAAGTTTCCAAATTTTTTAAAATTTAAATTTATATTTCCGTAAAAATCTTTTTCTGCATATCCTTCAAAAACCCCTTCCTTTATAAATTTTTTAACTAATCTATCTTCAAGAGAATGGTATGTTAGACAAACAAGCCTTCCCTTTGAATTTAATAAATCAATAGATTGAGTCAAAAGTTCTTTTATGGCTTCTAATTCTTGATTTACTTCAATTCTTATTGCTTGAAAAATTTGAGCAGCATATTTATTCAAATATCTTTGAGGGATTAAAGGTTTTATCAATTTTAATAAATCGTCAGTTGTATTTAAAGGTCTTAAAGATCTTGCAGTTAAAATTTTTAATGTAATTTTTGATGGATCTTTTATGTCACCATATTTTTTAAAAATATCTTTTAATCTATTCTCAGAATACTTATTTACCACCTCATGAGCGCTTAAAGAAGAATTTTGATCCATCCTCATGTCTAATGGCCCCTCATTTCTAATAGAAAATCCTCTTTCTTTAGTGTCGAATTGATATGACGAAACCCCAAAATCTGCAAGAATTCCATCTACAGAAGAAATACCGTAAAATTTTAAATATCTTTTAATTTCTTTAAAATTTGAATGAATTAAGATGAGGCGAGGGTCTTTTAATTTATTTTTTAAAGCATCATTATCTTTATCAAAAGAAAAGAGCTTAGCCTTGAGAGATATTTTTTCTAATATTTTACGCGAATGGCCGCCGCCGCCATAAGTGACATCAACATAAATACCGTCTTTATTGGTTATTAAACCAGTTACTGATTCTTCTAAAAGTACTGATTTATGAAATTCCATTATCCTGATCTTTATCTCCCATTACTTCCTCAGCAAGAAAAGCGAAATCTAATTTCGCCTCACTTATAGATTCTTCATACCTTTCTTTATCCCATATTTCTAATATATTCACTACTGAAGAGATAACGGTGGATTTATTTATATCTGCATGACTTAATAAATCTTTAGGAATTAATAGCCTTCCAGTTGAATCAATTTCTAAAAATCTTACGCCGGCTGTAAAACGTCTAATGAAATCAATATTTTTCTTGTTGAATCTATTTAATTTGTTAATTTTTTCCATTAAAATCTCCCACTCAGACATAGGATACAACTCAAGGCATTGATTAAAAACTGCTCTTTTTAAAACAAACCCCTCTTTAACGATTTTAGATAATTGATTTTTTAATGCAACAGGAAGCATTATTCTTCCTTTGACATCCGCCTTACATTCGTATGTACCTATAAGATGTTGCATTAATACTTAAATAAAATATAATCAAATATAAAATTATTTTACCACAAAATTCCACATTTTACCACAATGTTGATAAGTTTTCTAAAAAAAATATTTTATATAGTAATCGTCACTGATGAAAAATCAAGTAGATTACTTTTATAATGCATATATTTGAAAACTAACCCCAGTTTGGCACTAAAGATGGATGAAGACATAATCAAAGAAGGTGAGTTCAATTATCTCGAGATTGGAGAAGGTAAGCCTATCGTTATTCTCCACGGACTAATGGGTGGATTAAGTAATTTTTCTGAAGTCTATAAATATTTTCCTAAAATAGGATATAAAATAATAATGCCTCAGTTACCTATTTATGAAATGCCATTACTTGAAACTAATATTAAAACTTTTTCTGAATATCTTAATGATTTTTTAATTTTTAAAAAATTAAAAAAAGTAGTTTTAGTTGGAAATTCATTAGGTGGACACATTGCGTTATTTTACACAAAATGCTATCCTGAACTTGTTGATGGATTAGTGATAACTGGTAGCTCTGGACTTTACGAAAACTCAATGGGAGGAAGCTACCCTAAAAGAAGTGATTATCAATATATAAAGGAGAAAAGTGAAGAGGTTTTTTTTGATCCAAATGTAGCGACAAAAGAACTTGTTGATGAGGTTTTTGAGTCTGTCAATGATCGCAATAAATTAATCAAAACTTTAGCTATTGCTAAGAGCGCTATCCGACATAACATGTCGAAAGATCTTCCTTTAATGAATACTCCCACCGGAATAATATGGGGAATGAATGATACAGTAACTCCTCCAAGTGTAGGAAAAGAATTCCATAAATTATTGCCTAATTCAGATCTTTTTTGGATAAATAATTGCGGACACGCTCCTATGATGGAACACCCTGATAAATTCAATCAGATTTTAAAAAATTGGCTTGCCAAAAGAGATTTATAGTTAAAACAAACTATGTTAATTAGATTTACCGAATTCATAATAAGTAACTCTGATGTAGAAAAATGTCCTAAAGAAAAAATACCAGAATATGCCTTCATTGGTAGATCTAATGTCGGTAAATCATCATTAGTTAATATGATTTGCAATAAAAAGAATTTAGCAAAAACATCTGGAAGACCTGGAAAAACTCAATTAATTAATCATTTTAAAATTAATAAATCATGGTTCCTTGTCGACTTACCTGGCTATGGATATGCCAAAACATCTAAATCCAACAAAAAAAAGTTCAATAAAATAATAACTAGTTATTTCGAAAATAGAAAACAAATTATTTCTGCATTTATACTAATTGACATTAGACATGAACCTCAATTGATAGATTTAGACTTCATGAGCTGGCTAAACAAAAATAAAATTCCATTATCTATAGTATTTACTAAATCGGATAAATTAGGAAAAAAAATAATTTTAGATAAAATAAATTTTTATCTAAAAAAACTGAATGAAAATTGGGAAAATTTACCTAATTTTTTCGTAACGTCTGCATTAAAGAGAGAGGGGTCTAAAGAAATTTTAGAATATATAGGAAATTTAAATGTTGAATTTAGAAAATAATTTTATTCTTTTTTTAACTCCATTTTTTTTGCAAAATAATCACAAAAATCATTTAAAGTAGAAGTCATTTTTTCATCTTTAGTTGATCTAAAAAAAGTTTCAGTCATCGCAACTAATGATTGATGAAAAAATATTTTCATATGATCTATAGACATATCTTTTACCCATAAATCAATTTTTAGAGTTTCCATTTTATCTGCATCCCAAATAGACATTAAAAAGGCTTTTGCTTCTTCATTTTCAACTCCTCCATCTGAAGCGCTCCAATTGATTTTTTCAGGAATTTTATTTTCATCTAGTTTGACATTTATCTCTATGGAAGCGTCACTTTTCTTATTCATTATTTAGAAGGTTTATAATTTGATTTATTAAATATTTTTGTTTCTGAAGCATTTATTATATCTATTACACTTAAATCCGGGTTTCCCTTCACATAGGATCTAACAATTTGCCAACCAATCCATTGCCCAACTTTTCCTGGACTTAAATTATCTATCTCTAAATAAAATTTTGAAAAAGGTGAAGGATCAATAAATCTTTGCTTCAAACTAGGGTGAGTGCTATATAAAAGATCTCTCTCTATAAAGTATTTCCATATAAAAAGTTCATTTTCTCTAACCCATTTAATTTGATTTTCCGAATACCCAATTTTAATCTCATCAATTAAATTCGGAATTAATAAATCTTTCAAATACAATTTCTTTCCACTGTATATAATTTGAGAAAGTAAAGTTCGATTATCCGAATCAGGTATTTTTATGTAGGAGAACTCCTCAACTATGTTTGAAGTTAAATATTTTAAATCCATATCTAAGGAAATGTAATTAGGTATACCTTGATAAATTTTGTTTTGATTTCCTAGAAAAGTATCTATTGAAATAATAAGTAAGGAGTCATTATAGATTACTTTACTCTGAAAATCAACATTGTTCACAACAGTTATAACTCTTGGGGCTTTAAAGTCTGCAAAATAATATTTTAAATGTTTAAATAACTCCTTAATTGAATTCTTTAATTGATTGTCTGATGGAAAAATTCTATTAATTTCGTTTTGTAGCAAAACTTGTAAACTGTCATTTTGTCTATTAATCCAAATAGTATCATGAAATTGTTCAGGAAAAAAAAATGGGTATTTTTTTTTAAGATTATTTAATTGAAAATTATTTGCTTCATAAAATTTTTTATCAAAGCGGTCAATTTCTAATTCTAATTGAATCGATGAAATTTTTGATTCTAAATCCTCTTTACTGTTACATGATACTAGAAAAAAATAAATTAAAAAAAACTTAAATAATTTTATCATAAACTTCGTTTAAATCCATTTCTATTTATGTTTAATAAATACTTATTTTTAGACAAACTTACACCCAAAATTAATAGTGTTTATGAAATATCCAGAAAAAGTAATTGATTTCATAGTTAATTGGCTAAAAAATTATGCTTCAAAATATAAAATGAAAGGATTTGTGATTGGAGTATCTGGAGGAATAGATTCTGCCGTAACTTCTATACTTTGCGCTAAAACAAATCTGCCATTACTTTGTCTAGATATGGGAATTCATCAAGAAAAAAATCAAAGCTCTAGAGCTTTAAATCATATTACTTGGTTACAAAAACAATATGATAACGTAAACACTAAGTCTATATCACTAACTAGGGTTTTTGACCTATTCAAAGACTCACTCCCTTATCAAGAAAATAAAGACTTAGAGCTTTTAAGTCATGCCAATTCAAGAGCTAGATTAAGAATGATGACTCTTTACCATTTTGCCACATTAAATAAATACTTAGTTGCGGGCACTGGCAATAAAGTTGAAGACTTTGGAATTGGCTTTTATACCAAATATGGAGATGGCGGAGTAGATATAAGTCCAATTGCTGACCTTCTTAAATCAGAAGTTTACTTATTAGCTAGTACTTTAGGTATTATAACTGAAATTCAAAATGCTTCACCAACTGATGGATTATGGACAGACAATAGAACTGATGAAGATCAAATAGGAGCAAGCTATGAAGAACTAGAATGGGCTATGAAAAATAATAATTTAGTTGATTTTAAAAATATCTCAGAAAGAAAAAGTCAAGTAATTTCTATTTTTAGTAAATTGAAAACTCAAAACAAACATAAAATGAATTCAATTCCAGTCTGTAAAATTCCTCTTAAACTTAAATGAGCTAAAAAATTAATTTGTGATTAACATTATCTACATAGACAATCATCCCATAACTAGGAAAGGCTTTAAGTTTATTTTTAAAAACTCTAAAGAATTTAAACTAGTTAATACGTTTACAAATCATCAAGAATATCAGGAGTTTTTAGATTATAAAAAAATTGATGTTATAATTGTCTCCATTAATATAAAAGAAATAAATGCAGTTAATTTAATGAGAAAAATATTAACAAAAAGTTCTGCCGATAAGATTCTTTTTTTTGGAGAGTATACCATTACTCAAAAACTGAATTGCATAAAATATGGAGCGAGAGGATTTGTCTCTAAAGAGGCAAGCATAAAGCAGCTTAGAGACGCCATTTACAAGTCAAGTAAAGGCGAGTTTTATAATTCAGAATGCTCTAAACAACTAACTCATGAAAATCCAACAAGACCACTATCAAGAAGAGAAAAAGAAGTGCTTAAACATTTATTTAAAGGTGAAAGAAATAAATCAATTGCTACTAAATTAAACATAAAGCCTAAGACGGTTAATACATACAAAACAAGAGCTCTAAGAAAGCTTAAGGTGACAGAGTTGATTGCAGCCTATGCTCTTCTAAAAGAAAATAGCTAGATCTAGATAACTCTATTCAGCTTTTTAGCAACAACTTTTTTTAATTGACTATAACTAATAACGTCAGACAATACTTCTTCGTTATCAACTTCAGAATTCTCAACACTATATTGTAATTGAATTATTTTTTTATCAATAAGAAATTTTCTAAGACTTAATATAGTTTCAATTACTAATTGACTAACCTTGCTTTCTCTTGCTTTTACGAAAATATTTTTTTTCTTCCAATCATGGAGTTTATATAGCTCATCACGCATTAAAATATCACTAACCAAGTCACTTAACTGAGGCGAAAGTTTTTTTGTTACTTCACTTATAGAGAGAGAACCATGACTTTGAAAATGTTTTATTAATATTATAAATAATTCACGAAAGGAACTTTGAGCAAGTTCTATTTCATCTTCTTGAAGATCTAAAAAAATCTTTTCAAAAACCTTTACTTTTAACTCAACTCTCTCTTCGATTAAGTCTCCTTTCTCATTTCTTTTTAACATAGTTTCAATAAAACCTTCTTCCCTATCGCCATATAACAATAAAATTGTTATAATTTGATGTTCAAGCTCAAAAATATGATCAATTTCATCGAAAGTTTTGTTTTTAATAACAATTTGCATTTCAGAATTATTATTAGATGAATACTTTTTTTCTTTTAATACTTTTTTAGAATTAATTTGAGCTAAATAATTAAACAAAACCTCTTCAGAAATATCCATTATTACTGAACAACTTTGGACATAAACTTCTTGTTTGATTTTATCTGGAATCATTGCAATAATCTGAATTATCTCTCTAATTGTTTCAGATTTTCTTATAGGATCATTCTTTGATTCTTTAAAGAGAAGATCAGCCTTAAATTGAATAAAATCTTTAGTGTGAATTTCAAAATATTCTAATATTTCTTGTTTTGTATTGTCTTTTGAGAAACTATCTGGATCTTGACCTTCAGGGAATTGACAAACCTTGACATTCATTCCTTTTTTTAAGATCATCTCTAAGCCTCTTAATGAAGCTTTAAGCCCCGCTTCATCTCCATCAAATAAAACAACTATATTTTGAGTTAATCTTTGCATTAAAACAATTTGATCTTCAGTTAAAGAAGTTCCTGAAGAAGAAACAACATTTTGAATTCCTATTTGATGCATTTGTATTACATCAGTATAACCTTCAACTAAGTAACATAAATCATTTTTAGCAATTGTTTTTTTAGATTCATACAATCCATATAAAACCTTACTTTTATGATAAATATCACTTTCGGGAGAATTAATATACTTAGCCGTCTTAATACTATCACTTAAAATTCTTCCTCCAAACCCTAAAATCCTGCCTGAAAAACTTTTTATAGGAAATATGACCCGAGACCTAAAGCGATCAATAAATTGATTTTGATTACTAATGCTAAGCCCTGTTGACTCGAGATGTTCTTTAGAGAAACCATTAGAAATTGCTTCTTTAGAATAGCTGTCTTTTTTATTTAAAGAATACCCTAATTCAAATAATTTAATCACCTCATCTTTAAATCCTCTTTCTTTTAAATAAGTGTGCGCAATTGCTTTTCCTTCAGTATTCTTCCATAAATTTTTTTCGAAAAAATCTTTAGCGTTTTGAACCACTAAATACATACTCTCTCTTTGACTTAACTTTTCTTTTTCCTCATCAGTTTTAAAAGTTTCTTCAATTTCAATATTATATTTTTTAGCTAAAAATCTTATAGCTTCAGGATATGAGAAATGCTCATGTTCCATTAGAAAAGCAATAGAGTTTCCTCCTTTTCCGCTACTAAAATCTTTCCATATCTGCTTAACAGGAGAAACCATGAAACTTGGGGTTTTTTCTTTAGAAAAAGGACTTAGTCCTTTTAAATTTGTTCCTGATTTTTTTAAGGTTACAAAATCCCCTATAACCTCTTCAACCCGAGCAGATTGATAAACTTTATCTATTGTAGATCTTGATATCAAATTAAAAAATATTATATAATTCTATATTTTATTACTGATTTCGAGAAATAACATAATTTATTGTCATTTCTAGAGCATCTCTGTATTTGTTTTTAGGAAAAATCATTAAAGCCCGAAGTGCTTCAGAGTGAAATTCCATCATTTTTCTCTCAGCATACCTTAGCCCTCCACTTTCAATAACATGATTAATAACCTCTCTTATCCTTTTTTTATTTTTATTATGATTTTTAACTGAATTAATCAACCATTTTCTGTCCTTAGAATTAGCTTTGTTCAAAGAATATATAAATGGTAATGTCATTTTTTGTTCTTTAATATCTATACCTATAGGTTTTCCTATTTTTTTATTGCCATAATCAAACAAATCATCTTTAATTTGAAATGCAATTCCTATTAATTCTCCAAAATTTTTAAGATTTTCAACTACATTGAGATCTTCATTAGTGGATTTAGCTCCAATAGCGCAGCAAGCAGCTATTAAGCTTGCAGTTTTTTGTCGTATAATTTTAAAATAAACAGACTCTGTAATGTTTAAATTTCTGGCTTTTTCAAGTTGTAATAATTCTCCCTCACTCATCTCTCTAACAGCTACTGAAATAATTTCTAAAAGATCAAAATCTTTATTTTCAATACATAGCAATAATCCTTTTGAAAGTAAATAGTCCCCAACTAAAATTGCAATTTTATTTTTCCAAAGAGCATTAATAGAGAAAAACCCTCTACGATGAGAACTGTCATCTATAACGTCATCATGAACTAAAGTTGCCGTATGAATTAATTCAATAACCGAAGCCCCTCTGTATGTCTTTTCATTTACCATTCCACCATTAACTAATTTTGCACAAAGAAAAACAAATATTGGTCGCATTTGTTTTCCCTTTCGTTTAACAATAAAATAGGTTATTCTATTTAATAGAGAGACTTTAGAGGACATTGAGTCATAAAACTTTTTTTCAAAAAGCTCCATTTCATTAAAAATAGGTTCTTTTATTCGTTCTACTATTTTCATAGCTAACACTGGCATATATTCTATATTAGAATTGTTTTTTTAAAGACTTATTAGCTAACTGACCACAAGCAGCATCAATATCATTCCCTCTAGATTTTCTTATTGTATTAACTATTTTAGAGTTATTTAATAATTTCTGATAATTCTCTATAGCTTCTTTAGATGCTCTTTCAAATTGTTTTTCTCCTATAGAGTTATATTCTATTAGGTTTACTTTTGAAGGGATTTTTTTACAGAGCTCTATTAATGCTAAAATATCACTCTCTTGATCATTTATACCTTTAAAAACTATGTACTCGAAAGTAACAATTCTTTTAGTAATAAAAAACCAATATTTTAAAGAATCTATTAATTCTTCAATTGTAAATTTGTCTGAAAAGGGCATTATTGATTCTCTTATATTTTGAATAGCAGAATGTAGTGAAATGGCTAAATTGAATTTAACTTTATCATCAGCCATTTTTTTTATAAGCTTAGGGATTCCAACCGTTGAAAGAGTTATTCTCTTAGGTGACATTCCAAGCCCTGAAGAAGATGTTATTTTTTCAATTGATTTAATGACATTATTATAATTCATTAACGGCTCACCCATTCCCATGAAAACAATATTAGATAATGGTTTATTAAAGTATAGTTTACTTTGTTTATCAATGATATTTACTTGATCGTAAATTTCATCAGGATTTAAATTGCGCATTCTTTTTAGTTTTGAAGTAGCGCAAAATTTACAATCAAGACTACACCCTACTTGAGAAGAAACACAGGCTGTTGTCCTGTCTTTTGAAGGAATTAAAACTGATTCAACAATGTTGTTATCAAAAAGTTTAACTGCATTTTTTACTGTTCCATCTATGCTTTTTTGTTGATGGTCTACTTTTATGTTGTTTATTACAAAAAATTCTTGAAGTAATTTCCTATTAGATATTGATAGATTAGTCATTTGATCAAAATCATGGACACCCTTATTCCATAACCATTTATAGACTTGATCCGCTCTAAAAGTACGGAGATTATTAGTTTCAAAAAAAACTCTTAGATCTTCTTTTGATAAAGCCCTAATATCTTTTTTGATGTTATTTAACATTAAAATTATGTTTTATATTCTAGATTATAAGCATAGCGTCACCGTAAGAATAAAAATTATATTTTTCTTTTATAGCTACTTTATAAGCTTCTTTGATGAAATCCGGATCTGCAAATGCAGAAGCCATCATTAAAAGTGTTGATTTTGAAGTATGAAAATTAGTGATCATACAGTTGGCAATTGAAAAATCATAAGGTGGAAAAACAAACTTATGTGTCCAACCCTGATAAGAATTTAGCGTTCCCATTGAAGAAACAGAGCTTTCTAGACCTCTCATGACAGTAGTGCCTACGGCGCAAATTCTTTTTCTATTAGCTATAGCTTTATTAACAATATCAACTGCAGTTTGTTCTATAATGAGTTCTTCAGAATCCATCTTGTGTTTAGACAAATCTTCCACTTCAACGGGATTAAATGTCCCCAAACCTACATGTAAAGTTAGTTCGGCTATATTTATTCCTTTGATTTCGAGTCTTTTTAATAAATGTTTTGAAAAATGCATTCCTGCAGTTGGAGCAGCAACTGCACCTTCTATTTTAGCATAAATTGTTTGATATCTTTCAGTATCTTCTGGAACCGGATCTCTTTTTATATATTTAGGTAAAGGTGTCTGCCCTAAATTATTTAACTTTTCTCTAAACTCAATATAAGATCCATCAAAAAGAAAACGCAAAGTTCTTCCTCTCGAAGTTGTATTATCAATAACTTCAGCAACCAAACTATCATCATCGCCAAAATATAACTTATTTCCAATTCTAATTTTTCGAGCAGGATCAACTAAAACATCCCATAGTCGTTGTTCTTTATTGAGCTCCCTTAGTAAAAAAACCTCAATCCTAGCTCCTGTTTTTTCCTTATTTCCAAATAATCTTGCCGGAAACACTTTAGTGTTATTAAGAGCAATTACATCTCCTTCATCAAAAAATTGTATTATATCTTTAAATTCAAGATGATCTATAGTTCTCTTTTCCCTATTTAACACCATAAGTCTAGATTCATCTCTATTTTCCGAAGGATGTTCAGCTAAAAGTTCTTCAGGTAAAGTAAAATTAAAGTCAGATAGTTTCATTTTTTTTTGGCAAATATACTACCTCAACTATAGCGTTGTCAAGTTATTCTTGTAATTTAATTAAACTATTTTTCAACTACTTGAAAACCAATATTTTGCATATCTATCCAGAAGCTTGGAAAAGATTTAGAGACTACTTCTGAAGATTCAATTTGAATAGGAGTTTTAATAGCTAAAGGCGAAAACGCTAAAGCCATTCTGTGATCATTATAAGTTTTAATTTTCTGACCTGAGCGTGGTTTTTTACTTTTTAAAACATGAATACTATTATCTGTTATTAAAACCTTAGCGCCCATTTTAGTGAGCTCTATATTAAGAGCCTCAAGACGATCAGTTTCCTTTATTTTAAGAGTATGTAGGCCATATAAATCACATTTTACGCCAAGGCCAAAACAAGTTACCGCTATAGTCTGAGCCAGATCTGGAGTTTCTATCAAATCCCATTCAAATGATTCTGGCAAAATAAAGTTATTTATCTTTTTAAGTGAAATTTCTTCTATATTAAAAACAGTTGATACTCCTAATTTTTGATAAATTTCGATTAATTTAGAATCCCCTTGTAAGCTTTCTTTAAAAAAACTAGTTAATTTAATATCAGAATAACTAGATAGAGCAGCACAACTATAAAAATAAGAGGCGGAGCTCCAATCAGATTCTACAATAATTTTATTGTTTATTATTTTCCTACAATTCTCTACTCTAATAAGATTTTCTTTAAATTCAATTACTACCCCTATTTTCTTAAGTAATGAAATTGTCATTTTTATATAAGGCAAAGAAGTTACCTTTCCAGTTAAAGTCAAGCTGATCCCATTTTTTAAAAAAGGAGCTATTAATAGAATTGCAGAAATATATTGACTACTTATATTCGCTGGCAATGAAATTTTACCACCTTCTAAAGTTTTTCCATTAATTCTTAAAGGAGGAAACCCCTTTTTTTTCTCAAAAATAATATCTGAACCAATTTTATTTAAGGCTTTTACTAAAACTCCTATAGGGCGCTCTTTCATTCTATCAGAACCAGTTAATATGATGTTTTTATTTGGTTGGGTAGAATAAAAAGCTGTTAAAAATCTCATTGCAGTTCCAGCATGATGAACATCAATTTCTAAATCATTTGAAGATAAAGCATTAATCATTGCAACTGAATCATCAGAATTTGAAATATTTATGATTTCTATTTCAGAAAAAAAAGCCTTTAATAAAAGTAACCTGTTAGATTCACTTTTAGATCCGGATATTTTAACCTCCCCTTTGCATATTTTATTTCTATTGCTTATAATTAAGTTCATCTAAATTCATTTAAGCTTAGGATTATTGTGATGCCTTTTATTGTCTCTATCAGCTTTTATTTTTAATCTTTCATCAAATGCTTTTTGCATATTTACTCCAGTTTGGTTTGCAATACATAAAGTAACAAAAATAACATCCGCCAGTTCTTCTCCTAAATCTTTGTCTTTATCGCTATCTTTTTCACTTTGCTCGCCATATCTTCTACTAATAATCCTAGCAACCTCACCTACTTCTTCAGATAATTGAGCCATGTTAGTTAATTCATTAAAATATCTAACACCATTATTTTTAATCCAATTATCAACATTTTTTTGGGAATTATTTAAATCCATTTTTTTTATAAAAATACACCAAGTAATATTAATCTACAATTATTGAAAAAATTAACGTTAATTTATCAGGTCTTTTATTTCTGTTAATTTATAAACTATTGGGTAATAGTCATGTTCATCTTCATAATGAGAATTAAAATGAATTACATTCATGCCGACTTTCATTGATCCTATAATATCAGAGTCCAATCTGTCTCCAATGATTAAAATATTATTCGGCATGACATTGACTTTTATTTAAGGCTGATGAAAAAATTACACTATTTGGTTTTTTATATCCAATTTCTTACGCTGAACTTATTGTTTCAAAAAAATAACAGACCAGAATTATTAATTTTTAGATTTCGAACTTTTTCACCATGTAAAAGCTTAAATCACTTAAAGTTAGATTTTAAAACATCCCAATCAATTCCACAATAATTTCCTGAACTCATCATAAGCAAAACTGAGTTATCCCATTTTTTATCACATAAGTGTTTACTTAAATCTTCTTGATTAGTGAAAATAATAATTGAACTATTGCTAAAAGCGTCTTTAATATTTTCAATTGTCAGTGGTAATCTTTCTTTAAACTTTTGGGCATTTGGATTATAAAAAATAATTGACTCATCCGCTAAATCTAAAGACCCAGAATACCTTTTTATAAAATCAGGATCTAAACTACTGTAAGTGTGAAGTTCTAAGCAAAATACTTTCTTCAATTCAGGAAATTGCTCATGAATAGCAATACTTGAAGCTTTAACCTTACTTGGGGAGTGAGCGAAATCTTTATAAAGAAAGCTATTGATCCCATTATGAATTAATTCAAGTCTTTTAGAGGCTCCATTAAAAGTGGAAATTGCATCGTAAAAATTAACTGAATCAATTCCCATAAGTTGACAAATCCATTTTGCACCAGATAAATTTTCTAAATTATGCTTACCAAATATTTTGAGAGGAACTTCTCCATAATTTGTTTTTAAAAATGTTTTACCATTAATTATACAATGTTCTGGAATATCATATGACTCTCTTCTTATTGTGTTTTTTGAATCTTTAACAATCCTTTTAAGAGTCTGGTCAGATTCATTAAATACTAATACCCCTCCAGGAACAATTGATTCGATATAATCTCTAAATTGTTTTTCATACAATTCGACTGTTGGAAATACATTAACATGATCCCAGTATATTCCAGAAATCAATGTTATGTTAGGTTTATACCATAAGAATTTTGATTTCAAATCTATTGCAGATGATAAATATTCATCTCCTTCAATTAAAATAAAATCATTTTCTTCAGTCAGATGGACCATTGTTTCAAAACCATCTAATTGAGCTCCCAACATATAATCTACAGAGATATTGTTGAAATTTAGAACATGTAAAATCATAGAGGTAATTGAGGTTTTACCATGACTTCCAGAAATAACAACTCTAGTTTTTAATTTTGAATGATTAAATAAAAATTCAGGGTAAGAAAAAATAGGAACGTTTTTTCTTTGAGCTTCAAGCAGTTCAATATTATCTTTTTTAGCGTGCATCCCTAAAATCACCCCTTCTACTTTGTTGGATATTTTCTCTTTAAACCATCCAAGCTCATTGGGTAAAAGGCCATATCTAATTAATCTAGACTTTGAAGGTTCAAAAATAGAATCATCACTTCCTGTAACATTATAACCCTTTTTATATAATTCAATAGCAAGATTATGCATCGCACTTCCTCCAATTGCTATAAAATGAATGTTTTTCATTATAAGATCATTTTAAGTAAGCTTTCAGCTTCTTCAAAATTAGGGTTTAAAATTAATGCCTGATTTAAATAAAATTTAGCTTTTAGATTATTTTTTGATTTAAAATATAGCTCAGATAATCTAAAATAAACCCACTCTTTTGGAATAATATTCTCCTCACTTTCCTTGATGAATTTCTCTAAAAAACAAATTGAAGTTTCGTTAAAAATATCAAATCTAATTGACACTTCAGCAAGTTCGTATAATATATTTTTCCTAAAATACTTTTCATTTATAATTAAATCATTACAATTATATTTTCTATTAAAAAATTCAAATGCTTTGAAATATTTAATTTTTGCTGAATCTTTTTTTTTATTAATCTCGTCAATAAAACCATTCATGAGATTACCTTCTATTAAGTCGTATTTGATTATTTTGTTAGCGTAAAGTTTTGACTTATCCAGGCTTCCTCCTAAAAAAATTGGTAACTGAGCATATAGTTTTGTTAAACCAACAAGAGATGGAATGTGATTTTCATTTAACAACAAAGCCTTTTTAAAATGAACTATTGCTTTATTAATATGTTTAATTGCAGATATAGAGTTCTCTTGCTTTGCCAAAATCCCGGAGCTGCCAGCAATCTTATAATGAACTTCAAAAGTTTGGTCGCCTAAATTCAATCTATTTTCAAGAAATTCAATTGCACTTTTATAATCTTTTCTTTCATTTGCTAAGTTTGATAAATATCTATAACCCTCTAAATCAATTTCGTCATTTTTCATTTTAGATAAAATAGATTGATATATTAAATCATTCTTAAAATCATATGACGCAAAAGGAGTAATTGTTTGAGAGCTTAAATAATTAATCGACAATAAAAATAAAATAAACTTTAATTTCATTAATGGAAATTAATTATTTTTTTATTAAGTATTTCCCATAGATCATCTTTTAATTCATTAATTCCTTTTTGAGAAATCGATGAAATCATTATAGTTTTAATATCAGCGAAATTCTTATCAATTTCTTTTTTATATTCTATTTTTAACTCTTCATCTAACATGTCGCATTTAGAAAAAGCAATCATAAAGTCTTTATCCATCAATTCAGAATTATGCTTATTAAGTTCATTTCTTAAAATATTAAACTCTTTTTTTATATCCTTTGAATCTAGAGGAATCATAAACAATAAAACTGAATTTCTTTCAATATGTCTAAGGAAATAATGGCCTAACCCCCTACCTTCTGATGCACCTTCAATAATGCCAGGAATATCTGCCATTACAAATGATCTAAAATCATGATATTTTACTATACCTAGATTAGGCTTTAGAGTAGTAAATTCATAATTAGCTATTTTAGGCTTTGCGGAAGTGACGACAGAAAGCAATGTAGACTTTCCTGCATTGGGAAATCCAACTAAACCAACATCAGCAAGTAATTTCAGTTCTAAGATGACTGATATTTCGACACCCTTTATTCCGGGTTGAGCATAACGTGGAGTTTGCCTTGTAGGGGACTTAAAATGCCAATTGCCCTTTCCTCCTAGCCCACCCATTACTATAACAACTTCTTGATTAGCTTCCGATAATTCATGTAAAAATTCATTGGTTTGTGAATTTTTAATTATAGTACCAATTGGGACGTCTATATAAATATCTTCACCTTGGCTTCCGCTACTTCTATTTTTACTTCCATTTTCCCCATGTCCTGCGTTAAAATGTTTTTTAAATTTAAAAGAATATAAAGTCCAAAGATTAGGATTTGCTCGAAAAACAACATTACCCCCTCTTCCTCCATCTCCTCCATCTGGACCTCCTTTAGTTATGAATTTTTCCCTGTGCAAGTGTATTGATCCTTTTCCTCCATTTCCTGAATTAATTAAAAGTTTGACGTAATCAACAAAATTTCCTTCTGTCATTAAACTAAAATTTATCGATTAAAGATGACAATCGCTCTTTAATTTCATTAACAGTTCCAATTCCATTTATACTATGAAATTTATTTTGATTAGAATAATACTCTTTCAATATTGAAGTTTTATCATTATACTCTTCAAATCTATTTCTGATTTTTTCTTCATCTTGATCATCTATTCGACCACTAGTAGCTCCTCTTGTCAAAAGACGGTTTATTAATTCTTCATCATCAGCATCGAGGGCCAGGGTAAGAGTAACTTCCATTTTTTTTGAATCTAAAAATAAATCTAAGGATATTGCTTGATCTTTTGTTCTTGGAAAGCCATCAAAAATAAATCCTTTAACATTTTTGTTCTTAT
>Ga0114997_10001887_pt1 | contig 17134 bp, 14 predicted proteins | sample ArcticOcean_MG_C_2_FD_87045 | JGI IMG/M metagenome (GOLD analysis project Ga0114997, IMG submission 87045) | Marine microbial communities from western Arctic Ocean - ArcticOcean_MG_CB4_136 | ecosystem: Environmental > Aquatic > Marine > Oceanic | place: Arctic Ocean: Canada Basin | collected...
GTCCAATCTGGATTCATAACTTTTGATCTATTGGTTTTTCACAATGAATATACTCATTTTGAATTATTAAATTTCACCAGTTCGATGACACCAATCTCAGGATCTTCGTCCGGATCAATCACGATTCCGTGGACTCCAACCTATGCTGGAAACCATACTTTGGAAATCTCGATTTCAAATACCAATGGGGATGATGATAACAATAACAATCTCCAATCACGCCATTTAACAATTGCTAACAGTTACGATAATTGTGTCGATTTATCACTGTGGACTACTACCGGTCAATTCGGAACTAACTCGGATACGTCGATTTCCCAATCGAGTGCTTGTCATGTTGGAAGTGGTTCATCATCGAGTTATTTTCCTAATATGGTTTCAACTCTAACCACCCCAATAATGGATATGTCAGATGGGTTAGCGAATCATAATCGAGCGATTGGGTTCTCGTTTTTCTATACTGGCGGTGCCGGAACAGGCGACGAATTAAAGGGATATGTCAAAGATAGCGGTGGGAATTGGGACGAGTTATTCACCGTTACAGGTCCGGTAGATAACGATTTTACCGATGGAGTAAATTGGCAAACATGGTCTGTTGCTTATTCCGGTAAGAACTCACCATTGATTCCAATCCAAGCAGAACACCTTCATTCAAATACTCAATTTAAATTAGAGTTTTCAACCGATGCAAGCGGTCAAGATATTGGATTCTGGATCGATGATATGGTTTTCATATACGACCAAGCTGCTCGCAAAGAGGAGTTCAACATTGACATTAGTGGATTGAGTACCTTGGGTGGATTACCGGGTGATTGGTCGGTGACGAGGATGAGAGCAACCAATACTGGCAACATCTCCGAATCGTTTACTCCTACTGCAAACGGCCTTCCAATCGGCTGGAATCATTATTTTTCAAAGGAAAACGGTGCTAATATTGGCTCTAGCGGAATAGAATTATTGCCAGGTCAATCATTTGATTTTGATTTGCGAGTCATGGTCGATGAGAACGCTAGCCAAGGTAATATTCCGGTTGGCGTAAATATGTCAAGTAATACCCATAGCGATATAATAGACACTTTAAGCACGATAATCAAGGTACTGCCAGACCGAGAGCCAGATCTTATTGTTCCTGAAATAACTCCGAGGTGTGCACCAGGAAACACCTGTGATTTCTCAGTAATGTTAGAAAATATCGGTGAAGCTACCGATGTCTTCACCATAGGAATTGCCGATAAAAATATCCCTGCTGGATGGTCGATTGGGCTTGGATGGAATCAGTCTAATTCGGTTTTGGTCAGAGCCGATAGTCCGGTTGAATTATGGCTTACGGTAACAACTCCAAGCGACGCACCGGCCGATACTATTGCTGAGGTTTGGCTAACCGCCACAAGTACTAACGATAGTAGAAGACTGGATACAGAGGTGATTGCGGTTGCTGCGGCTATGATAAGCAATGCGGAGATATCGGTCGAATCGGGAGTTGAATCACTACAATTAATCGATGCTGGAGATATTGTCGACATCGCTTTCAGAATTTATAACAATGCAAGCCGCATGGATATTTTCCGACCGCAAATTGAGGCTGCGACCTCTTCGGGTTGGTCGGTAGAATTACTTACGACCCCCGACTTAGCGATTAATTCGGGCTCCTCTTCAACATTTACGGTCAGAATTACCGCACCACAAACCGCTCAGGCCCAAGACCCGGGTCCATTATTATCGCCAAAAGCGCTCTCCTTGCGTTCAGGCGAATTGATCATTGGAGATGGATGGCAGGGCATCAGAGTTGACACTCTTCACGATCTCAAGATGAATATCACCTTAGCCCCAACAATTCTATCGCCAGGAAATGCAAATTTGATTAATATTGAAATTACCAATGATGGCAATGGTCCAGACACGGCAATAATCGATTTGCCTTGGGTGCCAGACACCTGGATTTGGTGGGCACTTCACGAAGGAACTAATGTGACTGAGGGGGTACCGCTATCAGTTTCTTATGATTTAGAAAATGTTAAAGAAATCGACCTTTGGTTGGTATTACCGTCTCTAGAATCCGCAGGGGAGCATCATGAGATTACTATCTCCGTAAGCCCTTCTGAAGGGGTTGACCTCAATCCGGATGATAACGATGTCATTTTTGAAGCGGTGACAGAAGTCGTCCGCAGCCCTCGCTTAGACGGGGTCGGAAGCGAGGTGGAAATCGAAACAGGAAGTGTGTACACCATCAATGCTACCGCATGGAATATCGGCAATGCTGCCGATTCAACTATCAGAGCAAGATTACAAGTGAGCACTTCACCCCCAACCAATTTTGTAATTGGATTCCTTTCCTCAGGTACAGGTGGTGCGGTTGATTCAGGTGCCTGGATTAATTTGAATTTGGGTCCAACCGAATCGGTCGAATTGTTGGCTGAAATTTTGATCGATGAAGATACGGTTCTGAATACTCGTATTTCGGTTATAATCGAATTAGAGGGTGGTTCTGACGATATCGGACGGCCGATTTTACGAACCGTCGATTCGATGTTGATGGTGACAAAACGAAGAAATGTAGACATTGGTGAGATATCCCCCTTAGATGAGGAGGTTCAATCTGGAAGTTCCGAAGTATTATGGGTAAACCTTAGTTCGACATCGACCCGAGGTGAAACGATTAATGTCAATGCTTCAGTTCCGGTTGGTTGGGGTATTTTATGCGATGGAAATGCAATTCATTTGGAACCTCTGACAGTAGAATTAGAGTCTGGACATCTAACCGCTCAGCGTTATAATATGCGCTGTGAAGTCATGCGTCAAAGTGGTGAATACTTTGGCAATGTTGAGATTTACATCACCAATGGTGATGGAACTGTTGATCGAACTATATCCTCACAGATGACCTGGTCTCAACCACCGATTGAGGAGGGGATTCTCGACACAAATCACATTATCATCATCGTCGGTAGTGTGCTTTTATTATCAATAATTATCCTAGTAATTCGCCGGAAAAGCGACGATGATGACGAGGAGGATAAACCTCTTTTAACACAAGATCCCCCAATCCAAGGCCCTGCTGCAACCGTATTCTCAGGACTACAGCCCGTGGCCCAAGTGCCGGCACAAATTGAGGCTCCAATGACGACCGAATATGAGCAACAGGTTGCCGAATATAACCGTAAACTTGCTGAATATGAGGCTTGGCAAGCGGCGCAAGGTTCACAATAACGACCATGGTCGCTAAGCCATGGTGACGATGCCGCCGATGTGGTATGGCCTATTGGCTACGGTTTCCATTCTTGGAGTCGGCACTTGGTGGTTGCATAATTTCAGCGAAAAAGATCAGTTGAAGCGTATATTGGGAATAGCTGGATCTATCTCGATGCTCGGATTGGTCTTTCTGACTTGGAATATAGAGGGATTGTGATGGAAAACCTTGATTTGAAAAAACACCCATGGTGTCGCTTTATTCCACACCGACTCGATGTAGAATGGGAGTTTAGTGGTGAGGCTGGTATCCACCCCGATATTGATGGTATTAACGGTCGATCGGTTGTTTTTGTTATCACCAAAACCTTCAACCGATTTGAAAGGATGTTAGCAAAAATTTTGCGAGCACCAAAGGTGGTCCGTCGAACCATGCATCCAACTCAATCCATGCTGTGGGAATTAATCGATGATCAAAGGAGTTTTTTAGAAATCTGTTCGATTATGGATCGACTATATCACGAGGATATCGCACCGGTTGGACCACGAATAAAAGCATATTTAGAGGTCTTCGTACGATTAAATGTAGTGATGGTTTTCAAGCCTCGAGAAGAAGAGTAAGAATCTTTTCGGGCGGTCTCCCGATGATCGCTTTTCCATTGGCGATTAAAATTGGTCTTTGGCAAAGTGTGGGTGAGGTTTGTAATAATGCACTCACCTCTTGGAGATTCTCAAGGTCTATAGGTGAGGTTTTGTATTCAGCCTCCCCTATTCTAATGATATCTTTCAATTTACCTATAATCGCAAGATCTTCCGGTTTTATACCCATATCCAAATAACGATATTCTTCAAATTCTATTTCCCTAATCTCTAATAACGCTAAGGCTTGACGTGATTTAGAACACTTTGGGTTGTGATAAAGGCGATAGATCATATTCATTGGTAGCGAGGCGATAGTACTTCAGATTGGTGACCAAACAAGGCGCATACCTATGCCGTCACTCCTCTTATCCAACGCTGAACTGGCACGCGCTGCACTACGAGTGGCATCCGATTCTGTAAACCAAGACCCTCCGCGATGGACTCGGCGTAAATCATCTCCTTGCCAATTGGAAGAAGTCCATTCCGAAACATTTCCATGCATGTCGAAAATTCCCCATTCATTGGCCTTTTTCTGACCAACTTCGCGTGTCATTGCTCCAGAATTGCCTGCGTGCCATGCGACTTCATCAAGTTCGTGGTCAGCATTGGAATGAAACCAACGGGTTTTCGAACCAGCACGACAAGAAAATTCCCATTCCTCTTCAGTCGGTAATCTCCAATTACCTACGAGGCCAAGTTTTTCTCCTTGGTCAACCCGGTTTAATCGGTCAATAAATTCCATTCCTTCGTGCCAAGTAATTGTCTCGACGGGTCTAAGACCAGCAGCCCAACCCTCTTGAAATTTAGATGGGTTAGAATCCATGATTGCACTCCATTCGACCTGGGTTAACAGGCGCAAAGATATGAAAAATGGTTGTATTATCTTTACAATTTTTTGTGGTTTTTCGTATTTGTTACCAAACGAATCACCCATGGTGAATTCGCCTGGCTCTATCAAGGTAAAAGTACCACCCCATTCATTACTAAACATGGGGCGCATAACTCAATCCAAGTGAATTATCGCTATCAATTAGCCCCAAGCGAAAACAGGTAATGCTTATCCCATATGGAAGGCGACCTCAATGCGGTGACCCCCCCTATGTCAGAGGCTCCAGAAAAAAATCCAGTCGCAAAAGCGATAGATGCTGCTGCAGAAATAAGTAGCGCAATGATGTCTTCGATGGCAGAAGTAGTCCAATCGGTAGTCCCTGAGGTGGAACCTGAGCCTCCTTTAGAGGAAGTAACTCCTGCACCACCTGAAATTGTAATCGGTGTTGAGGACTTGATCACCGAAGGGGAAAATGCTCATAGAAACGGAGATCATAGTCGTGCTCTTGAAGTGTTTAATAAAGCCATTGCGATGGACCCGTCTAATGCAATGGCTTGGTTTAATCGAGGTGTTTTACTCGAGGCTGAACAAGATTCTAAGGGTGCAAAACAATCCTTCGTAATCTGCTTAGACCTCGATTCAAATCACGGGCCTGCTCTGGCTAACCTAGCGGTTTTACTCAATCGTATTGAGGATAATGACGGCGCTCTTGAAATCGCAACAAGAGCATTAGTACATTTCCCTGGCCACCCATCCCTTACAAAAATTACCGATAAGGCTAAGGCTGCTGGTGCAGAAATTAATTCTGTATCAAAAGTGATGCCGCATTCTCAAGATGTGAAGACTGGGCAACAAATCCAAACCGCAGTCAATTCTTCGATTGATGAATTATTTGAATCCGAACCAGAACCAGAACCAGAACCAGAACCAACGCTTCAGCCTACAATACAAGAAGTAGTTGAGGTTGATATGGATGACCTTTGTTCTCAAGCTAGTTCATTGCTTAGTGCTGGAGATGCTAAAGGAGCTCTTACCCTGCTCAAAGAACATCTTCATAGCGATGCATCGAACCATTTTGATGCTTGGAGAATAAGTGCGGGTGCTATGGCAACCATGGGCTTAGATGATCATGCTATCGGTGCGTATACTCATGCGGTAGGCATCGATCCTAACAATGCAAAAACTATGTTTAATTTGGGCGCAATCCACCAGAGGAAAGGAAATACTGAAGCAGCGACCAAGTGTTTTGATAATGCCTTGGAAATTGACTCAACCTATTCAAAAGCCGCTGAACGGCTAATTTCAATATATTCACAAAACGGTGATATCAACGCATTATTGGCAGCTCATAGAAGAATGGTTAGTATCGACCCAACCACCAGATTGGACCTAGCAACTCTCTTGGTCGAACTGGCTGAAGGTGAAGCCGCAGTTCTCGAGAATTCAACCGGTATAGCACCGACGATTCCTGAAGGGCCTGCACTAGCTTCAGAAGCCACAGGATTCTGTGATCAAAATACTCCATTGATGGGTCGAGCATTATCGGCTTCAGGCCAACATACTCAGGCGGTAATGTGCTGGAAAGCAATAATACAACACGATAAAAATAACCATCTTTCTTGGACTGGTTTGGCCCGAGCATTGGAATCAGCAGGAGATCTTGACACCGCCCAGCGCTGCCATGAGAAAGCCGGTTTATTACAAAATCCAGCACCCATTGTAGATCCGTTTGAAGCGATGATGGCGCCTGCGCCAATACCGCAACCTCAACCGTTTGTCCAACAAGCGGTCCCATTACCTCAAGCCGTTCCAGAAATAGTTCAACCAGTGGCGCAAACGGTACTAGAAATGCCATTACCTGAGTTAACAGCAAGACCAGACCCTGTTCAAGTGATTCCAGAATCGCGACCTGATGTCGACTTAGCCTCAGCGGCTCTTGAAGCATCGAACCGAGTGAACGAGTCACCAACTCTTAAGAATGCTAATTCTAGGTCTATTTCCAATCAAGACATCGAGTGGTATAACAAAGGAGTCGGATTGATCGAGGATAAAAAATACCGCGAGGCTCTATCTTGCTTCGACCGTGCACTACCATCCTTTGCCGGTGATGATGAGATGGTTATCAGAATCCTCAACGGGCGAGGTAACGCACTTTATTACTTAGCGAATTATCCGAAATGCGTTGAAGCATATCATCAGGCGATGGTTATCAATCCATCCGGAGTTCAGGGCAAAACTCTCTACAATATGGGCACTGCGTATGCTGAGATGCAAAGATTTGGCGATGCTATCAAATGCTTTGAGCAATCTATGCCAAGAGGTCTTGACGGCGCTCAAGTAAAATTGGCAAAAGAACAGATCCGCCGTTGCAATATCTTGTTAAAAGAGCAACAAAGAAAAATGAGCTGATTTACGGATGACTATCGACGCGATGACCGATGTAATCAATAGATTGGTCGAAGGTGGTTTAGAAGAGAAATACGCTAAAATCCTTACTGGAATAAGTGGCCATCCGCCACTAAAAGCCTCAGAAATTGGCAGAATGTACGGCATTAGCCGGATGGATGCGTATAATAGTTTAAAGAAATTACAAGATAGGGGATTGGTGAAGGCCACCTTGGAAAAACCGATGAGATTTACAGGTATTCCCATCACCGATATTTTCAAACAGTTGATCAAGACCGAGGAAGCTCAAGTTCGACGTCTGCAACTACATTTGGTAGAATTGCAGCAAGCGAGCCCTGTCGTGATGATGAATCCTGATACAAATTATCGAGAACCTACTTTTACAATTCTAAAAGATCGGCATAATATAATGGCTACATTGGAGAATTTAATCTCAGAATCCGAGGAGGACATCTGGTTGACTTTAGGCCAATGGGGTATTCTCCACATTCTGCGCTCAGGAGTTGGTGATGCACTTACCGAAGCAAGTGAAAGAGGTGTGGTGATAAAGATTATCGCAAATATCAATGCGAAAACTATCAAGTTTTTCGACCGATTAGATGATCGAATCGAGATCAGACATCTCGAACAAATGGGCCACCAAGGTGCGTTCGTTGACCAAGAGGTAGGGATTCAATTCGTGAATGTTGAAGCTAAACCTACAGGTCGAGGTAAGGATGATACCGCGCTATTGATCGAATCACTCGATTTTTTAGATGCAGAAATTGAATTGATCGGATACCAATGGAACTATGCAACCGCATACCGGGCCGCAAGAGCAAGATTGGTCGATGGGATGATCACCGAGCCATTACAACTCACAATTGGCGAAGGTTCATTCTACCAACGACTTAGAAATATGCTTGATGACCAGGATGGAGTTGGATTTACAAATGCAATTTTAAGACGCCCAAATGAGATTCCAACCATGGGAATCTCTGCGGTGGCTTTGAGTGATTTAGGTGTTGATATGGCAGAGATTATGCGCACCGTTGGTCAAAGGATCGGTAGAGAGTTGGCGCTCGAACTAAGAGAGGAAGTTGATGATAAGTCATTTTGGAAAAAACTGGCGACTCAATGGGAAAAATTGGGAATGGGCAATTTGGAAATAGATATGGTTCCACCAACTGTCGTAACCGTAAAGGAATCTTCAAAATGCGAAAAGTCTCCCTCGATCGGACCTATTTTGTGTCACATGGATGAAGGGGTATTGGAAGGTATTCTCAAAGAGCGTCATGGGGTTGATGTAAAAGCATCTGAAAGAGCTTGTACCTCAAAAGGACAAGACCATTGTTTATTTGAATTGCAAATAGATTACACAAACCATCCATTACACAATTAAATCTCAATTGCGAAAACTATTGACGTCAATTGAGTTTAGCACACATGTTCTTATGGTACCTACTTGCCAACTTGTTTCATGGAATGCAATACGTGTGACTCTGCACCAGCAATTACAATCAATGTTCCTGATGTTGTCCAAGTCAATTTGACCATGACACCAACTGCTAATGATATGTTGGCTTCAGCCTTTGGAGAAGACCGTTCACACGCTCTTTTAATCGGAGTTCTATCGGGCGGCTGCTCTGGATATATGTATGATTTGCAAATCGTAGAAACTACCGACCAAGACTGTCAAGAATTAGATGTCGATGGTTTCAGAATACTCATTCCAAACGCAACAAGCCATCTACTCGATGGAATAGAAATCGATTATGTCGAGAAAATGATGGGTGGTGGCTTCAAAATCAATAACCCTGGTGCAGAATCATCATGTGGCTGTGGCGAGTCATTTTCTTGAGGTGATCAAGTGGGAATAATAGCCTTGAATGGCTATGTTTTGATTTTACGTGGGAATGGCATATTGAAATTCCTTGATGGTATATCAACCAATTTGGTCGAAGGTAACTGCACAACAGTATTCACAACTTCGATCGCTAAAATAATCGATATGGTCGAGATTATCGTAATGGGAGAGATGGTTGCTTTGGTCGGCCATGGCCCATTTAAAAATCAAATTGTCACCCATTTGTCGAAAAGGATACTTGGGTCAAATATTACGATTGCCGATGCTTCTGCATCAAATCAAATAATGTTGTCAACCCTAGATCTCGTACTGGATGATTCGGTAACTAAAATCAAAACATTTAGAGGATGGTTATTGGTTGGTCCAAAAGAGAAATGCCCTGATGTCACCATGACAAATGATGAATTCAATCAATATAGGGTGGACAATATATTACCTCATCAGGGCCATGAAATAACTCCTAATGTACATCCTCTCGCTTGTGGCTTAGGCCATCTTGTCCACGAAAACAAAGGCTGTTACATAGGTCAAGAAATCCTCGCTCGGATGCGTTCAAGAGGTCGTCAAGGCAAGAGATTATCCCGAGTTGAAAATCCTGCTGAAGATGCTACGACAATTGGTGAAACTCATAGTTTAGTCCTCCGAAAGTAAACTAAATAGCCGTTTTCTTTCCGCTTAGGTATCTTAACAGATTCTCTGCACAAAACGACTTGAAATATTTGTTTTGTAGATGGGCGAAAAGCCACCAAATTCCACAATATGAGATAATTAAACCGAAGGTAATTGGAACCGAAGAACCATGGTAATCTATCGAGGCCAAGTATCGAAGCGGAATGAAGTGTAAAATATAAATGCTGAGAGAAAGTTTACCGATTTTTATAAAACTCAAATTAATTCCTAGCGAAAAGAAACTTTCACCTACCTTTTTCAATAATAAATCTAAAAATAGAATTCCGAAGCTCGCATTTACCAAGAAATATGTATTTGCTGGGAAGAAGGTCAACATTGCATCGCCACTTGTTAATGCCCATTCCATTTGATTCACAAGCGCATATATTGCAATTAAAACCGATACAAATAAGGTTGAGTATAAAATATTTTTTTGCTGGTTTTTCTCAACTATAAATCCAAGGACATAAAAGACTAACCATGGCATGAGAGGATAGGTTCCTTTCAGGAGTAATAATCCAAGCCATTCGAATAGGCTAACCGCAGTTATTACTGCAAACCAAGAACCATCTATTGGATACATGAAGAACGGAATTAGCAATAAAAATACATAACTAATATTCAAATTCATATTGTTGATTCTACTTAAGACCGGTGTGAGTAAACCACAAAGGGCAAGCAGACTTAGAATGCCGGGAGTGTACCAATTGAAAACATGTGACCCGATCAAATTGACAATTAATTGTCCTATCATTAAAAATGAAAATCTCAACCAAATATTTGCGCTTGAAGATTTTGATGCACTCCAGCCGGCTATCATCACAAAAAGCGGGGCTGCTAATCCACCGATTGATGACGACAATATTGCCAAGGGGGAATTGTGGGCGATGTTTTCGGGCGCAATAGTCGCAGCGATATGAACTTCGACCATGAATAAAATTGCAATAGACCGAAGAAAATCAATTCTAAGATCTCTTCCCATCATCATCAACTTTAATATCCCAGAATATCAGAGATTTGGCCTTTATAGAAATTGGCAGACTTATGAAGAGATTCCATCTCTCCTGCGCTCAAATCAAGTTCGAAAATAGTCTCGACTCCATTTGCGCCAATTATACAAGGAACTCCGATATATACATCCTCTAATCCATATTGACCAGTAAGATAACATGATGCTGGGATAACTCGGCGGCGGTCATTGAGAACTGCCTCAGCCATGATTGCAGCTGCTGAACCTGGTGCGTAAAACGCCGAGCCGCGCTCGAGAAGTTTGACGATTTCTCCGCCACCACTTGCGGTGCGGGCTGCGATTGCTGCAATTCGATCTTCGCTGATAAGTTGAGTGATTGGAATTCCACCGACGGTAGTATAGCGTGGTAGTGGAACCATGGTGTCACCGTGCCCACCTAGAACCATTGGAGATACATCTTCTTCTGCACAATTGAGCTCAAGTGCGATGAAATGAGCCATTCTAGCGCTATCTAGAACCCCCGCTTGACCGATGATTCTGTTGGTCGAGATACCGGTGACCTTTTGCATGTGGTAAGTCATCAAGTCGAGTGGGTTGGTAACCATGATGATGATTGCATTTGGGGAGTGTTCTTTGATTCCGGTTCCGACTTGTGAGATGATATCAGCGTTCTTTCCGATCAGTTCCTCTCGACTCATTCCGGGCTTGCGGGGGAATCCTGAAGTTACAACAATCACGTCCGAACCGGCAATATCTGCGTAATCGGCGGTACCGGTAATCGTCCCGTTGTAGTTTAGAACATTGGAATTTTGGCTCAAGTCGAGAGCTTTGCCTTTAGCAAAACCTTCAAAGATATCCAATAAAACAATATCGGCAATTTTCATCTGAGCCAATACAAATGCACAAGTTGCACCTACATTTCCGGCTCCGATTACTGCAATTTTTCTCCGTCCAGTTGCCATATTTGACCACTCCTGTACTACGGGCCAGACATAGGATGTCCATAAGCATAGACGGTGTTGCTCGCGACACTTGGTTTTCTAAAGTTGACCGAGTCGTTCAAGAACCGGTTACGGGTGGACGCGAATATCGAGCATGCTATTGTCATGTGTGAGGTGTTATCATGAAAATTGGAGTTCCAATGGAGTCTGAAGGTGAATCACGGGTCGCAATCGTTCCGGGAAGCATGAAGAGGTTGATTAAATCCGGATTTGAAGTAGTGATTGAAAAGGGTGCGGGACAAGCAGCTAATTATTCTGATTCATCCTATAGCGACGCTGGTGCAACCATCGGTTCACGCACAGATATACTAGCTTGTGAAATTATAATCTCGATTGGAATGATCAATCCCTCCGATTTGACAAAAAATCAAATCATCGCTTGTGTTTCCGACCCATTCCGTAACCCAGAAACGGTTCAGGCTTGTATCGATAACGAAATCACTTTGTTGAGTATGGATATGATTCCTCGCCGGCTTTCAAGGGCTCAATCGATGGATGTAAACTCCAGTCAGGATAATTTGGCCGGATATAAGGCAGTACTTTTGGCTGCGGCTCAAGTGCCTCGTGGTATCCCTATGATGACAACGAGTGCTGGTACGATTCGCCCAGCGAAAGTCGTAATAATGGGCTCTGGAGTCGCAGGTCTCCAAGCTATTGCGACCGCAAAGAGAATCGGTGCAGTCGTCTATGCGTCCGATGTTAGAAAAACCGCTGCCGAGCAAATTGAATCTGTCGGAGGCCGATTCATTGAGGTTGATGGAATGGATGATTTCGAAGATGAATCCGGTTATGCTAAACCTTTGACAATGGAGTTCATTCAGAAGGTAAACGACACGGTATGTGGGGTTGCACAAGATGCTGACATCATAGTTACAACCGCACGTATTTTTGGGCGCCCTGCTCCAATTACAGTTCCTGCTAGTGCGGTTGCAAAATTCAAACCTGGTGCGGTAATCGTCGATATGAATGCTGATGTTGGCGGCAATTGTGAGTTGACCAAGCCGGGTGAAATCTATATTACCGATAATGGAGTAATCATTGTCGGCACCTCAAATCTCCCCGGGACAGTCGCAAATTCGGCTTCAATGCTATTCTCAAATAACATGACTGCATTCATCACTTCTTTGGTCGACAAAGAAACAGGATTTGCTATTCGGGACGACGACGATATATTGGTCGGTGCTCCTGAGGGCAGCGACTTTTACGTCTCAGGAATGGGTGGGGTCTTAATCTGTAAAGATGGAGTGCTGCATCCAAAACAATCTCGCTTAGGAGGTGCTCTTTGATGACCCCAGAAATTTTAATCGGCTCGATCACTTTATTCGTACTAGCAATTTTCCTTGGATTTGAACTTATCACCAAGGTTCCTTCGATGCTTCACACCCCACTCATGAGTGGGGCGAATGCAATATCTGGAATAAGTGTGGTCGGTGCACTATTTGGCGCTAATGTCGCCTTTGATGGTGGCAATACTGCGATATCAGGAATCTTAGCATTTGTTGCTATAGTTTTGGCAATGATCAACGTGGTCGGTGGTTTTGCTGTCACCAATAGAATGCTCAAAATGATTGCCGGCAAGAAAAGGAGGGCTTGATATGGACGTTTCCTGGATCACAGCGGGATATTTGATATCCGCAGCACTCTTCATTTTTGGCCTTAAGAAGTTGGGTCATCCACGTACTGCACCAAAAGGCAATCAATACGGTATGATGGGAATGGCTGTTGCTGTAATCACCACCGTAGCCCAGATGCAACTGGGCGATGATGGAATTATTTCTTGGACCCTAATCATCGCGGGTATTCTCACCGGCTCACTCATTGGCTACATCATGGCAGCCAGAGTCGAAATGACTGGGATGCCCGAAATGGTCGCTCTTTTCAATGGGTTTGGTGGAGCGGCTTCAGCTCTGGTCGCACTCTCTGAAAGTTGGACCTATATTTACGAAGGAAGGGCTCCTCCAACCGGGCTTGACCTTCCGGTTATCGTCGTCGCCGCTGGGCTATCTGCATTGGTCGGTTGGATGACTCTAACCGGATCCTTATTGGCAATGTACAAACTCAAAGGCGGAGTTAAAATCTTTGGCAAGTGGATAAAGACCCCAACTTGGGGTCCAGCATGGTTGAACCCGATTAAAGGAATTCTATTCTTTTCGGTTATCGGTTTGATCTATCTCTCAATAAACGACATTACCAATACCAATTACCTATGGGCAATCATCGCGATTTCCTGTATTCTCGGTCTAGTTTTGGTTTTGCCTATCGGTGGGGCAGATATGCCGGTCGTTGTCAGTTTGCTAAATTCCCTCTCAGGAATTGCTGCTGCTTTTACCGGATTCATTATTGGAAATAGCGTTCTTATCATCGCAGGAAGTTTGGTAGGGGCATCTGGCTTAATCTTGACATTCATTATGTGCAAGGCGATGAACCGAACCTTAGGAGATGTATTGTTCAAATCATTCGGTGGTTCCCAGAAGCAGGACCTAACTCGAACCAAGGTTGGAGTGGACGCCGAAGAGGTAGCAATGATGGCTGAAGGCGCTCAAAAGATTATCATTGTTCCTGGATATGGAATGGCGGTCAGTCAATGTCAGCACCAAGTCAAAGAATTCGCCGACCTGATGACAAGTAAATATGAGACCGAGATAAAATACGCAATTCATCCGGTAGCAGGAAGAATGCCCGGGCATATGAATGTATTATTGGCTGAAGCAAATGTCCCATACGAGCAATTGACCGAGATGGATGAAATCAATCCCGAATTTGCAAATTGTGATATGGCTATCGTCATCGGTGCAAACGATACAACAAACCCAGCCGCACGAGGAGATACCGGCCCATTAGCAGGAATGCCAATAATCGATGTAGACAAAGCACGAACCGTAGTAATCATCAAGCGAAGTTTGAGCGTTGGTTATGCTGGTGTCGATAACGACTTGTTTTACGAGGATAAAACCATGATGTTATTCGGTGACGGAAAGGCGATGATGGCCGATTTGAACACTGCGATCAAGGAACTATGAATCGGCTAGCGCTAGTAGGTAGGTCGGCAATGTTCAATAACAAGGCACAGGTGGAGTAAATCGATGTCACGCCGGTTCAGCCTCATGTTGGTCGCGACACTAGCCCTTCTCGTAGCGGCTCCAGCGCTTGGCTATTCTGAAGGACCACCTTGGGAACGCAATGACCGCATCGTTCCAGAAGAGGGATGTTCTTGTCATGGTGCAGGTGAATCACCGTCGAGTGAAGTAACCGTCTCCATTAGTGGAGTGCCACGAGCATATAGTGCTGGAGAATCTTATGACATGCTTATTTCGCTATCACATGCTTCCAATTCAGATGGAGGGTTTATGATTTGGGATTACGGAATTGGATTACTCAGCCCTGGAGATGGATCTCAAACTGTTGAAGATTCACCCGGTGCGCTTTCACAAGCAACCCCTGGTAATGATTGGACAATCACTTGGACCGCTCCTGATGCCGACCAAGGAGATGCACATTTCTCGGTAGTCGGAAATGCAGTAGATGGAGATGAAATGTTTTCGGATGGTGATGCATGGAATATCTTGACCTTTACTATCAATTCTCCTAATACTGCTACCCTCGACGAAGACCCGAGTCTTCGTACCATTAGTATCGGCGATTACGATTCGCTTTATGGGCAAAAATCCGCTGAGGAAATAGAGGCTGAACATCAGGCCGAACTCGCTGATGTTTACTTCACTAACGGTAATCTCTACTTCTACACCACCCTGTCGATTCTAATCGTCGCCGCGGTAGTTCAAGGTGAGTTCTACGAAAGACGCTTTACTGGTGGTCCAAGCCATTTAGATATGTCCTTGGCAATTCCTCAAGGAATCATCCGTGGGGTTATGACCCTTGCAATGCTAATTTTATTCGGGTGGGGCGTAGATTCTCATCTATCGTGGGGATATAGCCTCGTTATTGGAATGTGTACTCTTTGGGGGGTTTTCGGAGTTTACCGAACCGTGGTTCAAGCACGAGCGCCAAAGCAAGCCCAAGATTTAGTTTGATGCGGTATGACTCAATTGAGCCTGTCTGAGGATGACAGCTCACCTATTCAATCACATCTTGATGAACTGAGCAAACGGTTGACGATGGCCGTCATACTATGGCTAGTTCTAACCGCGATTTGGTCATTATCAATCGACCAAATCCTTCACACAATTCTCACAAGACTCGACCCTTGTGCCGAGAATTGTATCAATATATTTGCACCCGATGAGTGGGCAGCAACCAGATGGCTAAGTGCTGCCATTTTTGGTATATTTACCGCAGCCCCATTTTTAATGATCCAAGTTTATGGTTTTGTCAGGCCTGGACTCTTACCTTCCGAAAGAACATCATTTGTGATCTGGATGGTATCGATGTTTTGCATAACCTGCTTAACCCTATGGTGGACCACTATGGAATTCTTACCAAGGCTGTATGATTTTAGCCATAGTTCTACCGAGGCGAGTGGACTAGTAGGCCGCTATGATGCAGCTGAAATGCTGAGGGTGACCATCTCTCTATCGTGGATGTTGGTTTTGGTATTAGCCGCGGTTAGCATTGTATTTATCGCTGGGACCTCTAAACTAATTTGGAAAGGTAATGCAGGTTGGTGGAGATTACGAGTTCACGGCATGATGGTGATGCTATTGTGGTTAGTCATCCCATCGACCTTGCCTGGGTTGATGGTAACACTAACACTTACTGCAATGATGATGGTCGAATTAACCGGAATAAAATTCTTCAATGCACCCTTGCCTTCAGGTCATGGATTAGAGGGATTATTGGATTCAGAGGGGGGGGTAAATCGTATCCTTTATGTCGATTGTTCTTGCCATGGGACCTCGCCTTCGATTCGGCCTCTCAAAGGCATGGGTATCGCTAAATTTTCTCAAGTTTGTAGCAGCAGTACCCAGCAAGACCAACTTTTGGATTTGGTAAAAAAGTTCCGAGTGAACAAATTAATATTTTCAGGCTGCGATCTACAAGAATTGCCATTTAATTTAACTCAGTCATTTCAATTCCTCGCCCTCGAATCATCCAGTTTGGATCTTGCTCACATTTCGACCATTAGAACCGATGGTGATCTGGTCGACATGGACCTGGCCATGGCTGGTTTGGTCGGACCATGGTCCGAGCAAAATTCTGTTGAAAAGTCGTATCAACTTATTATGGAAAATGGTTTGAAAACAATTCGCTATGGCGCCGAAATTCCTTTTGGTATGCAAGTGGTAAAGGGTGAAGCTTGGTTAAAGAACCCAAATGACTCGCTCTTGGAATTATTGAAATTAAACGGTATTTTTCTAATACATGAGAGCCAATGATTGATACCGTACCTAAAATCAGCCGTAGGCTGATGCGTCCTAGTATTGGCTGGCCCCTGGCCATGATATTCTTGCTATTAGCGGGAACATTATGGAGTAATGGCGATGCTTTGGAGGAATGGATCGCCGACCATGCCATCGTAATTGAGCAAGAAGAAGGCCCGTTGATCGGTATTAGACCCGATGAGAATTGGCTGGTGGTCTTGATCGATTTCCCCGACCAAGACGAACCTGAAAACTGCGACCAACAAC
>Ga0114997_10001888_pt1 | contig 17129 bp, 9 predicted proteins | sample ArcticOcean_MG_C_2_FD_87045 | JGI IMG/M metagenome (GOLD analysis project Ga0114997, IMG submission 87045) | Marine microbial communities from western Arctic Ocean - ArcticOcean_MG_CB4_136 | ecosystem: Environmental > Aquatic > Marine > Oceanic | place: Arctic Ocean: Canada Basin | collected...
AGCGGCGCGGATCCGAAGGAAGCGAAGAAGAAGGCGACGACGACGAAAGTGAAGAGGGAAGAGGAACCGGTATCGGCGAAGAAAGAAATCGCCAAGCGCTCGAAGAAGGCGAGCGGCGGCGGCGGTGGTGGTGGTGGTGCAACTGCGAACCTCGCGGCCAGAGTCACGAGGAGTGCCATTAAGAGTGCTTACTTTTTGCTCAGATAACTTCAAATCGAACCTCGCTACGTATGCATCTAGTTCTCTATTATTACGCTTCGTCCTCCGAGGAGGCGTCTCTCGTCGTCCCGCCGTCATCATCTTCTTCTTCATCTACTTCTTCTCTGTCTTCGTTATTTTCTCTTCCACTCAGCGCCTCTTCCCCCACATCGGACGCTTCTTCGGTTTCGCTGTTATTTTCATATTCTTCCTCGAGGTTGCCGATTTGGTGTTGATGAACTTCCCCTTCACTTTCGTCTTCGTGGACGTCGAGCATACTTCTATAAATCGCTTCTGACAGGTAAAGTTCTTCCAACACCATGTTTCGAAAGTCTTGCACTAAACGGCGTGAGTGTTGTTGTTGTTGTTGCTGCTGTTGTCGAGCGTTACCAGTGGTGATGGCTGTGTTGGTCGCGTTCTCAGCTCCACCCGACTCGAAAGGAGGAAGCACGCCTCGCCGATAGAACTCTTCCGAATTCCTTCGAAAGTCTTGTGAATTCCTTCTTGAACCCAAATCCAAACTTCTCCGACTTCTCTGACTCCCTCTATCTTCGTCGTCGTCGAACAAAGCGTCGTACATTTCCGAAAACATTTCGCTTCTCCCCCGGAGCAACGATATCCTCTGGCTTGGCGTCAACGACGAAGCACTACTACTATTTCTACCGTTACTATCCCACGCTACCCTACCAAAACTCCTCTCCGCGACTTCCTCTCTCGCTCTCGGGCTCCCACCTTCCTCCGCTAACCTCGCCATGCTGTACTCTTCTTCCCATCCTTTCGGCACTTCCCCTCCGTCGCCTTTTCCCTCCCGCGTCAAAGATTGCCGCCGCCTCGTCTCCTCCTCGACGCCAACTTTCGCGCGCTCCAAAGATATCTCGACCTGTTTTTGCTCTTTCTCGATTTGCTCTCGCTCTTTCCTCGTCTGCACGCCTCGATACAACACCTTATAGTCTTCTTTCCTGCAGCACACGCACGTCGGTTTCGCGCGTTGACCTTTCTTGTTGTTGTTCTCTTGGGAAGCCTTAAAACTAAACAGAAATCCGTTCACGTTTCTCGCGTGGCACTCCGAGCACAGTTTAAACTGGCAACACTTCGTCATATTGACGCTTCTGTAGTAACACGCGCATATCGGGCAGAACTCGAAGCTCTTTTCGGTCTCCTCGTCTTCGGCGGGCCAGAACGGCGCCAGTTTTTTCTTTTGGATTTCAACGCGAAAATGCTTCAACTGTTTCGACAGAAGTTTCGGGTCGACGTACACGCCATCGAAGACACCGTGCAAACCTCGAGGGGAGAGCAAAGATTCGTCTTTGCGGAGATCAATTTTGTCTTCTTCGTCTTCTGTTTCTTCTTCTTGTTGTGCTTGGTCAAGCACAAGCGGTTGGGAGACGCACTGACCCATTTTTGTTTGTGTTATGCAAAACACAGGTGGGAAGTGAGGAAGTTTTCGTTCGCATACGCATATTTCATCGCCGTCCGACTATAATAATATTATTGCGTGGTGTGGTGTGGTGTGCTCAAGTTGTATATTCGTTTTACTTTTGTATATTGTTATCGGGTCAATCTATTTCGGATGCTACGACTACCTCTTTGGCCGCCTCCTTGGGAGGCTGGAGGCGGCGGCGCGCGACCTCTTCCTCCTCCTCCTCTTCTTCCTCCTCCTCTTCCTCCTCGAAAACCTTCGACGAATCCACCACCACCGCCTTGTCCGTTTTGATGCTGCGTGGCGTCGGTATCTTCGTTTCGTCTGGAACGTTTCGCCTCCGGCGGTCGACCTCCGTCTCTGCTCGGCGGTCGGCTTCCTCCGGGTTCTCTCGAATCGTCGCGAGTACGTTTGGATCCCGGAGGAGGACCGGGCGGCATGCGGCGACCTCTTTGCTGATGGTCGAGAGGTGGACCGGATGGTTGTTGCTCCGCGCCGAATCGGAACGGAGGAGCACCGCGGTCGCGCGAGTTACCTCTTCTTGGTGGATTGTCGTACCCTCCTCGCGAGCTCGGACGACCTTCTCGCGAGTCGTCTCGTTGAATAGTGTCTTCGAATCGATCTCTGGAGTTTTCTCGCACGCGCTTTCGACCACCAAACTCTGACGGTCCTCCTCCGTCCTCGCCGCCACCATTGCCGCCAAATTGCGTCGGCGGCGGTCCGTCTTGCACGCCCGCGTTTCGAAACGGATTGTTTTCTAAATCCTTGGGTAAAATGCTCGGGTCGTGCGAAAATCTGCACGAGTCGCCTCGAAAACATCGTCCTTGCGCAAAGGCCCAACACGGACCGCCTTCGCCGATTTGTTTCGAGCGGTCCGGCGCTGGAATCGAAGGATCGTGCCAGTATTTGCACCGATCACCCCGGAAACACTCGCCTTTGGCGTACGCGTAACACGGTCTTGGACCGGCAAATTGCCTTCTTTCGCCCGGCGGTCCGCCGCCATAAAATGGATTCGGAAACGACGGTTGCGTCTTCATCAAGTGTTCGATTTGTTCTGGCGTGCACCCAAAAGTTTTCAACATCGCTTCTATCGAGCTAAAATCGCCTGTTTTCAACATTCTGTCCGCTTCTTCTTCCTCTTCCGGCGTCATGTCTATCTTCGGTTCCGTTACGATGACTGCGTTGTTATAACCACCACCACCAACGGATGGGAATCCTCCCAGGGGACCCCGACGATACCGCTGCGCGTGCGATGGCGGCAAACCAGGCGGCGGCATACCACCTCCACCACCTCCGTCTCCCATCATCTCATCGTTCTCGTCGTCGCCGATGAGCGCCATCAACTTTTCCATCTCCGCCGGATCCATGTTCATCACCTCTTCCGGCGACATGTTCACGAACCGTTCTTTCGCCGCCGCTTTCTCCTCCGCGCGCTTTTTGTCTCTCTCTTCTCTCGTTTCCGCGGTGGATGGCGGAGGCCCCATTGGAAGCGGTGGAGGTCCGCCTGGTGGAGGACCGCCCGGCGGAGGCGCCATCGTCGGCGATTGGACTCCGGCTGTCGCCGGCGCCGCCCCCGGCGAAAAAGGGTGCTGTTCTCCTTCGTTACCTGCGTTCTCCTCTTCGCCATCTTTTTTATCACCAATCATCAACATCTTGTCATCCTCTTCCTCTTCTTTACCGGTCAAAAACCCCATCATGCGATCGAACTCCGTCTCGTCCGCTTTCATCTCCACGCTCTCGCCCGTCGGCCCGACCAAAACCCCCGTATCCGTCCCTTCCAACCTATTCTGCGGAATCCCATACGCCGTCTTCATCCTCACCACTTCCACGTTCGCATCTTTACCTTGCGGGCAATCTTGAATCCAATGTCCCGGCACGTTACACCGTTTACACACGTACCCCGGCCCCGGCACCCCGGCCCCGTCCGCTCTCACGTAACTCTGGTGCATAATTTTATTCGCTTGCATCTCCTTCGCCAATTGCACGCCTTGCGATACCACCGGTGCCGCGTTATTCCTCGTCGCGATTCCTTGCCTTTGCATCGGTTGATTCCCGGCCGCTTTGGACACAATCTTCGCGTTCCGTGCTTGAAGTCTTTCCGCGTCCCAATTTTTCGTCTCGTTCGCGATTAAATCTTTGATTTCCTTTTCTTCCTTCAACGCTTCTTCCTCGTTGTCCAAATCGTCGTCTGCGTCCAAATCCTCTCCTTCTCCTCCTCTCATTTTCTTCATCCGTTCTCTTTTTTCTCTCTTCGCCATGAGCATGTTCCTTCTGTTTCTGTTTGCGGCTTGTTGCGCCATGTTCAGCGTTGCTGCGTCGGGTGGTTTCACGTAGATCCGCTTCTTTTCTTCCTTCAATTCGCGGGCATCGCCGATGGTTTTCCCCATCGCTTTCGGGACTCTTCGGACGATAATGGACGCATTCTTCCAGACTAAACTTTGGTCGTCGGTTAAATCTTGTCCATTAGTATTCGTATCCCCGCCGTCGCCTTTACTATCGGTGACGTTCGTGAGTAACAATTCCGCCGTGCCTTCTTTGTCCAAGCCTTTCTTCTCCGCTATCAGTTGTTTCAAATTCGCGACGGAGATGTAGACGCCGTCGAAGGTGACCGTGTCGTAGGACTTTTGAGATTTGAACTTGTAGTGGATCGTACCTCCAGATGCCATAATTATTATTATTATAGTATTGGTGCTGTTGTTTGCGTAAAAGCAAGTGTATTATTGCCGCGTTATTGTGTTCAATACTACGCCGCCGAAATGTGGAATTTTCCAATCGAAATTTCCCCATTTCTTAGTAGGGGAATTGTGTTTATTCCTCACAAAAGATGATGAATAAACCCGCTGAAAGTGGTGCTCGCGGACCAAAAACGATGTCGTCGTCGATGCTTCTCGCCATGGACAGGTTTTCGCGACCAAATTCGTTCCAAGATGATGATGATGATGACAACGTTCTTGGGGGGAATTTAAAGTTTCAAAGATGTTTCTTTTCCCTGAACGCGTCCGGGTTACAGTTCGTTTCGTCATTGAGAGTCACTCTGGAACATTTACTCACCCTGGAAAGTTTCATCCTGTGCCTGATTTCCTCGGCCTCAGTTTTGACGTTCAGTTTATACGAAGTGAACGGACATCGATTAGCCGCGAACGTCTCTTGGGCGGTTATTAGTTTTGTGATTATCTTTCCTCTGACGTCGAGTTTGTCCGAGGCGTTCAAGAGAAGAGAGCGGGCTCTGGAACACGTGGCGACGTTTAAAGCGACTTTGGTGTCTTACTTTTACGGACATCGCGACTGGGATTGGTACGCGCCCGGGCATTTAATAGGAAGTCAAAAAACCAACCCTCCGCGGAAAGAACGAGGTCGGATGTTCCTCCCGAAAGGCCACGCGGATAAAGTTCGATTGATAGTCGTCGATTTAATATCGAACGCGAGGGACGTGTTGTGCATGAGAAGCGCGCACAGATTGATGCATTTGAACACGGTTAAAGGGAGAGAGGCGAAAATGAAGGCGATGAAGATGCACTCGAGGTTGTGCGATGACGTTTTGAGTGCCTTTAACAAGTTGAGCATGTGCACGGAAGAGTTGAAGTACGTTGGTTTTCCCGGTAACGAGGCGGCGAGATTGAGGAATTATTTGACGACGTGCATGACAGCGTGGGAGAATTTGAGATTGATTAAGACCTATCGCACGCCAATTGCTACCAGAGCGTTTGCGAGGGTGTATATTTTCGTCCACCCGATGTTTTGGGGGCCGTATTACGCGAATTTAGTGACGAGCATGTTGCGCGACGAAGAAGACGGAACAACAAATCCATCGGAATCGACCAAAATTTGGGTTCTCGCGTACGCGTGCCTACTTTCCTGTTTGAGCTCCTTAGCTATGTTTGGGTTATTTAACGTGAGATACAAGCTAGAAGATCCGTTCGCGAAACGTATTTTGGTAAAAATGGGAAATAACGACGTAGAAGTAGGGGAAACGACAGCAGTTTCGACGACGACGGACGAGTTTACGGATGCCAAACGATGGGAGATGGATTCTACTCATTTTGGATACAGTTCCAGAGACCAAATCAACGTCCACGGCGAATTCGGAGAAATAGCGAGAGCGATTAGTACATATTTGGGGCACGAGATGCCGAACGCGTGCGGCGGCGGTCCAGTGAAGGAGGTGTGGTTAGATGTGGATAGAGGTGATGGTGAAGGGGGGCCTCCGTTCAATAGCGCGTTGGAACAAGTTTCTGTGCAAACGTTTGGATCCCATGAAAAATAGAAAGGTAGTAGTACTTTAAAAATCCATAATACGAATGTATAAAAGCTTCTTCTTGTCTTCTTTCGAACGCACAAATAACAACTCTTTTTTCACAACTTTGGGACTTTCTTCTTCTTCAACAACGCGAACGAGGCCATCCCTAACGTCACCGCGGAAAGTGAAAACCACGTCATGGAATAATTCATGTGCTGCTCGGGAAGGACGGAAAACTTCATCAACTCTTCCTCGTCGACTGGTATTGGCTGCTGCGACGACGTCGACGTGGTCGTGCCAATCGGCCTGATTAATTGAACGTACGGCACGAACTCCTTTTCCTTTTTATCTTCGTTCAAATTCTCATCTTTCCCGATAGTTGCGATACTACTGCTATTACTACTCCCCCGCGGCGCGCCTACGACTAATCCCAAATACTCCCCAATCCCTCTCACGTCCACGTAATGCCAAACGTTCTTCTCCGGCACATTTTCCGGCGTGAAATACCCTTTCACATCTCCTTTTCTCACCACCCCAATCGTCTTCAAACACATTCCGCCTTTCGCGTCCTCAAACGCGCGTTCGGCGAAACCTCTATTCACGAGCGCGACGACGCCGTCGTCGTTTACGTCGTCGTTCGAACCACCGCCGCCGCCAAATAGCCAGATCCCTTTCCTTCTCGCGTTTTTGTGTGTCTTTTCTCTCATCGGCGTGATCAAATCGTACCCGGCTATTTTCTCGTTGTTCGAAACCTCCGACGTTCTCACTTTCGGTCCGACTCGAATCGAATTCTTTTCCATCATCATCTCGCCTTCCACGCGAACCCTTCGAAACTCCTCTGTCGTTTCCGTCACGTCCGCGAGAGAGCGCAACGGTTCGCAGTTTAACGCCTCCGCTCGATCGTTCATTTTGAGTAGTTTCTCTTCTCTTCGTTGGAGTTGCCAGTACCCGAGCGAAGCGCAAAGAAGCGATGGAAAGGTGTAAACCAGGTAATCCAATAACGGTGTATTTCGAGCATTACTCGTATTCAAAGACGGAGGATGATCGATTACGGTGTTCGTCGTCGTCGTTGTGCTTCTCTTTCCTCTGCTTATAAAGCGTGAGACCGACGATGATGACGAAAGCGTCCGCATCATCAAAGTCATGCTTAAGAGTTTATTTCTGAGGGAAAATCCTCAGTAAAAATGCACAAAACACATCATCTTTGTGCAACAAAACTCGTCGTCTTTGTCGCGTCTTTTAGGTCGAAAACGAGTTCTTCTCGCAGAAAAAGAAGCAGCAGTTTTTGGTGGAGGAGCGCATCTTCTTCTTTTTCTGACGATGACGATGAAAACGATGATGATGATATTACTACGAATGGAAAACAAAGACGGAGAATAACAAATTTCGACCGACTCGTCCAACAAAACGCGTGGATGTTTCCTCAGCCGCAACGGGACGAAGAAACGGAAAGCTTGACGAAATTTTGGCAAACGAGAGGGGTGAAAGACCGGGAGATGCTGAAACGATTAATAGAGTTAGGAGGCGGGGTGTTGGCGGAGATGCGGTTGGAGGATGAGATGATGATGGAAGAGAGGCTGGATGATGAAAAGAAGAAGAAAAATTCCGAATCGCTCGCAGATCGATTGGATCGGATGAAGAAATTATTCCCGAATTGCGACGTGAACGCGATGCTTTGGAAAAAACCGGAGGTAGTTCTCGAAAAAAGCTTTAAGGAGATCACGAAAGCGGCGATTGAATGGAAAATGGTTTTGAAAGACGTAAAACGTTTGGATTGGGTGGTTGAGAACAACCCGCAGATTTTGTTGATGACGAGCGAGGAGATTGGAAAAGCGAAAGACGGATTGGAGACGTTGAGGAGAGAGTTTTTCAGTTTCGAAAAAGATGAAAACGAGGGAGAGGCTTTCATTAAAACGCTCGCGTTGAAAACGACGAACAAAAACGATTCCGTCGTTTTAAAAGATGACGACGACGATACCTCCAAAAATCAACCGCCGCCGACCACCTCCACCGGGTTCTTAATCACCCCGGAATTCACCTTGGCGAACGTCGTCGAAGGCGAACCGCACATCCTCACCTCCAACTTGAAAAGAAGAACGGAACGCTTGTTGGAAAGGAAACAAGACTTGCTAAAAAAAGCGAAATCGAAAGGCGGCGGTCTCGGTTTGTTCTATTTGCGCCAATCGACGAGCACCGCTTTGTTCGGAAAGCTGTTTTTGATGGACACGGAGGAAGAAGAAGAAGAACATGACAAGTAGTAATACACACACAGTAGTCGTGTAAAAGTAATAGAGAGTAGACGCAGTAGTCATAGCAATTATAAATACGCACGCAATAAGAAGAAATAAAAGAAGAAGCGATGGTAACATTTTCTCTCTCTTTCTCAGCTCTTCCGCCTCCGTCCGTCCTCATAAAGAAAGCGCTTTAGTATAATAAAATGTCGGACACCGAGAGCGAAGGTGAACAAAAACCTTTACCCACGCAACAGAAACGAACAAATGAGGACGACGATTCAGACGACGATGATACTAAAGTCGTCACGTTCGCCTCTCTCGGCATCTGCAAAGAACTCTGCTCCGCGTGCGAGTCGATGAAATGGCCCGCCGCCTCCCCAATCCAAATCCAATCCATCCCGCACGCTTTGAACGGGAAAGACGTCATCGGTCTCGCGCAAACCGGGTCAGGGAAGACCGGGGCGTTCGCGTTACCGGTTTTACAAGATCTGTTGCACGAGCCGAGGGCGTTTCACACTTTGGTGTTATCACCGACGAGAGAGTTAGCGAGTCAAATCGCGGAGCAGTTTGAGTGTTTAGGGAAAGATATCGGGGTGAAGTGCGCGGTACTGGTCGGAGGAATGGACATGACGTCGCAGTCGTTACAGATCGGGAAACGGCCGCATGTGTTAGTCGGGACGCCTGGGAGAGTGGTCGATCACTTGGAGAATACCAAAGGGTTTAGCTTGCGACAGTTGAAAGTGTTGATATTAGACGAGGCGGATCGACTGTTGAATTTGGATTTCGAGGAGGAAATCGATACGATTTTGAAGGTGATTCCGAGGGAGAGACGAACGCAGTTGTTTTCGGCGACGATGACGAGTAAAGTGAACAAGTTACAGAGAGCGTGTTTGAGAGATCCGGTGAAAGTAGAAGTCGCGAGCAAGTATTCCACGGTGAAAAGTTTGAAGCAAAATTATTTGTTCGTGCCGGCGAAACACAAGGAGTGTTACGCGTGTTACTTGTTGAACGAGCTGAGCGCGAGCACGATCATGATGTTCACGAGGACGTGCGAACAGACGAGAAAGTTAGCGCTGGTGGCGAGAAATCTTGGATTCAGCGCGATTCCGATTCATGGGCAAATGTCGCAGCCGAAAAGGCAAGGTGCGTTGAATAAGTTTAAAGGCGGCGAGAGAAACATTTTAGTCGCCACGGATGTGGCGTCGAGAGGTTTAGATATTCCCAGCGTCGACGTGGTTATCAATTTCGACGTCCCGATGAATAGTAAAGATTATGTACACAGAGTTGGAAGAACCGCGCGAGCCGGTAGAAGCGGGTTAGCGATCACGTTAGTCACGCAATACGATGTGGAATTGTATCAAAAAATCGAACGGCTCATTGAGAAGAGATTGGAGAAGTACCCGGTGGAAGAAGAGCAGTGCCTGGTGATGTTGGAACGCGTGAACGAGGCTCAAAGGATCGCGGCGAGTCAAATGCGAGACGCGGACGCGAAGAAAGGTGGTGGCTTTAAAAGGATTCGAAATGATGACGTCGGCGAGGACGATTTGAGCGCGATTATCGGGAGGAAGAAGTACGCGTTTGGCGACGAAAAGAAAGGCATGAAGAAGACGAAACAGAGCGGCGGAGGCGCGAAAGGATATAAAGGTCGCGGGCGATAAAAAACGACACTTGACGACAAGGAAAAATCGACGAACGATTTTTGTACCATATCATTACGCTATTCATCTTCCTCGCCAAAGCTCAAACCCATTATCGGCGGTTTCGTCTCCTTCTTTCGTTTCTTTTCACTCGCGGCCATTTTTTCTTCGTCTTCTTTCTCGTTTTTCTCGTCGCTCGTACCCGGGCACTCCCGCGTCATCAAATGCGGCGGCAGCATCGGCCCCGCCGCCGCCTCTAAAACGACCGCGTCGTCTTCCGCTACAACTACATCATCTTCATTATTATTATCATCACCCTCCTCCCGTTTCTTCTTCCGTTTCTTCTTTTCCTCTTCCTCCTTCTCCTGCGTCTCTTTCAATCGTTCGACGATCTCTTTAATCTCCCTCTTATTCGTCATATCCGCCGCGTACTTACGCTTTGCGCTCTTCAAAAGCACCGAGACATTCTTCTTGGCCAAGTACTCCACCAACTCCTTGTTACCACTCTTGACGGCAAAATGCATGCAGTTTTCGTTCTTGCTCGTTTTCGCTCGAACGTTCGCGCGATTCGTCCGCTCCTGCGAGAGGAGCGTTTTGACGATACCTAAATGCCCTTTCATGCATGCAAAGTGTATCGCCTGCACGCCATCCGCGGCACCAACAGTCACATCCGCTCCAAAATCGAGCAATCTTTCCACGATTGCTTTTTCATTCGCCCAAGACGCTAAGTGTATCGCCGTTCGTCCGTGCATGTCTCGTTCGTTGATAATGTCGTTGTTATTGTTGTTCGGGGAAGAATGTGATGCGAGCAGTTTGGAGAGCGATTCGAGGTCACCTTCTCTCGCGGCTGCGTGTAACGGAGGTAAAATTGGTTTCTTTTTTATCAACATCGCTCCTTCTTCTTCTCGCGACGGTGGATTCTCGTCGCGCTCCGGATGCTTTTCCCTCTCTTCTTCTTCTTCTTCTCGTGAATCCATCGCTCTCCCTAATTGGTGGTCATTTTTTGTGTGGTACTTTTCTGCTCTTTGTGCCCACTTTTCCCCACAAGTTACTAAAATATCTTTTATAGTGCAAGAACATCATCACTTCAACCACCTCTGATTGAAAACGGATAATACACGTTGGAACGGTTTTTGAGCTCACGAAAGCAGATTTTCCTGTCTGCTTTTCAATATCAAGATCTCAGAAAACATATCATCATCTGCTCAGTACAAAGCATATTTAAAATTGAAGACATGCAGACATGCATTAAAAAACGGCAATATTTTGTATTTTCGTCAAAAATATTTTCAACACACAGACGCAAAATTTAAAAACACGACCACCTCTCTTTTGTACTATGGGCATCGCGCCGTCGCACTTTGAAGAACACCAACAACGAGAAGAAGAAGAGCAGTCAGCAAAAGCGCTTGTGATGATGAACGCACACCACGCGCGATCGATCAGTTTTGGGGAGGAGATTCCGAGCGATTTAGAGTGCACGATTTGTGCCGAGGTACGTGTCTACTCTTTTGTATCGGAAATAACCTTATTGGGGGTGACGTGTTTTTCGCGCGCGCGCGCGCGCTGCTTCGAGAGCGCAGAAGGGAAGAGGAAAAGAGAGAGAGAGAGAGAGTGTCAGAGGAGCGTTTGCTTGTGGCGATTCCCGTGAAGATGTGAGACCGAAGAGACGATGCGTCGAATGAAAGCACTTCTCTCTCTCTCTCTCTTTTCTCTCTCTTTTCTCTCTCTTTTCTCTCTCTCTCTCTCTCGGAGAAAGTGCGAGACTTTCAGTCGATTTGAATGCTCGCTTCTTCTCTTTTTTTCTTTCCTTTTCTCTCTCATCTTTCTCTCATTTTATGTTTCCATCAAATAACCACGACAGCCGAAATCTAACCCGGTCTTTGCGGGATGTCGCGTGCATTCGTTTTGCGAGGCGTGCCTGAAGCAATGGGCGTCAAAATTTCCGACGAAAGCGATGGCGCCGTGTCCCGTGTGTCGCGAAAAAATTTCCGCGTTATCGCGTAAGTTTAAAATCGACGAACAGTGCGAAGAGAAGTTGTGCGCGTTTATAGTAAAATCGTGTCCGTGTAAGACATCGTTCAAATTGAGCGAACATCGAGAGCACGTGGCTAAATGCGAGGCGCACAAAGAGTTTCGCGATGCGGCAGCCAAGGCGGTGGAAGAGGCAAAGAGGAGAGAAGAGGAAAGGAAAATGTCAGCGGAGGTAGCGGCGGCGACGTCCACGCAAAATTCGACGAACAGAGGAGGATCGGGGACGAACGTTTCGTACGCGTGTCCGTTGTGCGAGGACGGTTTCAGACACACGTTTACGTCCGTCGAAGGTTTCACAAGGCACGTCATAACTGAGCACGGTACGTCGAGATCTTCCGCCGTGTGTCCGATATGCGCCGCGATGCCTTGGGGACGCCCGGACTACGTCTGTCAAAACATCGTCGCGCACGTGTCGTTACGACACCGATTCGCGTACGAGGATTTTACGGCCAACGTCGAGGAGGAAGAGAGGGATTTCCAGCACGCGCTGGATATGAGCGCGGCGATTGAGTTGGGTAACGAGAGTCCAATTGCGACATCGAGCGACGATGACGATGGAGAGGACCAGAGCGACAACGACGAGGAAGGAGAAGAGGAGGAAGAAGATTCCGTCACGTTTTACGCGCGAGTGCGCTCGTTTTAAATCTCTTTCGTGACGCGCGAGTTGTTGTGTTCGGCGATGTCAAAAAAGTGTAGAGTACTTTCTGAACATCTGTGATTATTCAAACGAACCGACTGAGCCGAATTCACTAGCCGTCGTTAGGAGAGTAAGAAACGAAAGACATTGCGCACGCGCGCACGCTGGCGAGCGTGGCGTCTGTACATACACACATTTTGTTTGTAAAATTAACCTTGTAAACCAATAAATACAAAAAGCTTTCGATTTCTCTCACTCTCTCTATATATGGATAATCGCATAGAAAAATGAAAAGAAGCGGATTCCGACGTCGAGAACGTAAAAGTTTTGGAAAAACCTGGGAAAAAGGAAAAATTCGAAAAACACAAAATGGAGAGAACTGGAGAACAGTGATATTAACTGGGAAATGACATTAAAATTATATGGCACGGTGCGGTACCATACCTATGTACACTTTTTTTTAGAGCACTCTTGGCACGCAGGTTTGGGGTGGACCAGAGGTTTCTGTCATGCACGTATACGCGGCATTAAAAGCCGCCGCTCCTTGGAACATTTCCACGGTGTTTGAGCTAGGCGGAAGGGCCCAAGAAGAGAGATAGCCGCTGTACTTGGTCGCGTGGGCAAACATGTAAGCCGCATCTTGAATGTTGGCCACATTCCATGCGCTGAGATCGCTGTTGAAGCCGTACGCGCCGTAAAACATCCCACGTGCGTTGCGTAAACTGCTCGTATCCCAGTTGGAAAGATTTTCGTTGAATGCCAGTGCACCGGCGAACATATATTCCGCGCTCCGAACGGAACTGACGTCCCAATCACCTAATCCTTCACCAGAAAATCCCAGTGGAGCGTTGTAGAACATGCGATCCATGTTCAAGACATTTCGAACGTTCCAATTTTGGAAGTTTGTCAGAGTGTCAGTGATGGACACATTTTGAAACATACCCGACATGTCTGCGACTCTCTCGACCTTCCAATCATCACCAAAGAGGACATTTCCAAAGCGCGCGTTAAGAAACATATCAGACATGTCTTCAACATTTGTTACATCCCATTTGCGCAAATCAAGGGATGATGATAAAATTATACTTCTAAAATTTATACCTCTGTTTTTGAACGCACCCGCCATGTTCGTAACAGCGCTGACATCCCAATCAGAAATGAAACCGTAGCGTTTGTGATAGACAATGTGCCGACGCGCAAAGTCATAGTTTACGTCATCAGTTTCGAGGCCTAAAATACCTTTTGGCCATTCTTCATTTTGACTCCACTCGAAAGTAATGCATTCTGCGTTTATATCAGCTTCATTAAATTGTGCCCAGCCTTCTCCCCCGTTGTTGTAAAAATTATGATACCATAGGACTTCTGGTGCTTTGGTGTTAGAGTCTTCAAGGCACACTCGGTACGAATTAGCTTGATCCCAAATGTCAATTTCGCAGAAACATGAGCGCAACGCGCCTAAAAGCGTTGCATCCGTTAGAGATTCATATGGATTTTCGACTTCAATCGTCACAGCATCTACCGATGCCATCGGTGAGCATGAGCTTGGAGGACCGCTATCTCTATTTGAGCACGAAAATTTCTCATTGAAGGCTGGCGCTAGAAAGAACATCATGTCCGTTTGGGCATTACTATCATCCCACGTGCTAACGTCCTTACTGAAGGATAATGCATTGTTAAACATAAAATTCATAGCAGTCACGCTCGATGTTTTCCAGTTTCCAATATATTCGTTAAATGAAACCGCATTTCTAAACATATTCGTCATATCTGTTACTTGCAAGACGTTCCATGTGTTGATGTTCTGATTGAAGGAGGTGGCATCAAAGAACATTGCATGCATCGTCGTCACTGCCGATGTTTGCCAAGTCCAAATCGGTTTGTTAAATGACACCGCGCCTTTGAACATGTTCGAAAGGTCAGTGACCTTTGATATATCCCACAATCCGATGTACTGATTGAACGAAGAGGCACCCGAGAACATTTGGGACATGGTAACGACGCCCGATGTATCCCAATTGCTCACGTCACCATCAAAACCTGCAATGTCCTTGAAAAGTCCACTGAAGTTATCAATGCCGGAAACATCCCACGATTCAATTGGTCCCGTGTAGACTCCGCACGAGAACGTGCATCTACATTTCCCGCTACCGTTCTCGTTCATGCAGAAGAGAATTGCTTGGTCTAGATCTTCTCGCGTCACTGTTACAGGTCTTGTACTTTCTACAGTAGGCGGAGGATTCGGTGACGGCGGCGGACTTGGCGGCGGTGGTGGCGAAGGGGGAGGTGGGGAAGGAGGAGGTGGAGACGATGCAGAAGGCGGCGGGAACGGTGACGGCGGAGGAGAGGGATACGTGGTGTAACTGTTCGGAGGTCCGTCAAAAGTGGCGCTTGCAGACGCCTGTGCGAACTTCTTGTGCCAGGCAGCAGCATCCTTGAACATATAACTCACATCAGTTTGACTGCTCGTATCCCATGACCGTATATCCGCGCTGAAAGATGCTGCAGAATGAAACATTGCTTTGAAGTTTTCACCGGAGGAAGTGTCCCAGTTGCTGAGGTCTTGATCAAAAGCATACGCCATAAAAAACATACCGCTAAAGTCTGTGACTGCGCTCACATCCCAGTTCGCGATGTTCGCGTTGAATTTGGGTTGTCCAAGGAATAAGTCTTTCATACTCGTAACGCCAGAAACATCCCATTCCGATATCGGCACCTCATAGGGACCACATCCAAACGACCACGTCTCATCACCTGCACTCCATGCAAGCACTGCCTGTTGAATATCGCTGAGTGGCTGAATGTCATCATACGAATTATCTGTTCTCACGCTCGAGGGACGCCATTTCCACGCTGGACCATCAACTGTACGGTATGATCGAGTTTGCATTCCATAGCACACAGAGTTTTGTAAAAATGCTCGGGCACCCATGAACATATTATCATATACTCCCCAATGAATCCCTGCTGATTCGTGAAGCGCGAATTTCCAAGCTGATAAATCTTGGTTGAATGCGGTGGCAAAGTAAAACATGTAGCGCATGTTCAGTTGGTTATATACATTATATATGAGGCACTCTCCCGAGCGAGCGCAGTGCTGACCTGGGCGCCACGACGATATATCCTGATTAAACGAACTGGTATGGGCAAACATACCATTAAACCGTCGAACTTTGCTGACGATCCACGATGAAAGATCTTGGTTAAAAGAAGTTGCGTTCCAAAACATGTTCGTCATTTCCAGTGCTGCACTCGTGTCCCAGGTTCCAATTGGCTGGTTGAATGCAATCGCGCCATCAAAAGTTGCATCAAACGAAACAACTTTAGTCGTATTCCAAGCACTTATATCATGATCAAAGGCTTGGGCGTTCTGGAACATTCCTTCGAGATACAGAACATCGCTCGTGTCCCAACCCGATATGTCTTGATTAAATTCCGTACGATTCACGAAGAGAAATGCCATATTATTCACTCCAGTCGTGTTCCATGTGGTGATGTAACCGCTCATGCTACCGCATCCAGATGGACAATTGCAGTCCCCGCTTTCAATCTCGTCGAAACAAGCTTTAACTGCGTCGATGATGGTAATGTTTGCCACAATTTCTACGGCATCGGGAAGGGAAACAACTTCCGTCTCCTCCGTATTGTCCGAGGCCAACATTTCGCACGTTGGGCATGAACTGCCAGAACGCGGCACCCAAGACGTTCCAGGACCGTCTGTCGTGTCTGGATCATCAGCATTCGCAAAATTCTCGAGAAACGCTGCAGCATTTCTAAACATGTCTGTAAATTTGCAGTGACAAACGAACGCTTCAGAAGAGTATCCAGAAATAGCGTTATAAGCCGCCGTATGCTCATACCAGGCGCACAATGGTTGGCTAAAACTCGCAGCTTCCGCAAACATGCGCTCCATATCAATGACACTTGTTACATTCCAATTGCACAACGGAGAATTGAAACTGGTAGCAGCGTAAAACATTTCTTTCATTTCGGTCACTGTTGACGTGTCCCAACTTCCGATGGGCTTATTAAATACGGAAGCCCCTTTGAACGTTGCTTGCAAACTCGTGACTTTAGAAATATCCCAACTCGAAAGATCTTGATTGAAGGAAGAAGCGCCACGAAACATCTTACGCATATTCGTGACCATAGAAGTATTCCAACTCGAAAGATCTTGGTTGAAGGAAGTAACGCCAGCATAAAAAGTAACCCCCTTCGTGAAATATCCATCAAACATACTATACATATTCGTGACTTTAGAAACATCCCACATTCCGATGTACTGGTTGAACGAAGAGGGACCCGAGAACATTTGGGACATATCTATCACTTTTGACGTGTCCCAACTTCCGATGGGCTTATTAAATACGGAAGCCCCTTTGAACGTTGCGTGCAAACTCGTGACTTTAGAAATATCCCAACTCGAAAGATCTTGGTTGAAGGAAGAAGCGCCAGCAAACATACCAGCCATATTCGTGACTTTAGAAACATCCCAACTCGAAAGATCTTGGTTGAAGGAAGAAGCGCCAGCAAGCATGTATCGCATGCTCGTGACTTTAGAAACATCCCAACTCGAAAGATCTTGGTTGAAGGAAGAAGCGTCATTAAACATACTACCCATATTCGTGACTGTAGATACATCCCAACTCGAGACGTCTAGGTTAAACGATGAAGCGCTACGAAACATAGAGCTCATACTCACCACGCGTGAAGTATCCCAGCTTGAGAGGTCTTG